>B570J29032_109958479_pt1 | contig 13036 bp, 13 predicted proteins | sample LakMenEpi16Nov12_FD_29032 | JGI IMG/M metagenome (IMG submission 29032)
GGAATACGGAAGGATTCGGGGAGTTCCTCGATGGCGTTTTTCACCTCATCGTCGGTGAACATCTCCAACATTTGGTCTTCGGCAGATTGGCTCAATTGTGATTGGTCAAATGCGCCGAGCCGCTTAAACAAGTACAACTCTTCTACTTCGTCGAGTTCTGTTTCTACGGGCTTGCGTAATTGCGAATTGTATTTGTTGATGTACGTGTTGGTAAGAATGCGAAACAACCAAGCTCGAAGGTTGGTGCCTTGTTGATAGGAATCAAAGGCGCGCCAAGCCTTGGTAAAAGTTTCCTGCATGAGATCTTCGGCGTCTGCACGGTTTCGAGTCATACGCAATGCAGTGCTGAATAACTGAGGCGCATATTGCATTGCATCAACGCTAAAAGTTTCTCTACCAATTTCTTTTGCCATGAGTTATTGCAATCGTGCGGGCTTAGCGACGGCAACTACAGAATCAGTGGCTACAACAAAGCGTTCTAGAAAATCTGCTAACTGAGCGCGTTCATTGTGTGGGAAGCGTTCCATGATTCCCAAGATGACTGAACGACGCCGTTCGGCCACGATTGTATGCACTTCTCTTCCGCGCTCTGTTGCAGCAATTTCTACAACGCGCCCATCACCTTCATGGTGAACTTTTCTGGCCAAGTTGTCTTTGATGAGGCGTTGTACTGCGCGTGTTGCAGTACTGGGATCAATGCGCAAGTACTCTGCGAGATCACTCATGCGACACGACTCCACAGTAACGAGCAAGTCCAATGCATCCATTTGTCCAGGCTCAACAGCTTCATCATGGGTGCTACACGGTCCATAAATGGTTTCCTTCAGTGCACTAGCCGCAGCACCACGACGTATCTCTCGCCAGGCACGACCAATACGACCGGCCATTTCTAGGTTTTCTTCATTTGCGGGCAACTGATTCATGGTGACTCTCTTACTAGGGTAACCATATGGCAATTGGGGGAAGTGAACAGTCGATTTCACAGGTGAACAATGTCGTGGTTCTCTTGTTAGACAGCCTGAATCGTCACGAAATTGGAGCCTATGGAGGCACGCAATTCGACACGCCTAATCTGAACCGTTTGTCTGCGCGTTCAACAACATTCACAAACCATCACACGGGATCGCTTCCCTGTATTCCTGCACGCCATGACCTATTAGTAGGTGCGTGGGATTTTCTGTGGCGACCGTGGGGCTCTATTGAGTTATGGGAAGAACCCATCACGGCATCGTTGCGTCGACGAGGTGTGGTGACGCAGTTGATCACCGATCATCCGCACTTGTTTGAAGTGGGTGGAGAGAACTACCACACAGATTTCACTGCGTGGGCATATGAGCGTGGTCATGAAAGTGATCCATGGAAAACACGCCCGGATCCCTCATGGTTGGGAACGCCCACATATGGTCGCGGTCACACGCACTATGACAATTCACGTGGGTATTTCCGAGGAGAAGAAGATTTCCCCGGACCTCGCACCATGCAAGCTACTGCTCGGTGGTTATTGGAAGACGCACCTATACATCGCGCCAAAGGTGAGCCTTTCTTTTTGTTTGTCGATGAATTTGATCCACATGAACCTTTTGACACTCCCGAACAATGGGCCTCTCGATACGACGACTCGTGGGAAGGCGCACATCTCACATGGCCACCATATGCAGTTGATGCACTGAAGAACGGCGTGATTACCGAACGCGATGCCGTGCAGATTCGCGCACAATACGGTGGCAAGTTATCGATGATTGATCACTGGTTAGGCAAAGTGCTCGACGCATTAGATGCCACCAATTCTTGGGATGACACAGTGGTGATTCTCACTTCTGATCACGGTCATTATCTCGGTGATCGCGATGTACACGGCAGAGATGTATGGGGTAAGCCTGGCGTGCCGGTGTACAAACCATTGGGCCATATTCCTTTAATGGTGGCGTGGCCAGGCAAACCAGCAACAACATCACACGCATTGACCACATCAACAGATATTCACGCCACTATCGCCGATGTGTTTGATGCACCCATCTCTCACGTGGCGCACGGGTCATCACTTGCCCCAGTGATGACAGGTGAAACAACACATGTACGCGACTGGTTGTTAACAGGTGTGTGGGGTCGAGAGGTGCAACTAGTAACGGACAATTGGCGATACACGAGAGGTCCATCAGGCGAGAACATGCCGCACTCCATGTGGTCGAATCGTTGGAGCACGATGCCCATTGCTTCTATGCCGGATTACCGAATGCCGATGCCAGATGCGCGCGCAGTTCTTGATTTCATGCCCGGTAGCACCATTCCTGTGATTCGTCAGCCATTCCGTGAAGGGGACATGTTGCCATTCTGGGCGTATGCGAAACAGTACGAGACATTGTTGTTTGATCGCAAAGAAGATCCCGACGAAACAACAAACAGAATTTCTGATGCGATGGCAAATGATGCTGAAGAGTTGCTGCGCACTGCGTTGCTAGAAGTGAATGCACCCAGCGAACATTTTGAACGCTTGTCGTTGACGTAACTGATTATTCTTCACCGCGGTCATAGGGACAGTGACGACAAATGTTGCCACAGCAGTACCCGCGACGCGTGAGATACAAAGATGTCATTACTACAAGACCCGTCTCGGGATCTGTGTAGAAATCTTGACCCGCGCGCACTGCTGCATCATGCTTGGCGCGCACCTCGGGGCTCATTCATTTAGTGTGCCGTGTGGAATTGCGAACATGTAGCTACAACAGGATTTTCTTGCCGGTGTAATGAATTACAACGCCAGTGCCCAATAACCCAAAGGCAATGAGCAATGGCTGAAGGTCTAACTGGGTGGCCATGGCGGCTGTGGCCACAATTCCCACCGCAGGCAACACCGGAAACCAGCCAACATCTCCCTTGATGCGGAAGGGGCGATGATCGTGGGGGCGTCGACGACGCAAGATGATGACAACGATGTTGACGACAATGAACATCACATAAATAAGTGCATTTGAGGCTTCGGCGAGCATTTCAATTCCGCCAAGGAGCGCCAAAAACATTGCCCCCACCATCACAACCCCGAGAGAGAATCGTGGTGAACGCCCTTTATGCACCACAGCGAATCGTGGATGAAGATGACCGGTGTTAGCCATGCTGTAGAGCATGCGTGATGCAGCAACAGAAGCAAGCAGTGTGGTGTTTGCTGTGGTGGCTAATGCAATGCCTCCCACTACGTCAACTGCAATTCCACCGATTGCAATTTCCATGACAGCTGTCAGTGGCTGGTCGGCATTGGTTAAACCTTCCACCCCCAACACACTGACGGCCACAATGGCGACAGCTATGTAGATGAGCGTGGAGATTCCTAATGCAAGAAATAAAGCGCGAGGAATTGTGTAAGTGGGATTATGAGTCTCCTCTGACAGCGTGATTACTTCATCAAATCCGATGTAGGCAAAGAAAATGATTGACGCACCACTCAACACACCACTTGCACCGTTTCCTTCAAAAAGATTGACATCTCCGATGGAGTCTGACCCAAGTGCAATAACAAGTGCGAGACCACCGATTTGAATGGCACTCAGAACAATGATGAGCCAGCGTGCATGTTGCATACCCGTGAGTGCAATGAGCCAGACCGCAAGAAGAAGAAGTATTGCGCCAGGCCGTTCAGAGATGTTGACAAACTCTGAGAGATAGCGGGCAAAACCCAACGAAACCGCGCCTGCTGCCACAACCAATGCAACGGCCATGGCCCACCCGGTAGTGAAAGCAATCCATTCAGGAAACACCTGTCGAGCAAATTCATGTTCTGATCCCGCACGAGGAAACATGGAGGTGAGTTCCATGTAGCTCAATGCAGTGAAGGCACACACCACTGCTGACACAATCATGGACATCCACACCATCGCACCGGCACGTTCGGTGGCAGGGCCAATGAGAATGTAAATGCCGGCGCCAATAATGACACCGATGCCACTTGCTGTGACGTGATGAAGACCTAGAACACGAGTGAAGTGTTCTACATGAACAACCTCAGGGATTGAGGAGGTTCCACGTTTTGTCATCGAGAATTCCTGTCCTTGCGAGATTGTTATCTGTTTGAAATTCAAACACTGCACGAGCCATTTCTGGTCCGAAATAGTCAACAACGTTACGCACATACTTCAGTTGTTGAAGTTTTACGAGCGCTTGTCGTACTAACGGTCCTCGATAACACTTCTCAAGTGGCAGGCTAGTTTTCTCGTAATACTCCTCACACTTGGTGTCGAAGGATTTCAATACTTTGCTCTCATCTAAAGCGCATTGGGTTTCTTGTACATATTTTGGGTGTGAGTTTGCGGGCCAAAGAATGCAAGCAACATCTTGTGGGGGAATGAGATCAATAGTTGCCAGTCCCACATTGGGCACAAAACAACTTGAGGCATAACGAGTAAGTGGTAATTCGCGTGAGCAAGTTGCTGTATTGATCCACTTGTTATTTGCGAATTGATATAAGCGTGTCTGGCGACAACCGTCATCTTCGCAATTCCACGAATCGCGGTCCGTGTCGCCTACAGCCCAGGTCTGAGTGCATTTTTCTACCTTTACCTTCTCGCCATAGCTCTGCGATATCGCTTTTGAATCACACGGAATCTCTATCTCGCCGGAGGCCGGAACAAGTTGTGACGGTGTTGTAGTGGTAGGGACAATCTCAGAGGACGTTTGTGTCGATGAGGTCTGTGTGGATGGCGTAGTTGCTGTACACCCAACGACGAGAAATAGCAGGAGAGCAGGCGCGCATCGAAGGGCGTGGGAGTGGTTCAAAATGTTCATAACGAAGGCAAGCAATCGCCATCGTACCCATGGCCGTTCACACTTCGTCTTTAGGTAACTCATGCAATGATCTCGTTCTGGATTGTTTTCATGCATGAAAAAGGGGCCCTAGGCATTGCCCAGGGCCCCTATCACGGAGGTCCGTGAATTAGCTGACGCTAACTTTCTTGGCCATTTCGAGGCCCTTTGCTTTCATGGTGCCACTCAATGGAACGTAGCCCAATCCTTCACCATATTTAGGTGCGTAATCATTTATGGCAAATTCGATGAATTGACGTACTACGTCGCTCTTTGCGCTCTTTGCAGTCTTTGCCAACATGTAGGTCACCGCACCAATTGGGTAGGCGCCGCGCTTACGTGTTTTGAAGTTAAATGTTACGAACCCATTTGCTGCGACAGTTGCACCGGACAAGAATGCGTTATAGGAAGCAGCTGATGGCTGGATGAATTCACCATAGTTATTCTGCAATGAAACCACACGCAATCCTTTGGCTTGACGTGATGAGTCGTATGCGAATGAAGTCTCAGAGTAACCAATCGCGCCATTGGTATTTGCCACATAGTTGGACTGGTTTGCTGATGTGTCTTGCTTTTGGTAACGGGCACCAAATGATGTCACGCCGCCAGGAACATTGGCACTGAAGTCATTGGTGATTCCCCAGCGCGAGTTGACACTTTGCATGTAGATACCAAAGTTTGCTGTCGTTCCTGATCCATCTCGATATACAACGATGATTTCCTTGTTAGGCAATCTTGGTGTCGTGACTCGCTTGTAGGAGGCAATTTTTTTGCGATCTACTTGTACTTCATATGTTGCAGTCGTGCTTGTCTTGATATTCAGAAGAATTTCGCTTTTTCTGCCCACAGTGACTGACTGGACGACTCGTTTTGTCTTCGTATCAATAACACGAACAACTTTCCCTTTTGCTTTTTTGAAAGCGCTGGGGTTCAATGCCACTGTCACACTCGCTGAACCTGCGTTACGCGAGTTCTGCCATAGTGCCGATGCGCCTCGGTAGCTGGACTTTTTGACGCTGTTTGCCCAAGTTGGGTTTTGGCGCATGTCGTTAGCAATACGTGGATCATTCCAATTGGAGATTGTTCCGTTAAAAATTGCTTCGGAAGTTCCTGGGCTTAATGACAATTGGGCACCCTTTAACTCATCGAGTCGGTACGTCATTGCGATTGCGCCTGCAAGGTAAGGCACATAATTCCAACCAAATGTTGGTGTGCGAGAAGAGGAAACTGCAGAGTCAGTTCCACCCATGTCGTAGAGACCGCCCTTGAAGTTCGTCTGTCCATCTGACGATCCTTTGGCTGCATACGTAAGTGTGTGACCGGTCTTTTTGTTGAATTCAGCAATTGCTGGCTGAATGAAAGTATCAGGGAAGGTTGCCCCACCTGCCGTAATGGATTCCGCATGCGCAACGGATGTGACTGCGAGTGATGACACAACTGCCATTCCCACAAACGCAATGCGTTTTCTCAAGCTAATCATTTGATGATTTCTCCTTCATAGTTGTCATGGATTGACAACCGCACCGTAACTAGTCCTTGTGAACGCAGATTGGTGATTGGGAGAAGTTCCCCTTAATTGAAAATGAACAAATAAAGCTGAGGAAGTGAAATGTCAGCCGAACTTTCCTTGGATGTAATCGGCTGTTCGCGGGTCAAACGGATTAGTAAACATGTTGATAGTGGAATTCGCCTCAACTAAGTAGCCGGGGCCACCATCGGTGAGGAAGAATGCGCAGAAGTCAGAAACTCGACTTGCTTGTTGCATGTTGTGCGTCACGATGACAACCGTGATGTTCTTTGCTAACTCCCGGACAGTCTCTTCAATTTTGAGCGTGCTTGCAGGATCTAGTGCCGAGCAGGGCTCGTCCATGAGCAAGACTTCTGGTTCCACTGCAAGTGATCGCGCAATGCACAAACGCTGTTGTTGACCACCTGACAGTGAGCCTCCAGAGGCTCCCAGACGATCTTTTACTTCATTCCAAAGGCCAGCATCTCTCAAACACTTCTCGACTATTTCGTCGTGGTTGCTGCGCTTGAGGTGTGCAAGTTTGATTCCAGAGAGCACGTTCTCTCGAATTGTCATTGAAGGAAAAGGGTTGGGTTTTTGAAACACCATTCCCACTCGAAGTCGAATCTCTGAAGGATCAACTTCAGGTGAATAGACATCTTGTCCATCGAGCAGTACTTGACCCGCCATGGCTGAACCAGGGATGTGTTCATGCATTCGATTCAACAATCGAATAAATGTGGACTTGCCACACCCAGACGGCCCAATGAGGCCGGTCACTGTCTTTGCAGGAAACTTCAGCGATACATCCGCTAATGCATGATGGTTGCGAAACCAAGCGTGAACGCCTTTGGTTTCGAGCCCTCTTCCAGTGGGATTTTGATTGTTTGCTCCTTGACCTGTGGATTGTGCATTGAGCGGGAGCTGAATACTTGTTGTATCTAGTGACATATTTTCGTTGCTTTCCATGTTGTTCTCCATCGCGCTCTTTAAGCGCGTGGTCCTTTGTTTCCGATATAGCGAGCGAGTGCGAATAGTGATCCCACAACGCACATCAAAACCAATGAGCCAGCCCATGCACGAGCCACCGCATATTCAGTGCCTTGCACAAGTAAGCCAAAGACATAGCTTGGCAACGATGCGATGGGTCCTGAGAATGGGTTGAGTCGTAGGTTTGGTGCATAGAGCGATGTCAAAATCAGCGGTGCAGTTTCACCAACGACACGTGCAATGCCGAGAATTGCGGCAGTGATAAGTCCGCTGCACACAGTGGGAATCACGATCATGATTGCGGTGCGCCATTGTCGTGAACCAAGTGCATAACCTGCACTACGTAGTTCATCGGGAACAAGCTTGAGCACTTCTTCGGAAGTGCGCGCAACTGTGGGGAGCATTAGAACTGCTAGTGCCATGGACCCTGCTAGGCCTGAGAACTGTTTCATCTGGGTTACAACGGTTGCGTATACAAACAAACCGGCAACGATGGAAGGCACGCCACTCATCGATTGAATGACAAACCGCACGAGAAATGACATACGGCCTCGAACCTCGGTGAGATATGCACCGCTTAAGATTCCCAACGGAAGAGTGATGACTGTTGCCATTGCAACCATCACCAAAGATCCTGTAATTGCGTGAAGAACTCCACCCATGTTCAGGTCATCGTCGGGCCCTGTTGTGCGCATGTCGCTGAAGAAGTAACCAAGATGTAGGGCTTTGTATCCCTGCTGCAATAGTGAAAAGAAAATAGAGAGCCATGGGACAAACGCGAGAATGCCAAGTGACTTGACCACGAGGCTCATCAGAGCATCTTTGCGTTGTTTTGCGTTGATTTTCCTTGCGCGATAGAGGGTGAATCCCAGTGTTAAACAGAAGTAGGTCACGACCCAACCATCAGGACCAGCCATGCCAGTGAACAGGACAACTGCATAAGCAATCACGCCGATACCTGCCGCTATCAGCCAATCTTGACGGCGCTTGTCTTTGGATGTTGCCCAAGGGGTTTCAGGAACAGCATCGGAATATTGAACGTGTGATGCGGTATTGAAAGTTGCGCTCATGATCGTGTTGTGCTCCTTTGAACGATGGCGGAAGCGATCATGTTGACCGTGAGGGTGAGGCAAAAGAGCACAAAACCTGCAGCAATGAGTGCCTGTAATTCGTATTCACTTGCTTCGCCAAACTTGCTCGCAATGTGGGATGCGATATTGCCGCCTGACGACTCCAAGATTCGATAGTTATATGAAAAAACCAAGTTCAGAAGTAAGAACACGGCGATTGTCTCGCCAAGTGCTCGCCCTAGGCCAAGCATTGCTCCACCAAATACACCGCTCTTGCCAAATGGAATCACGACTGTGCGAATTGCACCCCACTTAGATCCGCCCAATGCGTAACAGGAATCAACAAGGTCTCTTGGGGTACGTGAATACACTTCGCGTGCTACTGAGGTGGTAATCGGAACGGTGAGTGAGGCCAAGACGCAACCGGCAACAAATGGTGATCGGCCAAAGTTTTCAAACTCCACAGAAAAGAGAGGAAACCAACCAAGCCAGTCATTGAGCAGTTGCGACCAACGCTGCCCGATGTTGCTGAAAACAATGAGGCCCCAAAGACCAAAGATCACCGACGGGATTGCCGCTGCAAGGTCTAGAAGTGTGATCAGAATGCGACGCAACTTTGTTGGTGCATAGAACTCAATGTAAAGAGCCCCACCAATTGCAAGAGGAACCGCAAGAACTAGTGCAATCAATGCGACGATGACCGAACCGGCGAGCATTGGGCCTAGTCCGAATACACCATCTTTGTCGGCATTTTCTCCACCAATAATCCATTCCGCACCAGTGATAAATGAGAGACCGAAGTCTCTGAAGATTCCTGCACTTCGATAGAACAGAAAAAATCCGATTGCCCCCAGTAGCAATAGTGATGTCATTGCTCCGGCAGTGACTAGTCCTCGGAAAATCTTGTCTGCTCGGTTATAGACAACCAGAATTTCCCGTTTTTCAGGGACCTCTGTACGTACCTCATTCATAAGGTCACATCTTCACAGTGGCTAGTGAGGGCGATGGAAAATCAAACTGAATTTAGGGTGAATTCTTGGTGCTGTTTATGTCAGGGATCTAGGCCAGAAAAGTCAGGATGATGTCTAGACCTTAGACAGATTGCAAAAATTCATCAATGTACTGAACGTGTTGCTGTAAGCCAAGACGCCACGTGGAAAACCATTCAGCAGGAATCTCTGTAGCAATTGCTTCGAGATATCCAAGCACTGCCTCGGGTATGCCTTCCACTTTGGGTGCAAGTTCGTTGTACAACACAAAATCACTGCACCCCTGGTGTGGGGTGTGCACAAGATCAACACGACGAGATTGTTGAGCTGCGTTGTCTGTGCGAGATTGCAGAATGCCCCACGCAGGGTCGGCATCTGTGTGTGGTGGTGTTGTGAGATCGGCTTGCCCCACAAGGAACAAGGTGGGTCGAGCAAGCGATGTAAAGAACTCAGTTGTCATTGTTCTGGAATAAGCCTGGGCCACCACGGTTGCACGCACACGCTCATCGGGGGCGTATTCATGCAAGTACGAGGTAGTGGCAAGTGCAGAGAGCCCGCCGTAACTGTGGCCGCCGACAAAGATTTTGCTTGCGTCCACTGCACTCGTGAGCCAATCTGTGAGTGGATTGTGCTGACCTAGTGCTGCATCGATACACAGGCGCAGATCTCCTTGGCGATTTCGCTCATTGGTCGCATCATCCACGTTGTTCCCAAGAAACCAATCAAACAATCCGTCGCCAGGGTGATCAGGAGAGATCACGATGTAGCCACGTGAGGCGAGTGCTTCGCACAAAAGGCTGTAGTTGTGTCGTGTTCCCGTGCGACCATGTGACCACACGATCAGTGGATATGCGCCAGCGCTGACAGGGGAGTCTTCATGAGCGCTCGCAGATGTGAATCGCACACCAGGGATGAGTTCGTATTCGGTGATAGCGCCTGAATCTGTGGCAGCGGGATACCAGATGTCAATGCCAAGCAGTCGATCACTGCGCGCAGAATCGACAGCCAACGTAGAAACATGACCCACTCGGTGGGTGAGTGGTTCAAGAGGTGGTGCAGAAGTAAGTGTCATACGGAGTCCAAGATGAAAATCTAACTCACAACCTACGTAATATGAGCGGCATCGCTACTGCGGAGTTGCGACGATTACTGGAATAACACGTGATGTTTTGGCGCGGTACTCGTTGTATTGCGGGAAAACTTCAGCCGAGCGGTCCCACCACGTTGATCTCTCATCGCCAGTTACTTCGCGAACAGTAAAGCGATGTGCCTCGGGGCCATCCTGCACCAATACCTCGGTGGGGTGAGCAAGAAGATTCGAATACCAATCAGGGTTCTGATCAGAACCACCACGAGATGCAACGAGTGCATATTCGCCCTCGTGCTCAACACGCATCAGTGCAATCTTTCGCACGTTGCCTGACTGAGCACCACGCATAGTCACGATGATGACGGGAATGCCCGTCTCCAGCAGGGTGTTTCCTTTGGTTCCACCAGATTTCTCATACTCATCAACTTGATCTCTCACCCATGCGCTTGTGCTGGGAACGTATGTGCCTTCAAGATGAGCCATGATGAGAGTGTAGATGTTGGGTAACAATTCTCAGTTTCTATGGAGCCCAAGATGAGAATCGAACTCACGACCTACGCATTACGAGTGCGTTGCTCTACCGACTGAGCTACCTGGGCGGGTAGACGAATAACGATACCGACCCTCTAGCGGGCTACGACATCTCCGGGTGCAACTGGGCGCGAGGTATCTGGATTAGCTCGTGCTATCTGCACCGCAGCCCAAATAAAGAGGAACTGAAAAGGCAGGCGCGCATAGGAGACGAATTGCTCACTTGCAGCACGATCACGCCAATCCCATGTCATATAGAGATTCGCTGGATACACCGCGATGAACAGAGCCACTGCCAAATATGCACCGCGACGACGAGTACTTGAACGAAACAACATAAGCGCAATCACGATTTCGGCGACACCACTTACATACGTCCAAAAAGCTTCATTAGGCGGCAGCCATGGCGGGACGATGTCGTTGAAGAATTGCGGGTTCACAAAATGCATGACACCGGCAAACAGCATGAAGAATCCCATCACGACGGCGATGCGATTCCAGAAGGGCGTATTCATTCGTGTGCCTCCGCGAGAACAAATTGAAGAGCAGCATCGGCTGCGGGTGAGGGAAGTGACCAAATGAGATTACGCAACAAAATCGCTTCATTCACATTTAATGCCAGATGGCGCATTGCTTCGTGCAGGCGAGAGATTGCTGCAACGTATGCCTCTGGATGCAAGATGTGCCCGTTGCGAGTGAGTTCATCTCGGTAGATGCCAGCAATCTCAGTGAGGCCTGCACGCAGTTCATCTGTGCGATGGCGGCGCACTTCACGTTTGTGTTTTTCTTCAAGCGCTTTCTTTCCACCGCGCTTTACTCCCATGACGGCAAGTGTCTTTTCAAGATCTGCAATCTCTTGTTCATGCCGTTGATGAATAGGTTCCACAGACTCATCAATCATCGCCACTATTTGTTCCACAATGGCAATCACTGTCGCACCTGTTCCATCAATGCGCCGTGGAATGTTTGCGAAAAATTCTCTCCGCTTCACTAATTGACGGTCTGATGCCAGAAGACGTGCTCGCGTGAGACTGCCGTGTGCAGATCGCGCTGCAACTGTTGCAATCTCTGATAACACACCTTCGGTTAACAACACATCAACGACAACACCTTCATTAAGTGCCCCAAAGTGCACTGTGAAACATCGCGACACAATCGTGGCAAGAGTGTCATCTACTTGGTCGGCAAGCAACACAAAGAACACTCCAGGAGGCGGCTCTTCTAATGTTTTGAGCAAGCGCACGATGGCCGCGGGCTGCATGAGATTGATCTCGTGCATGATGATGACTTTGCGGTTGCCTTCGGTGGGGGTCACAGATGCAAGGCGCACTACTTCTTCGGATTGATCCTTGATGATGGATGCGCCTTCGCGCACCACCAAGTGAATGTCGGGATGAGCACTACGTTGCGCGAGGTCATTGGTGCGATCGGTGGGGTCATCGTTGTGTGCAAGTAAGACACCAGCAAATGTGCGTGTGGCTTCTTCTTTGCCGCAGCCCTCAGGCCCCACGAAGAGATATGCATGAACGGGTTGTGTAGCAGCGGTGCGTAAAAGGCCGACAGCTCGGTCTTGGCCGCGTATTGAGTCCCACACTGAAGTCACAATGTGAGACTACTGAGAAAGTCGAGCGAGCACCTTGGTGTGGATATCGGCCTCAACATCGTCTTTGGGCATCGTGCCGTCGATAACTATCCAGCGTTCGGGATCTGCTTGCCGCAGTTCAGAAAAACCCTGCGCAATACGAGCGAAAAACTCGGCCCCTTCGCGCTCGAAGCGATCAAGATCACGCTTGGCAAGTCGCTCATTGAGCACATCTGTAGGGACATCGATGTAAATCACAATGTCGGGGAGACGATCACGTAGTGCCCATTGAGAAATTGCAAGAAGATCGGTGGTGCCCAGTTGTCTGCCATACCCCTGGTAGGCGAGCGTGGAATAAATGGAACGGTCACTGACCACATGTTGACCACGAGCAAGCGCCGGAGCAATAACTTCGGCCATGTGTTGGGCACGATCTGCAGCCATCAGCAATGCTTCGGTGCGGCGATCCATCTCTACGTTGTCGGG
>B570J29032_109958478_pt1 | contig 13033 bp, 10 predicted proteins | sample LakMenEpi16Nov12_FD_29032 | JGI IMG/M metagenome (IMG submission 29032)
CTCCCCGTACATAGCATTAACTTTCTCGTTAATGTTAATCTTACCAGCGCTTGGATAGATAAAATAGTACTTACCAAATCCTGCCACCGCGTCTGGCGCTGCAAAAATGGGAATAAAATTATGCTCCTTGCAAAAACGCACCAATTCTGGCCTATTTTGTTTATCAATGGTAGCAACCTCATCAATAAACAGGGCAATTCTATTTTCATCATCAAAAATGGCCAAACGATTGATAATGGTCATGATAATAATTAAACGAATCATCTTATCTGTACCATCAGATTCGATTTGCTCATTTAAATCAACTTGTTTGTTAACCCCTTTGCGAGAAAGATGTAAGGTGATATCAAACAAATCATCAAAATCAATTTTCTTTCCGGTATCCAGGTAATGGTCGAGTACTTTTAAATTCTCAGAATGGTCAAACTCAAACATTAACTGACCACGAACTTGTTGTATTTGGCTAATTTTCTTAACCTCCTCTACTAAGCGCTTGTTGTCTACCAATTCAATACTTAAAGATTCGATATCGGATATTTTAGCTTGCGATAATTTGCTGTTAAATTTATTATAAACAAACTCTTTAAACTCTTCATAGCGCTTTAATAAAGCATAGGCAGGATTGGCAAATTGGGCAGAAATACTTTCTAACAAACTAGAAACAGAACGTTCTTTATCTTCCAATAAAGCTATCTCCTCTTCCACATATTTTATAAAATCCATTTCATCGGCAAAGGTAGATTGAAGCTTATCGCGCAATTTGTCAAACAACTTATCTTTTGCAGCTTTTAAATCGTGTCTATCTGCCATATTAATTTGCACCTTCTTAAACAAATTATCTAAGTCATCGCTGCTTTCAAACTCTTCGGCTACCAGCCCAAACGTATCTAAGGTTTGCTTGTATTCTTGTAGTTCTCGGATGCGCCTTTCGCGTTTGTCTTTATCTACAATTAATTCTTGAACCTCCAATTGTCGCTTCGCAATTTCCTTTGCCAATCGGCTCTGTTCGGTTTCAATTTTTTGTTTTTCTACATTCAGAACATGTAAATCTTGCTTTAACTTTTCTATAGTTTTTAGGAGTTGAGGCTTAGATTTTATCTTAGCTATTTTAAACCTAATGCCTTCAATTTCGGCATTTACTTGTTGCAGTGAAATTTGCGATTTTTCAATATCCTTCGCTACCTCAAAAAGCGCTTCTTGGCTTTTCAATTCAAGTTTAACAGCGGCTAATTCCTCCTTAATTTCATCCACGGTTTTAAAATCCACAAGGTTTAAATTCTTGGAGATATCAATTTCGCCATCAAAGAGATTTAGCTTTTGAGACACCTTGTGAATGGCCTTTAGCACTTGGTTGCCAGGCAAACTTTTCACTTGTTCACTTAAAAGTCCATTGAGCAAAATTCTATTTTCCTTATTGCCCGAAATTTTATTGATGAGCAAATCGCCATAGTTTTTTATTTGCTTATCAAATAGCTGAATTTGAGCATTAAGTTGCCCTATCCTAGCATCTATTTGTTGGCTATTGAGCTTTTGAATTTCAACCATTGTTAAGCGCGATTCAATCTCTTTCCGGCGCTTATCTAAATTGCCCAATGACTCATTTAAAAGTTCTATGGGTTCAAAGGCATTAATCGTTTTTAGTTCTGTTTCCTTTTCGTTTAACAATTCCGCCTTACCATTAATTTCAGTTTCCTTATTACCAATTTTCCTATCATAATCTGCCTTTTGGGGAATCAGGTTTTCATTAATCTCTGTATTTATTTTGGCTATATTTTGGTTCCGTTCTGCCAACTGACTTTGCAAGGTTGGCAAGGTGCTTTCATAGTTAAAATTGAAGGCGTAGAAAAATTGGTTAATGATTTTAGCCTTAGCATTGTATTGGCTCATCACCTCTCTAAATTCATCAAACTCATTTTTAACCGATTTTAGATTTCTTATCTCATTGTTAATTTTTCGCAGGTCTATGATATCCTTTTTGTTCTTTTGAGAAAAGTTTAAGGTTTCATTTTCTCTGTTATCAGCTACAATAAGCGCTTCCTTAAGGTTCTTATTGGTAATTAATTTTGTATTGATTAGATAGCGGTAAATGCGAGAAAAGTTATTGCTTAGGCCTTCAGATTTCACATTATCATCTAGCCAAACTACCCCTTGATTGCGCTTTCCGCGCTGGTAAACGGTATTAAACACTTCTCGCTTATCTTTAAATTGAGATAAGGTTAAACCATCCTTAGCTAATGCTTCTTGTACTTCATCAAACTTAAGCAATCGCTTGTCTTCATTAACAAAATAGTGCTCCTTATATTCACTATTAAATTGATAGTATTCCAAGTCGGAATCTCCGTTTCGTTTAACGATGATGCAGTAATATGATTTTTTAAAAATCTCAAATACAATATAACTTTGGTTTGGATTTGGAAAATAATGGTGTAAGGTTTCTTTATCTCCGCGTCTTTGCCCGCTGAAAGTCATTTTGTTTCCATCGATAATGAACAGAAAATTTAAGGCGTAAATTAGGGTACTTTTTCCAATGTTATTTGGTCCAACTAATTGAAGACTATCGCAATCATTTAAGCGAATTTCGGCTTTACCATAAACCTTAGAATTGAGTATTGTTAAAGAAGTAAGCATGCTGCAAAATATATAATTGGAAAGCAAGATAAGAGCCAGAACTCGCAAGAAACCCACATCTAATTAACAGTAGCTATTATTTGGTTTAAACCAGCTAAAAGTTCTTTTTATCAATAGTTTAACTAAATTTATTTAAGAACATTTTCACATTTTACACCTTAACATTTAAGCTTAAATAACAGTATATTTGATTAAACATTAAAGTATGACAACCGCTGCTAAGTTTGTAATACAACTTGAAAACCTAAGGAAACTTCAAGTAAATTTTAGTAAAGAAAGCACAAATCAAAAGCTAAACTGCTTGGCTCAATTGAGTAAATCCTGGTGGACACATTCCCAAGACATGCTCAATTACCAAGATTTACTTCTTTTTTTAGCAGCGTATGCCGATAACGAAAAAGTGCGTAAGGCTATAGAAAATGAGTTTCAAAGGATTAGCAAATACTTTGGGCAACTTAAAGAAGATGCACTAGATGCTTATCGAGATTCATTTTTACCTTTTACCAGCACAAGTCTTATCTTTTCTCATGAATTTTTATTTTGGCTCAGCAAATTAGATGAATGTAAACTTACATTTGACGGAATAGATGCGGAGGACGATGCACTAAATGCCGTTTTAAAGCTAACCTTGCCAAGCCTCGAAAGTGAAATTACCAGTATTGGCTATAGAAATGAAGAGTTACTTTTGGCATTGGGCATCAAAAAAAACAATCAGTTACAATTTTTACTAGAAGAATTTAATGGTTTAGGGGCCTTACCTAAACTCAAAGATTTTGTTTGGGATCAGTTAAAAATTTGGACCAAAATAAAAGGTACTCACATTGGCTTTTCTAAATTTTATAATCGGCTTGAACCTACCCATTTTTTTTATTCGGAGGAACTCGTTAAACGCTTCGATCATAAGGAGCTATTAGCAAAAGCGCTGCCTAAAGCAAAAGTTTTAGTAAAAAAAGAAAAAGAACAAATCATAAGAACCATTGGAAAATCGATGGTACATACCATGAGAGAAACGGATCCTGCAACCTATATGGATGAGGAAACCCTATGTTATTATGAACTTGAAAGAGGTATTAGCATAGCCTTATATGGCATGCAAGCAGCGCGCCAAATGCCTATGCAATCTTATATTGGTTATACCTTGTTTAAAAATGGCTACCCTTATGCCTATGGTGGCAGTTGGATTTTAGGAGAGCGTGCGCATTTTGGAATCAACATTTATGAACCTTTTCGTGGGGGCGAATCTGGTTATGTGATGTGTCAATTATTAAGAACCTATATTCAGCTATTTAAATTGAACTATATTGAAGTAGATGCCTACCAATTTGGAAGAGATAATACAGACGGCATAAAATCTGGCGCTTTCTGGTTTTATTACAGGTATGGGTTCAGACCTATAGACAAAACCTTGGCTGCTTTGGCGGAAGCTGAAGCCATAAAAATAAAAGAAAAAACAAAATACAGAAGCTCAGAAAAAACATTAATTAAACTTGCACAATACAATATGGCCTTGCGTTTAGGAGCTCTAAAGCATGAAGAGCTTTCTACCTTAACAGAAAAAATTCAACCTATTTTAATAAAGAGATTTGGTGGAAATAGAAATTTGGCTACAAAAGAGGCTGTGAAACTTTTTCTTCAATTGGCAAAAGAAGAATTTTCTACCAAAGAGGTTTATGCTCTTGAAGAATTTAGCTTAATCTATCTCTGTTTTGAAAAACAATTAAAGAACCATATTAAATTACTTATTAATTTAATAAGGATGAAAACCACAGATTACATTGTTTATAACAAACATTTAGTAGCGCTCTTAGCGCTGATTCATAAAGCATAAAAAAAGCCGAATTTCAATTGAAATTCGGCTTTTTTTATGCCTTTAAATGAACTATTGATTATAAGATAACCCAACATTAAATTGTAAAAAAGATTGTCCATCTAATTTACTACTATTAAAATTATTGTTATACCTAACACCAAGGTAAAGTGCTCTGTTTGCATCCAAATCAAAGGTGAACGTAGCTTCTGGAGCTAATAAAAATTGCCAAGTATTCTTTTCAATTCTATACACCCCAAAATCTGTATCTCGCATTAAATAAGTAGTACCAATTCCACAACCCAATGTTAAACGAGCTGTTTCATTAAAATCTTTGTAATAACTTGGTGTTAATGCCATTGGAAAAGTATTTGTGTAACGGTATTGCTTACCAGAAATGGATTGAGTTCCAGATTCGTAAGTACCGTAATCCATGGCTTTGTAAAAAGTATTCCAATCTGCTCTAACCCCAATCATAAGCTTATCTCCTTCTTCTGCTCTCCATTCCATTCCAAAACCCCTCCAAGAGTAGGGAGACATATAATCATTAAATTTACCTGTTGCCAAGCTCATACTATAATACATATTAAAGTAAGAATCATCCTGAGCTTTTACTTTTGAGAAAGGAAACAAGGTTACTATAAATGCAAATGCTATAATTAATTTTTTCATGCGATTACTTCTTTAGATAAGGTGATTGAATAAATGCTTGGTCGATGCTTTTCTTAATTCTACTTGAAGATGCGCCAGAAGATGCACTTTCCAATAAACCAGACATAACAGACATCCAAACAACAGGAATAGTGCCATCTATTGAACTATCTTTCGGAATTGTCATTTGAATTAATAACCCGCCTGTTGTAACAGAACTATAGGTTGGAGGATAATAGCCTGGATAGTACCAACCACCATAAGAACCGTACCAACCCCAATACCAGCTGTTATAATAATAATATACATCTGTATTTTGCCCGGCTACTGTAAAAATGGTTATATCAGGATTTTCATTCTTTGATACTTTAGTGTATCCATAAGCTTTCATATTCGCATCTAGTTGCGCAAGAATTAAATTAGTTGTAGTCTTATTAACGAAATCAGGCAAACCATTTCCGTCACCATCTAATATGTTGGCAGAACTCATTTTAACAATAGAATCTGGACGCGCGTAAGTTTTTTGCGCTTTGAAATTAGCCTCTTTAGAATAATTGGTGTACACCAAATCTAATTGGTCGTAGTATTCTGCGCCACCTGGGTAACAGCCCCCGAAGGTTAGTGCAAAAAGTAATAACACTGGAATTAAGTTTTTATATTTCATTTTTGTAAACGTTTTTGAGCTTCGCGAAATAATGGATTTTCAGGCATTAAATCTAATGCTATTTTATGATTTTTTATTGCTTCCTTAAAATCACCCTTTTCTTCATATATAAGGCCTTTCATGTACCAAGCATTTGCAAACTGTGGATTAATTTTAAGACATAAATCCCAACTATTAAGGGCTTGATCCAAAAAGCCTGCCTCATAATTAATATACCCAACATTATAATAGGCTAGGTAGTTAGAAGGCTCCAGGTCGACCACTTTTTTATAATCTAACATGGCAGCTTTAAAACTACCTACTGATTGCAGAAATACTGCTCTAGCAAATATAGGTTCAGCCCAAGTAGGCCTTAATTTTATAGCCGCTTTAAAATACTCTAAGGCAATTTCTTTCTTTTGAGCTGCATATAAATTGGCGATGTATAAATTGGAATTATAATCTGTGGGGTCGGTTTCTATGGCAGTTTGGTAGTGGTAAATAGCCCTAGCAGTATCGCCCATTTCTCTATAATTCATGCCTAACATATGATAAATATAAGCATTCCCTTTTTCTTTTTTTAAAGCAACATTTAATAAGTCTAATGATTTTTGATGCTCCTTAACCACAAAATATAGATCTGCTAATTTTATTTGAGCCTCTGTGAAATTTGGATTTAAAGCTATTGCCTTTTCATAAGCATTAGCAGCAGCTTTAGTTTGGTTCATAGCGTATTGGGTTCTACCCAATGTAAAATAAACCATAGCATCCGAAGAATCTATGGCTAAGATTGCTTGCAAATCTGCCTCGGCTCTAGAAAGGTATTTGCTATTGAAGTAAACTTGAGCCCTTCTATATAATGCCTCTGTATTTGTTGGGTCATTTTCTATTTCTTTACTAATCTCTCTGGCAAGGTTGGCATTAGCCGTACTATCTTTAGGATCAGGCAGATTGGCTTGTTTTTTTTCTGAACCGCAGGCGGAAAAAAGAAAAACACTAATAAAAATCATTTTTTGTACTGAGGCAATAAGGCGCATTTTCATAAATTTGAATATTCAAACATAAGTCAACCAAAATTAATAAATAGCATGCCTTTTTATCACAAAGCAGGAAAAATACCAAGTAAACGCCACACTCAATTTAGAAAACCAGATGGCACTTTATACTCCGAAGAGCTAATTTCTACTGAAGGTTTTAGCAGTTTATACTCTTTAGTTTACCATTGCCATCCCCCAACTTTGGTAAAAGAAATTGAGCAAGCCCATACTGTTGAACCAGTAGCGGCCTTGCCCAAAAACCTTAAAAATAGAAGCTTTTTAACGTTTAAGACCGAAGCTAAAGACGATTTTCTTGAATCTAGGGTGGTTATGCTGTTTAACCGCGACCTATATCTTACTTGCGCTGCACCGAAGAAAAGTATGACTGATTATTTTTACAAGAATGCAGATGCCGATGAGGTCATTTTTATACATGAAGGCAGTGGAACACTTAAAACTATATATGGCCAAATTAATTTTGAATACGGTGATTACTTAGTTGTGCCAAGAGGTGTAATTTACCAAATGCATTTTAATACCGAACAAAATAGGTTATTAATTACAGAAAGTTTTTCGCCTATTAAACCACCAAAACGTTATTTAAATTCTTTTGGTCAATTTTTAGAGCATTCTCCTTATTGCGAGCGTGATATTAAATTGCCAGAAAACCTTGAAACGCATGATGAGCATGGGGATTTTAAAGTAATGATAAAGAAACAAGATTTAATTTATCCTTATATTTATGCCACACATCCTTTTGATGCGATAGGTTGGGATGGGTACCAGTATCCTTATGGGTTTAGCATTCATAACTATGAACCTATTACAGGAAGAGTGCACATGCCACCACCTATTCATCAAACATTTGAAGGGCATAATTTTGTTATTTGCTCATTTGTACCAAGACTTTACGATTACCATCCTAATTCTATACCAGCTCCTTACAACCATAGCAATGTAGATAGCGATGAAGTGTTATATTATGTAGATGGCGACTTTATGAGCCGCAAACATGTAGAAAGAGGCATGATTAGTTTACATCCAAAAGGAATACCCCATGGGCCGCACCCTGGCACGGTTGAAAAATCTATTGGAAAAACAGAAACTAAGGAATTAGCTGTAATGATAGATCCATTCTATCCTTTAATGATTACAGAAGCTGCTTTAAATTGTGAAGACCCAGGATACTACAAAAGTTGGGTAGAATAGTTTAAACCTATTCATCAAACATTTTCTTTGCCCTTATAACATTGTTATAAAAGCTTGCTGCATTGCTTAATTTGTAATGACAATGATTACTGATAGTGCCTGTTGATTCGCATTTACAGGCTACTATTTTATTATTCTCTACAAAAAAGCTGCAATTTTCGCACGCCACCGCAGAGCATGTTTTGAAAAAGGCATCCTCCCTAAGTATAAAGTCAATCCCCTCTAAATCTAAGTTAACAGCAGCCAAACGCTTTTTATTTTGGTTAGTGCAGATAGCAACCAAATAATAGGCTTGATTAAATTGCTCGATGCCAATTTCAGAAACTTTAGTACCATCTCTAAATGTCCACTCAAAGGCCTTTACCAAGTTTTTCTGGCTTTCTGTAATAGTAAAAGTACCATTACTCAAAGAACCAATCTTTAAATTGGTTTCTTGACCAACGACATGAAAAGAGAAAAATAATAAGAGTATAGTTAGTAAGTTTTTAACCATTCAATAGAATTTACAAACACAAATGTAAGCTAGAGTTATGATATCTCCAATTTGTTGTAAATTTGGTCGCATTATGGAAGCAATAGTTTCAACACAGTTTAGTTTTCCTAACCAAAGAGGTTTTTACAGAGGTAAGGTTAGAGATGTTTACAATATTAACAACCAGTATTTAGCCATGGTGGCCTGCGACCGTATTTCGGCCTTTGATGTAGTGCTGCCAAGGCCAATACCTTACAAAGGGCAAGTGTTGAACCAAATAGCAGCTCACTTTTTAAACTTAAGTGCACACCTTGTGCCAAATTGGTTAATTAGTAATCCTGATCCAAATGTGAGTATAGGTTTCTTCTGTAAACCTTATCAAGTGGAAATGGTAATAAGAGGCTATTTAAGCGGGCATGCTTGGAGGGAGTATAAATCTGGGAAGCGCATTATTTGTGGAGTTCACATGCCAGAAGGTTTAAAAGAAAATGACAAATTTCCAGAGCCCATCATTACTCCTACCATAAAAGCAGTATCTGGCCATGATGAAGACATCTCACGCGAAGAAATTATTGGTACAGGTTTAGTTCCTGAGGAAGAGTACCTACAAATGGAAGAGTACACAAGAAAACTGTATGAATTTGGTTCAAACTATGCCAATGATAAAGGATTAATTTTAGTAGATACCAAGTATGAGTTTGGTAATTTGAATGGTAAAATCTTTTTAATGGACGAAATTCATACGCCAGATTCAAGTAGATATTTTTACGCAGATACGTATGATGAAATTCAGGCATTAGATCAGCAACAGAGGCAGCTTTCAAAAGAGTTTGTGCGACAATGGTTAATAGAAAATGGCTTTCAAGGTTTAAGTGGCCAAGTTGCTCCCTCATTTCCAGATGAGTTTATTGCGAAAGTGACGGAAAGATATATTGAATTGTTTGAGAAAATTACGGGAAGTACCTTTATTAAACAAGATTATACCCATGCAGAACAAAGGGTAGAAAAAAATATCCTTTCGGCTCTTAATGAATTATAACATTGAGCGCTATCTGGTTTTCTTTAGGTGTAAATACATCTTTCTTTTTGGCAGATGTTTTCATAAAACTAGGAAGCAACAAATACAAAGCTGCTAACTTAATTTATATACGTTCCATTTACACTGTGCTATTTGCGGGTATATGGTTAGTAAGTTCTGGAGCTTTTTCACAAATTCCTAAACCTATTGAATTAATTCAATTTATAGGATGTGCAGCATTATGCCTGGGCGGATTATTTTTTTATGTGAGATCGCTGCAACACATGCATTTTGTAAATGTTTCTGTTATAGGTATTTGTGGCGCATTAATTCACTATTTAATGGGTATTTACCTGAACCAAGAAAACTTTAATCAGTGGTTTTATCTTTCCGCATTACTATGCATAAGTGGCATCTTAATTCAATGGCGCAAGCAAGAACAACATAAGGGCTTAATTGAAGCCATTGCAAGTGCTTTATTATGGGGTTTTGGCTATGCCTTATTAAGTATTCCCTTGCAAACTTCTGAACCTGTATGGGGGGCTTTTATTTTCGAGTTTGTTGCCTTACTAGGTTCAGCATTTTACTTAATTATTAAGGCTCCTTCTTTTTCATTGCTGAACCCGCCTTTAAAAGATTACAAAATATTTTTGGTGGCAACCTTTACTATTATAGGATCAATTTGGATGAACTTTGCCTACCAACAATTGCAATTAAGCGTTTTAGGTTTTATGCAGCTTTCATTTTTTCCTTACTCAATTATAGCAGGCTATTTTCTATTTAAAGAAAAGCTAAGTAAAACAGAATGGCTCGGAAATTTATTGGTAATTGGTGGCCTATTGCTCTACTATTACTTCCTTTAAGCTTAATTAGCTACCCAGTTTAAACAATACTTCATTAGGAAGTATTTTAAAGGTATCGTCGAGGTTAAGAGCAGCATTCACCATAGCCTTTGCAACAACAATTCCTTGGATGGCACGGTATTGTTTTAAAGGACCTATAAAAATCGGGTTGAGTACCCGCATCAAATATTGAGAAACAGTTTCCAATGGCCTAGATTCCTTTCTTGAACCTAATAATAAAGAAGGACGTAATACAAAGAAATGCTCAAAATTTATAGCCTTAATAGCTTCTTCCAATTCGGCTTTTAACCTACTATAGAAAATTGAAGAATCTAAACTTGCTCCCAAGGAAGAAATTAATATGAAACGTTTAGCACCTTGCGCTTTTGCCAATTTGGCTGCGCGCAATGGGATTTCAAAATCAACTTCACGGTAACTTTCAATATCTGGTGTTTTGGCCTTAGTGGAGCCCATACAACAGAATACATCGGCCACTTGCAAGTCACCTGCATAATTTTCGAGTTGGTCAAAATCGAGCATAATTTGATTTAACTTATCATGCTTAATCACCATATCTCGCCTAACCAAAACAGTAACTTTAGTGTATTCCTTATTTTTGAGTAATTCAAAAACAAGGTTTCGCCCTATGAGCCCGCTTGCTCCAATTACCAATGCACTTCTTCCCATTATTAATAATCTTTGGGATTAAATAAGTGCTGCTCAGCTGAGGCTGATAAGGCAATTTCGACCATTTTTCTTGCCAATAAATTTGCAGGTGTTTGTGTAATTCTACCTAAAATGCCAAAGCCAACTAAATTTATCACTTTACTTAAACCTCTTTTTGCCACGTATAAAGTGCTGCTATCATTTGCAGATTTACCCACATGGTTCACCCTAAAAATGTAGAAATTATCGAACCCTAGTTCTTGAATATCCTGCTCTAATTTTGCCCTTAAACTTAGCTTAGGATTGCTAGAATTTATTTGCGCCGATGTACTGCTTAACAAATAGAAATTTTTTATACCAGCAGCTTTAGCAGTTTTTGCAAATCTTAATGGATACTCATAATCAAAAGAACTTGCATCCTCTAAATCTTTAGTGATAATATAATCTGTTCCTAATAAGCAAAATACATCATTTATACCTTCAAATTCATCCTTATAATTTTCTATTGCAGAAAAATCTACTAGGACTCTTTTCAAATGAATATTCTTAAGCCGTTTGGTATCTCTGCGGGTAAAAACCGTAATTTTTTTAAAATTACGATTATTGAGCAAGGTTTCTAACAAAGACCTTCCTGCTAAACCAGAAATACCAACTAATAGTGCAGTGCGCATCATACGAATTAAGCAATTTTTAAGTAGCTTAACAAGTTAAAAAAATATTAATCTTATTTAAACCTGATTGGGGAGCTCAAAAAAGACTGAAGTTCCTACATTTAACTCACTTTCTATCCAGATTTTGCCATTCCCTGACATTATGTATTCTTTGCATAATAACAGACCCAAACCTGTACCTTTTTCATTGTTGGTTCCAAAGGTAGTATAATGGTCTACAGCAGAAAACACTTTACGAATAGCCTCTTGGTTCATGCCTAAACCACTATCTTTAATACAAATAAGTGTTTTATTAAGAGTAGGATTACTCGCATAAACCTCAATATTACCGTTAACATTTGTGAACTTTATAGCATTGCTAATCAGATTTCTAAAAATTAGATTGAGTTGGTGTTTATCAAAATAAACCACTTTCATATCAATCACTTGATTGTTAAAGCTTAGGTTTTTCTCATTCAATTGTATTTTATACAAATCGGCCATTCCTTGGATTAGAATTCTTATATCTAATAGTTCTGGTTCTGATTTAACACCATTAAGTTGACTTCTAGACCATTGTAATAAATTTTCTAAGGTTAGGTTCAGGGTATCAACATTCTTACTAATACCACCTAGAGATTTCTTTAACTCTTCATAGGTTAAATCATCTTCCGAAAACCAATTTAATACGGTGCTTAAAGATTTTATAGGAGCTCGCAAATCATGGGCTATAATTGAAAAGACCCTGTCTTTAATTAGATTACTTTTTTGGAGTTCTTGCGCTTGCATATTAAGCAAGGCTGTTCTTTCTCCGATGATATCTTTTTGGTTCTTATTAATGTCTTTTAATTTGTTAGACAAAAGTTCTATCTCACTAAATGCGTTAGAAAACTTTCGCGTAATAGATAAAGCATGTATTATAGAAAATGTAAAAATGGCTATAGGTAAAAAGAAGAAAGTATTGATAATTCCTTGGCTGTGCAATATGTCATTTATACCAGCAGTGAAAATGATTAGAAAACCTGCACCGGTAAAAATTGCAAACATTCTTTTCCTTAGTATTATCTTGGTAACTCCATAGAATAAAAATAGTAATGCCAAGGCGCAAAAAAACAATAGATAAGGAATGGTATATGAGGAATAAAAAACTGGACTTAAAACATACCAAATTCCAAGTGTTGTAAGTAAAGTAACAAACCCTTTTAAAATTTTCTTATTTACATCTCTTGGATAAAAACTATAAAAATATACTAAACCAAATAATACGATGAAGACTAGAGAGGCAAATTCAATTCTAACAATAATTTCAAAAGGAATTGAGGGCGCGATTTGCTTAAGAAGGATTTCACCCGTACTAGCTATTCTGAGAGATGAAAACAAACAAACCAAAGAAAAATACAAACACGTTTT
>B570J29032_109958476_pt1 | contig 13027 bp, 10 predicted proteins | sample LakMenEpi16Nov12_FD_29032 | JGI IMG/M metagenome (IMG submission 29032)
TTCGAACCGCGGACCCTCTGCTTGTAAGGCAGATGCTCTAAACCAACTGAGCTATGCCCCCTTTTGAGGAGTGCAAAAATAAGGGGCAAATAGGAATTTCCCAAAAAAAAGGTGATTTAATTTAATTGTACAGCAGGAAGCCTAGTAGATTGACTATCATATACAAATAGCTCCACTATTTCGTAGTTCCAGTACTTACTTAATGGCGATTTATCCAAGATATCTTTGACTTCTTTTTTGTTATTCGCATTAATGGTAATCCATGAATTTTGAACCTCCATACTCACTGCATAAGTATCAATGATACCCTTATTCAATAAATAATTGATATAAGTGCGATGAGGAGGTACTAAAGACATAAAGTCCTCATCCATTTCAAAAGATATAATAGCTTGGTATTTTTTCATGGATTTAATAAACTTTTACTAAGGTACATTAAGTATTGAAAACTAAAAATCATTTTTAGGGAATACTATAATATCCAATTCTTCCACCCCCACCTGCTAAAAATATTGACTTTGTATTAGGTTGTTTACGAACTACATGGAAGCTTTCAGTTGATATTAATTCCCAGCTTTGCCCTTTATTTATTGAAATATCTACTCCAGAAGTTCCGCAGCTAACTAAGATATTATTTGAAATAAATTCAACACCCGATCTATATCCATTGGGGTGTCCAATAGTTTTATCAATGACCCATCTTGATTTTCTTTTTGATTGCGATTTTTGATCGCTATTGGGCTCCACCATTAATTTTAAACCCACCGCATTTTCTATTCGACTTGTATCTTTCATAAAATCACCCCCTACTATCATAATTGAATTTCCATTGGGAGATATGGCCATACTATTGGCGCCCGTCGATGTTCCGCCTTGTAGGATGGGTATATCCATGGCTGAACCATTTATCCATAGTCTGCTTCTTCTACCTCCTGAAACTAAAAAATCTTCTCTATTTAGTTGTGCAATATTAGAACTACTTGAAGCAAAAAAAGCTTCCCCTTTTTCTAATGGGGTTTTAAAATAACCAGCAGGAACTTCCTTCCAATGTTCTCCTTTATCATGGGTGTTTAAAAGAAAAATAGTATTACCTATGGGATCTCCAACTACTAAACCATTATTAGCATCTTTAAAATGAATAGCATCTAAAAACATAAGGGTATCTGCATTCTCATACACTTTATACCAAGACTTCCCACCATCATTTGTTTTTAATATAACAGCAGGTGCAGCCACAGCCACTATAATAGCTTCTTTCTCATTCCATGCATGAATAGATCTAAAATCTCTAGTTTCATAACCAGGTACTTGCATCCATTCAAAATGGGTTCCGCCATTTACCGATAATGCAATACTTCCTTTAGAACCACTAGCCCAAATGGTATTCATATTAGGCAGAGCCATTCCTCTAATACTCACTCCTTTTTGCTGAGTAAGTATTTTTATGGAATTATTACCCGAATTTTGCGCAAAGCTATTTTGAAATAAAATCAAAATTGCAAATAAAGCAATAAAGCCTTTTTTCATACAAGTGCTATTTAATGACTTAAAGATACGATATGATACCTTATTGGATGAGTAGAACTCAATTAATGTTAGGAGACGAATCAGTGGAGAAATTAATGCGTAAAAATGTATTAATGATAGGACTGGGTGGCGTGGGAGGCATCTGTGCAGAAATGATTATAAGAGCAGGCATTGGAAAAATGACAATAGTGGATAATGACAGTATTGATGCTAGTAATATTAATAGACAAATACCCGCCTTGCATTCAACCACCAATATGTCAAAAGCAAAAGTATTGGCTGCTCGTTTATTGGACATTAATCCCTTAGTTGATTTAACGGTCTTGGAAGAATTTATGGAAGAGGATAAAACCATTCAATTAATTGAAAAAGAAAAATGGGATTATATAGTTGACTGTATCGATACATTATCTGCCAAGGTTGATTTAATTAAAGGATGCATGGATAGAAAATTACCCATTGTAAGTTCAATGGGGGCAGGTGGAAAATTAGATCCCTCTCAAATTAAAGTCACCGATTTATCGAAAACCCATGAATGTAATTTGGCTAGATATGTAAGAAAGCGTTTGCAAGCCTTGGGTATTAAAAAAGGCTTGAAAGTGGTGTTTAGTCCAGAGAAACCAGATCAGTCACGTATTATTGAAACGGAGAAAGCCTACCCAAAGAAGTCCATAATTGGAACTTTAAGCTATATGCCTGCTATTTTTGGCTGCACAGTGGCTAGTGTGGTAATCAGAGACTTATTGGCAATTGATTGATTTATAGACTTGTTTTCTTTGAAATCAGGCTTATTTTTCATTAAATTTGCAGCCTAAGAAATAAAGAGGTTCGGTAGCTCAGCTGGATAGAGCGTCATCCTTCTAAGATGAGGGCCATTGGTTCGAATCCAATCCGAATCACCAAAAATTAATAACTCATTGTAATTCAATGAGTTATTTTTGTTTTAAGCCTTCTCTGTAGAAACAGAAGATAGTATTGACTTATCTATGTCCTATTTAATTTAATTTTAGAAAAAATATCAAATGAGAAGAGGGATTTTATATTTATGCTTATTAGTAATAAGTATTAATACAAAGGCACAAATTGGATCAGGTAGCAGCTCAAACCCAGAGTTATCGTTGTTTATTTCTGCCGATATGAATATCATATTGGATAGGAATAGTGTGATAGATAAATATGGTAATAAAACTGCTTACAATAACAATATTAAAGGAAGTCCATTTTTAAATGACGAATGGTTAAATGGTACCGTTTATGGATTAGACCTCAAAAAAATGGCACAGGTAAAACTTAGGTTAAATACCAATGGCAACCAAGTTCATTTTTTAGATATGAAAAATATTGAATTGGTGGTAGACAAATCAAAGATTAAAAAAATAGCTATATATGATGAGTTAAGTTCAGACTCCATTTATTTTGAAAATGGATTTTCAGATACCAAGGCTGAACTCTCTAAATCCACTTTAGTGCAAGTGCTAAATAAAGGAGAAGTTTTATTATTAAAAAACCATACGAATAATGTAGTAAAAAAAGATTCCTTGTTTGGCGCTATCAATGTATATTATTTTGCACCCATGTTTGATTATTATTTAAAAAATGAAAATAACATTGTTCAAAAACTAAAAAAAATAGATACAAAAACATTGTTAACTATACTTCCTAATAAAGAAATAATGACAAATTATTTTACGCAGCATAATAAGATAAAATCAGAAAAAGAAATAATTGAATTCATAAACTTTTACAATTTAAATAATAAGAAAACAAATAACTAAAATAAAAAATTAAGCATGAAAAAAATCGTATTCTTATTACTATTAATTTTTGCAGGAACACAGCTTTCCAATAAATTGAACGCACAAACCAACGAAGTTAAACATAAAGTAGTTATTCAATTAAATACAGCCGATACAGCTGCCTGGTCTTCCACTATTGGCAATATAAAAAATTTACAAAAGATATGGCCAGGTAATTTGATAGTAGAAGTTGTAATACATGGAAAAGCATTAGATTTATTAGTAGCAGCTAAAACTCATTTAGCTAATGAAGTAATTGAAATGTCTAAAACCAATGTGCAGTTTTTAGCCTGCGAGAATTCAATGCGTAAGTATCATATTGATAAAAGTGAATTACTTACTATAGCAACTACTATTCCCTCGGGCGTTGCTGAAGTAATATTAAAACAAGAAGCAGGCTGGTCTTATTTAAAAGCGGGTGTAAATTAATATTGCTTTTTAAAGTCTAGTATGCGTAATCGTATTTTTTTTATTTACATTAGTTACTACCTATTATGGTTTCCGTAGAAGTACTAAAGAACAAAATACAGCCATGCTTGCTAGAATGGAAGGCATGGATACCTCTGCCTGGGTGGGCTCCTCCCCTTATCAAATTCCACTTGAAACCGAAAATGGAAATTTAATTCGATATGGATATGAATTAATCGCGCATACAGCAAAGTATTTAGGCCCAAAAGGAATAGTGCAGCAAACTACTAATGGAATAAATTATCATGCGCCCAGTATAAGTAATCAAGATACTTGGAATCTTGCAGCCTATATTAATGCACAACCAAGACCTTCCAAAGATAAATCCAAAGACTTCCCCATAATTGCTACCAAACCAATTGACTACCCTTTTGGCCCTTATACCGATACCTTTTCAGAACAGCAACATAAGTTTGGCCCCTTTGAGCCTATTGTACTAGCTAAGAAAAATAAGTAACATAGATAGTAGTAAATTAATTACGAGATGCTTTCCACTTATCATGAAGTACTTTAATAAAATATCCCCCTACTACACTTCTAGCTTGAAAGCCTATTTGTTTACCATTTATAGTTTCATGCCAATCACTTAAAGGCACTTTGGTGGGTGTATTAGTAGCAAATTTATAAACAGGGTTAATTAACTTATCAAAATCGGCTTGCTTGCTTGACAAAGTAGCTGTCCAAGTAATCCAGTCCGACTTGGTATAGGTTTTACGACTATCTAAAGGCAAGCCAAATTCATTTTGTTTGGTTAAATAATAAGCCACTTCCGCATCGTACACTTTTTGTGGAAATAAATGAAAGCCAAATAATTTATCCCAAACCATATTATACTTTTGACTCCATGTATTTTTGTCATTATAAGTTAATGCATAATGGTCTCCTGCATTGGCTAAGTCTTGCCATTTAGCTGCCATTTCTGTAGCTATTTGAGTATACTTATTCGCAATCTCTTTCTTACCTAGCATTTCAGCCATCATTGCATAAGATCTAATACCTACTATCGCTTTAATAGCAAGGTTAGCGTTACGCGCTAAATGCCCAGCGAAATCATCGGTACATAATTGATTCACCGGATCTAGTCCTTCTTTTTCTAAGAACTGAACCCACTGGGTTAAAGTAGCCCAATGTGCTGCGGCATAATTAGCATTGCCCTCTGATTTTACAATGGCTCCAGCTAGAATAATCATATTACCCGATTCTTCTACTGGCATGCCTTCCGGATAAGTTTGGCCATTTGCTAAGGGATAAGTACCTAAATCATGGGCAGCATAGGGTTGTTTATACAATCCACTCTTTTCACTAAAATAAAATATCCCATTTAACATACCCTTCATTAAAGAAGGATTATAATTTAAAAATAAAGGCGCACTTGGATAAGTAACATCCACGGTATTAATACTTCCATTACTAAAATTTTCTTTAGATAAAAATAAAAGTTCTCCATTTTGTTTGCTTTTCACTAAATTATGCGCAGCCACGGCTTGTCTATAAGCAGTAATACAAAGTTTAGCATAGTTATCTCCTCCTGCAGCTAAAGCGTCATTATAAATTTGTTTATTGAAACGATTGCATTTAGCAATTACATTGGTATACTGCGTATTAGCTAATTGCAACATTTTATCCATATTCATGGTAGGATCTAATTTCCACCAAGGGTCTAAGTTTTCTTTAAAATATTGAATGGCTTTTATTTCATCATAGGCTACTAATAATAAATGGTCTGTTTCGGTATCAAGTGCTGTATCTGGGTTAAAAATAGTATTAATAGATAAATTACTGCCTTGCGTTGTTGAAAACTTACTAGTAATTACTTTTGATTCATTCATTCCACCCTTATTTGAAATAAAATCCTGAATAGCATCATTTATAGACTGAACAGATTGTTTAGAATGATATTTATTTGCCGCTATATAAGCATAGCCCCAATCAATTCGAAGGTCGTCCCCGCTTTTTTGTAAGATGGGTTGTTCTATAGTACCAATTTTTAAGACATTTAAATTGGGGGTAGTATAGCCAGTTGCAACCATTTCTACACTGCCTTTATTTGAGGCAATAGCTGAAGAGGCTCCTACATAAATTTGAACTAAATGTTTTTTACCGTCCTTAGACCTTGTTTTCATGGAGATATAAGAGACAGGACGAGATAGTATATTAATCTCTGTAATAATTAAAGGAGAAGTAAAGGCCACATTAAGTGATACAGCTCCACAATCGAATTGATAAGTTGTTTGTGTGGCCGACATATTTATCGACAACTGTCTTGCCTGCATCATTTTATCATTCACGCTTGCAGATTCATCTTTGCCTAAGAACTTATACACTTGATTGTCCACTTTGATTAAACCTATTATGGACTGATTAGATCCAGTCCAATGTTTGGTAGTAGATTCATTTAATTGATCGGTAAATGACCAAATACTAAAATAAGGATTATGGGTAATTAAAGGATAGGCAGGTGCTTTGGACACTTGCGCCATGGAACTATGAGCAATCAAACTCAAACTAATGATTAAAACAGCTGAAAAACGTTTCATAATATTTTGTATTAATTGTCAATAATTATAGCCAAATAAATATACTACAATAGGAGCACCTATCCACTATTATCATTTTTTTTTGTCTAAATAATTTATTATAATTTTAATAAATATGTACCTAGTCTCTTTTATTAAATCTATTGGTAGTTTAACCCTTAAAACCTTTTCAGGCTTAAAGCAGTCCGAAAAATGGGCTACTTCCTATTTATATACAATAGAAGAAAAATTTGATGGAAAATTTGATATAAAAACCTTGGAGAAAATTGTAAAGAGGTATAGCATTCAACAACATTTCATTAACGATAGTTTTAGCAGCTTATACGGTAGAAATAATATTGAAAAGGAAAAGGTAAGGAATTTGCTTTATTTTATAATGGTTTCTGTCTACGATGATTTTTTTGATGATAAAACTTTAACCCTTGAACAAATAGATTCTATTTTTTATCATCCCGAAGCATTCAACCCACAAACCTTTTTTGAGAAAGTATTTATTTATACGCATACAGCTCTTTTAAATGATGTAGCAGATAAAGCACAATACTTTAAAGATTTTGAAGGACTTCATATAGCTCAAAAAGATTCTTTAGATCAGTTCAACCCAAATATTACCGACGAAACTCTTTTATCTATTACTACTAGAAAAGGTGGTTACTGTTTGCTAATGTGTAGGCATTATTTAGATACACCCTATCTTCCAGCAGCAGATGCTACTTGGTATGCCTTAGGTGGAGTGATTCAATTAACTAATGACTTGTATGATATATATAAAGACATGCAAGAAGGCATTATTACACTTGCTGTAAGAGCCAAGCAGTATGAAGCTATTTATGCACTATATCATAGACATGCAGAGGCTTTAAATGAAACTATTAGGCAATTACCTGTAGCCCATGCTCGCAAGATGGAATTGTCCATTATATTAAATGTAATTGCTGCTTTTGGCTATGTAGCATTAGATAACTTAAAACGTTTGCAAGTGAATAATTCAAATAATTCAATTTTACCTTCATTTGAGACCTTGCCAAGAAAAGAATTAATTATTGACATGGAAAAAAATACAAACCGATTTAAGTTATTAAATTTCACATACCAAAATGCTTATTTGTAAATTGTTCAATAACACAATCAAATTAGTAATTAATTTTTTCATTCTTTAAAGTTGTAGGTAACCATACTTGCATAGCATTACTACCTCTATTACACCAAGTATAATATGGGATGGCTCTTACCTTCTGTATTACAGTTTGTGCCGATAAACCATCATTATTTATTTGTATTACGGGCAGATTGGCAATTAGGCTTACCACTTTTTCATCTAAGACTGAAAAATTCTCTGCAGTGAATGTACTTTGAGCAGGTGCAATAATATTCCAAGCTTTCCCATTATTATCAGCTCCTTCAATACAATACACAATGGGGCCTCTTTGTAATGCGACACGACCATTATCCTGTAAAAGTTCATCTCTTGCTTTAATTTTTTGAATAGTCATAGGTAACTGATACTCCACTACATCATTATTTTTCCATTCTTGATTAATAATAGCATAGCCATCCTCTATTGTATACATTACTTCTTTCCCGTTCACCAGCATAATGGGTTTTGAATCTGGCATTGGATTCTCATAAGAATACAATTTACCTGGTGCAGGTATTCCATTGGCCCAGCCTGGTATTCTAAAAGCGATGGGTAAAGAGACTTTTTTCTTCATATTGAGTGTGCACTTCATGGAACCTTCCCAAGGATAATTCGTAGCCATAGTAAGCAGCATGTCTCCATTAGGTACTTTAATTTGAGTATTACTACCTACAAATAAATTCACATAAAATTTACCATTTGAATATCCATAAATATAATTTCCTAGAGAAGCAATTAATCTAGCAATGTTAGAAGGACAACAAGCAGTACCAAACCATTCTTTTCTTGCATTTTTACCTGATGATGCTAAAGGATTTCCGTAAAAAAATCTATCACCACTTAAAGAAAGTCCATCTAAGGCCCCATTATATAAGCTACGTTCTAATACATCAATGTATTCAGCATTACCTGTTAAACTATTCATTCTCTGATTCCAAAAAACCATTCCAACAGAAGCGCAGGTTTCACAATAAGCTTCTTCATTAGGTAAATCATAGTCATTGGTAAAACCTTCATTACTTCCAGCAGAACCTATACCTCCTGTGATATACATATTTCTATACACCACATCTTCCCAAACTCTTCGCATGGCTGTTACATAGTCTTTATCGCCAGTATGTGCAGCTACATCTGCAGCACCAGTATATAAATACATGGCTCTCACTGCATGACCAGTAATATCTTTTTGCTCTTTAACAGGTACTTGGTCTTGGGTATATAAAGTATCCTTCCACTCTGTCCAAGTATAGCCCTTGGCTAATTTCTTTCCTCTTTCAGATAATAACCAATCAGCTAGGTTTAAATATTTTTTATCGTTGGTTGCGCGATATAATTTTACCAAGGCTAGTTCTAATTCTTGGTGTCCTGTAACCCAATCTCTTTTTCCTGGGCCAAATAAGGAATCAAAATAATTAGCCCATTTAATTACTACATCTAAAAACTTTCTTTTACCAGTGGCATCAAAATAAGCAACAGCTGCTTCAATCATATGGCCTGCATTATAATCCTCATGCATACTCATATCTGACCATCTTTTATCTAAACCAGTTAAAGTATAGTAGGTATTCAAATAACCATCTTCTAATTGCGCAGCTGCTATTTTATCTATCCACTCATCGGCTTTTGCTTCTAATTTTTTATCATGACTTGTTTTAATGGCATAGGCTATGGCTTCTAAAGCTTTAAAAACATCTGAATCATCATAAAAAACACCTTCGTGCGCTTCCCCTTTTTTTCTAGCAACCTTTTCGAAATTTCTAATTCTTGCTGTTTTCTGTTCTGTTTGATATATACATGCATCTAAAGTGATAGTGGCGACCTTATCCATCTTAGGTTTCCAAAATGCATCTGTAACATTCACATTCGAAAAATTGATTGGTTCAATTTTTACCTTATTAGTTTGCGATTGACTTTTTATTGCCAAAAATATCAAACCGATGAAGAAAACAATTTTTTTACTACTTCTTCTATTCATATATCTAATTTTTTAATTTTTAATTGGACTATTTCCCACACATCTAAAACCTACTGTTCCATTTCTTTCAAATCCTTGACTCACTCTCAGTAAATATTGAGCATAGGTTAATTCTCTAGGGCCGGCCTGTACATACCACCAACTTCCAGCAGGTTTAAAATAACTCCCGCCCTTCATAATGATGTATTCATAACTACCTGAAACATATTTATTATTTGTTAATTGCCACACAGAACCTACTAAATCGTATAGTCCATTTGCATTCACCCCTTTTGGATAAGACCCTACTGTATCTAATATCCCATTACCTAGATTACAAAAACTAGAATCAATTCCTTTAATATTTACAGTACTTAATGTTCCTGTAATTTCCTCCACTTCTCTTGTTACGGGCTGTTCCTGTTTCCATGGCCATTCATTTAAAGCAGGTGTTTGTGCAGCAAACTGCCATTGAATTTCAGAAGGCAACGATTTATGATTCCAATTTGCATAGGCCTCAGCATCTTCATAACTTATATACACAACAGGTTTATTTTCATCCAATTTTAGCGGTATTCCATTTACCCAATGTTTCAAATAATTAACTGTATCAGTAGGCTTATAATTACTTTGTACAGTAAACTTGTAAAAATCTGCATTGGTAACTAAATATTTATCTATCCAATAGCTAGGTATATCAATAAAATTAGAATCCTTCACTGGAGGATAGGCTATAAAATCGTCGCCATGAGTTTGCTTAAAAATGAATTTACCTTTTTCAATTTTTACCATATGGGTGGTATCTAATAAATTGTTACTATTTAATAACTTATCATGAAAGGGTTCGATATTGTCCATCAACCTTGGAATGCCTGCATTTAGGTATATTATTTGCTCGTCTATTAGACTTATTCTATTTGATTTATTGTCAAATGCATCTTTTTCATGTTTTACAACTTGCAATATTATTTTACCTTCAAATCTCTGTGCTATATTATTAATATCAATTATATGATTTTTAAAAGGTAAAACTAAGTTTGGTTTTCCCCAACCCACTTCGCTAGCCCAAACGTTAATTTCTACTTCACTACTATCAAAAAAAGCATAATCTCTCTTTATGATATAATTTTTTGTGACTTGAATTTGAATATTATTATTTACTACAGTTGCCTCTAATAATTTTGGTACATGAATAATACAATCTACAGATCCTTCATTATTGGTGCCTACATATTTCTGATGAAAAGCATCGGTTTCTACTTCAATAAAATATTTCCCTTTTTGGTAACTAGGTTTTAATAGTTTATGATGATAAACATCTACAAAATGCCAATTGTATTTTTGACTTACTTCAAATAAATAGTTTTTATACCCTTGTGGAATAGTTGAATAAATTGTATACACTGTTTTTTGAGGTATATTCCATTGATTTACCCAAATACTATCGGCCGTTGTTGGAATTAAAGGAATAGCATTGCTTGTATTAAAATTATCAGAAAGTTGTCTTAATAATTGAGTTGTTTTACCCAAGAAAGCATATTGCTTTTCTACCCATTCTGGTTGACCTGCCGCCATTATATTAATTTCAGTTCCATATCCATTGAAAAAACTAGTTGCAAATTCACGCTGTATGGGTTCTTTATATAATTCAGCAACTCTATAAATAGAAAAACCAGGTTGAATAAATTTATTTAAATTAAGCATAGGTGGATAATACAAAGCATTATGAACCCTGCCTGAAATTATTCCTTGCATATCTTTAGGAACAGCCATACCTTCACTATACATAATAACCCCTTTCCTAACAGTATCCGCAGAAAGTTGAAGAGTATCACTTGAACTTCCATGCGTATCCAACACTACCCCGTCAGCATTTGTATTATTTATAAGCCAAGATAAACCCGTATAATGGTTTTGTTTATGTGTATCTATATCCCAAGGATTATAGGAAACAAATAAATGTTTATTTTCTGCAATTAAATCATTGCTTATTTTCTTGATCTCAGATAAGCCACCAGGTAAATCCTTGTATAAATCAAACTGATTTCTTTGGTCTAATCCTAAAGTTGGCCATGAAGGCCAGATAGTTATAATATCATCACCTCCATATAATTTATTCCCTCTTTCCACAAAAGAAGGTAATGCATATTTATTTTGAGGCGCATTGTAAAAATATTTATCCCAGCTCATCATTAAATGCATCAAATAAGTATTCTTTACCCATGCTAAATCTTTTCTTTTATAAAGACGATCATTAAAGTAACTCACATCATACAACTTCTTATCTCTGAAAACTTTTAATACCCCATTTTGCCATGGTCCTCCATAGGGCTCTATCCATACATTATACTGAATACTTCCATTGGGATATAAAATGGTTTCAAATCTCTTCGTCTTACCTAAGTCAATACTTTGTTTGTCTCTTCTACTAAAGCCGTAAATAGAAAAAGATTGATCAATTGACAAAGTATTAAAGCCTAGCTCCCATGCATTGTCTGGAACAATTACATTTACAGGCATTTTACTTGGAATAAACAAATGTGTTCTGGATAAACTATGGTTGCCTTTACCAGTTATATATACATTTTCCTGATTTTTTTCAAATGGCAAAACATTGTCAATGATTAAAGTATCCTTACTCGTATTTTTAAATTCTATACTTAACTGGAAACCGTCATTCAATTTTTTAACAGAAAGAAGTTTTGTTACTACTTTCTTATTTTGACTGAACATTTGCTCCCATTGAATAATAGAAACAGGCTGAGATAAAATAAAACTTCTTGTATTCAATTCAAAACCAGTAATGGCTAAACTATCTTTACTAAAATGAATATTGGCAATTGCTACTGATTGAGCAGTAAGCACTTTTTGAAAAAAGACATTGAATATCAGCGATAAAAGCAAAATATTTCGGCAAACTGTTGATAATCTTTTCATTTATATACAATGTGAAAGAAAGTTACAAAAAATGGCTTAAAAATGGGTGGAATAATGGTGCTTTCTTGAACAAGATTTATCTTTATAAAAATTGACCTACATTTATAGATACTCTATGGAAATTAAAATGGAAGAAAGTTGGAAAAAAGCTTTATCGGATTTATTCGATAAACCCTACTTTAGCCAAATCACAGAGCATCTAAAAGCAGAAAAAGCTTTAAAACGAACTATTTATCCAAGCGGCCCTCTTATATTTAATGCCTTTAGTTTAACACCCTACGATAAAGTAAAAGTGGTTATTTTAGGACAAGACCCTTATCATAATCCCCGCCAAGCCATGGGATTAAGTTTTTCTGTTCCCGATGGCATTAAACCACCCCCCTCTTTAGTAAATATATTTAAGGAACTCCATAAAGATATTGGTATGCCTATTCCTAGTGCTGGCAATTTAACACATTGGGCCGAACAAGGTGTTTTACTTTTAAATGCAGTACTTACCGTAAGAGCTAATGAACCAGCTAGTCATGCAAAAATTGGATGGACAAAATTTACAGACGATATAATTCTACTTCTTTCTTTAAAAAAAACAGGCTTGGTTTTTATTTTATGGGGTAATTTCGCACAAGAAAAAATAAAACTCATAGACGGCGCTAAACATAAAATTTTAAAA
>B570J29032_109958475_pt1 | contig 13024 bp, 1 predicted proteins | sample LakMenEpi16Nov12_FD_29032 | JGI IMG/M metagenome (IMG submission 29032)
CAAGGATATACAATACCAGAGTCTACATTTTACATTTGGGGGGCACAAATAGAATCTGGGAATGTATTAACTCCGTATATAAAAACTGAATCTTCTATTGTATTAAGAGCAGATAATGAAGTTGGAACTACTTATTTCTCAAATCCTGGATTTGGTATTAAAGAAGTAATTATTCCACAAAATTCAATTTATTTACCAGGTCATAATCTCAATACTGGAGATACTTTAATCTATAAAAATAATGGAAATAATTCAATCCAAGTTTCATTTGCTACAACGACATTTCCATTAGCAAATAATAGTGAACTATTTGCAGTTAGATATTCTGATACTTTTATTGGGATATCTACTATAAAGGTAGGATTAGGTACAACTGGTTCTTATGTTGGAATTGGAACTACTGCATTAGGAAATATTCTAACATTTTCTGGATATGGCACTGGATTGGACCATAGTTTTGTTACAAACTATGATAATATTATATCAGGTGACATTTATAGAAAGGATGCAGTAGTAACTACAGATAGAGAACATGGATTAAGAGTATCTGATATAATTGATATTAATGTTATTTCTGGAATTCAAACTACAGTTTATATTAGTTACGATGATTTAAATAGGAGATTGTTGGTAAATCCAAGATCATTTACCGCACTAAATGTAGATACTAATGAAAATACTATATCTATACTTAATCATGGATTTGAATTGGGTTTCAAAGTAATACATAATTCACAAACTCCAACTGGAGGTCTGAATAATGCTCAAATATATTACATAATTCCAATTAGTGAGAATTTAATAAAATTATCAAATAACTATTACTCCTCAATATTATCATCAACTGAAGTTGAGTTTGTAGATCTTACTTCTGCATCATTTGGTACGTTGACACCTATTAATCCAGAAATAAAGGCGATAGCAAATTCCACTGTTATATTTGATTTGTCAGATCAATCCTTATCCATTAATGGCGTACCCTCATTCGATTTTAACCTTTATACGGATAGTCAATTTAAAAATAAATTCTTCAACACACAAAGTAACTTAAAGCAATTTAATGTATTCAAATCAGGAACTATCGGCATTGATGGTGGACGCTTAACATTGATAATAGATGAAAATGTACCAAAAAATTTATATTATACATTAACTCCAATTAATTATGACGGTGCTTCTGCTGCAAAACTAGAATATTTTGAAGATGACTTTAATGTAAAAAATAATAATAAATTTAGCATTGTTCAGAGTGAGTTCAGTAAAAGAACAACTATTACTGGTGTAACAACAAATACATTTAGATATTCTTTAGTAAATACTCCAGAAAAATCTGGATATACAGTATCAGAAGGTATTACTACTTACTTCACAAATTCTCCTTCTGCTATAGGCCCAGTATATTCAACTAATGTCAGTTCCAAAGGAAGAGGTTATAGAAAATTACCTACAGTTGTAAATATTAGTAGTGGACTTGGAACTAATGCTATTTTCTTACCAGCAAGTAAAACTTTAGGAAAAGCATCTGAAGTTGAAATTACTGATATTGGTTTTGACTATCCAGTAGATTATACTTTAAGACCATATGCTAAGTTTCCAAATGTATTTAAAATTGAACCTCTTTCCAAATTTAAAGAGATAAAAATAATTTCTCCTGGAGTAAATTATTTTGTTCCACCGCAATTATTAGTTTTAGACGGATTTACTGGAAGAGTTAATGATGAAGTAGATTTAAGATATCAAATTGGAGACATTGAAGTAACTATTGTAAGAAATACAACTGGTTTGTATAACGTTAAGCCTGTCATAATTCCAATTAATAATCCAAATGGTACTAGAATTAGTAATATTTCTTATAATAGTACTACTAAAGAAGTTACCGTTGGATTAGGTATTAGTTATACTTCAGAAGACCAATTCCCATTTATAATTGGTGAAAAAGTAATTGTAGAAAATACAAATATTGATTTGGTAGAAGGTGGTAGAGGATATAACTCTGCAAATTATGGTTATGTATTATTTGAAATAATAGATGCCAATTCAAATATTGGTGTAGAAGAAGATCCCTTTATTGTTTATAGTTTGCAAAGTTTATTGGGACCAAACCAAAGTCCTGGAATATATGATTCTTTTGAATCATTTGGTACAGTTACTCCAGAGAGATATTTCCCAAGTTTTGACATAAAATTAGAAAAAGATTCTTTCAGGGCAGGAGAAATAGTTACAACAGATTCTGGTTCTATTGGTGTAGTTCAAAATTATGATCAAGCGAATGAATACTTAAAAATTAGAACAAAGTATCAATTTAATGTTAATGATTTAATTGTTGGTGCATCTTCTGGAAATAAAGGTGTAATTTCTTCGGTAGAAGGTGCTGAAGGAATCTTTGATGTCCGTTCTAATAGCATTACCAGAAAAGGATGGCAAAAACAAACTGGATATTTAAGTGATGGGTTACAAAGAATTCATGATAATGACTATTATCAGTATTTTTCATATTCATTGAAGAGTCCAGTAAGTTATGAAATTTGGAATCCTGTAGTAAGTAATTTAAACCATACTGCTGGATTTAAAAAATTTGGAGAATTATCTATAGAGTCATTCAATGCAGATGAAGTTGGAATAAGCACATCTCAAGATTTCGGAGCACTGATTGCAATTTCTGACCTAGTTGAGGTTGTTGATTTAAATTGCGTAAAAGATTTTGATGTTGCTAGAGAAAAAAGTATATTAATAGATGAAACATTAGTTTCAAATGAAATTATATTCAGACTACCATTCCTACAAAGATATCAAGAATTTATTGGCAATAGAGTATTAAAAATTGATGATATTAGTAACCAATTTGATAATAATACTAGAAGTTTTGACTTATATAGTAACAACTATCCAATATTCAAAGTACAATTTAATGCAAGTGATCCAAATATTGTTGACTTGGCAGATGCGAGTGTTAACTTAATTAATCATTATTTCGTATCAGGTGAAGAAGTTGAATATATTCCACAAGATAATGATTTTAATAATGCGATAGAAATAGTGCCCACATTTATAAGTGGAATAGGGGTTACTACAAAATTACCACCATCAATTTACGTAATTAAGGTAGATAACCAAAGAATTCGTTTTGCTTCTTCACCAGAAAATGCACTTTTATTTAACCCAGTATCTATCAATTTAACTTCAGTTGGAATTGGAAGTACTCACATTTTTAAATCAAAAATTCAAAATACAAAGGCACTGATTACAATCAATGGAACTATACAAACTCCAATAGTTGGAACAGCAATAACCTCTGCTCTTAGCAACTCTGTAGGAATAGGTTCTACTATTATTGGTGTTGTTGGTATTTCTTCATTCTTTGGTGGTGATTTAATTCAAATCAATGAAGAGATTATGAAGATTACTGCTGTTAGTTCAGCATCTACTACATTTACTGTATTAAGATCATGGATGGGAACTGTAGAATCTTCTCACAATACTAATGACCAAATAATTAAACTTTCTGGAACTTACAATATTATTGATAATACAATCAATTTTATTGAACCAATGTGGGGTAATCTACCAATTGGATTTGGAACTACAGCAACATCTTCTGGTGAAATAGATTATGCTGGATTGACAACTAGTAGTAGATTTAGTGGAAGAGTATTCATAAGATCGGCACTTAACCAAGCATTTACTACAAGTTTTGTAAGAGCGTATGAAACTAACTATATCTTTGATGATATATCAGATCAATTTAATGGTATTACTACACAGTTTACATTAAAGCAAAATAGCTTAGATGTAGATGGTTTGACGGCAGGTAACGCTGTTATTCTTATTGATGATATATTCCAAGGTCCTCAAAGACTTGGTAACGTATTGACTAATATTCTTGGTGATTACAAAATCGAAGAATCTGCTGGCGTATCTACTTTAGGATTTACTGGCAATATAGCAAATTATAGTTTAACTCAAGACATTAATGTTAATAGAGTTCCAAAAGGTGGTGTAATTGTTTCAGTTGGTTCTTCAAATGGATTTGGATATCAACCATTGGTTTCTGCTGGTGGAACTGCAATAGTTTCAATTGCTGGCACTATACAATCAATATCAATAGGAAATTCTGGTTCTGGATATAGAGTTGGTATTCAAACTATAGTTAATATTGGAGTTCAAACATATAGTTCTGGAACTCCTAATATAACTTTTGTTGGATATGCAACAGTATTAAATGGTAATGTTGTTGGTCCTGTAGTAATTACAAATCCAGGTAGTGGTTTTACGTCATCAAATCCACCAGAAGTTATCTTCGATGACCCATTAAGTTATTCAAATATCCCACTAATTTATTCTTCAGATTCTCCACCAAATGGAATTGGAACTGGTGCGATTGTTGATATTGTAGTTGGTCAAGGTTCCAGTGTAATTAATTTTGAATTTAAAAATTATGGCTATGCTTATGGACAGGGAGACATTCTAACAGTTCCTGTAGGTGGTCTATCTGGAATACCAACATCTTCTGGACTACCATTTAATGAATTTAAAGTTTTTGTGGATTCCACATATAGATCTAAGTTCTCTGGATGGAATGTTGGTGATTTCTTAGTATTAGATAATATTGAACAATTCTTTAATGGAAGAAGAAGACTGTTCCCATTAAGTATTAATGGAGAAAGAATTTCTTTCTTTGCAAGACAGAATTCTGGAATTGATTTACAATCTAACCTTTTAGTATTTGTTAATGATATTTTACAAACTCCTGGAGAAGGATATACCTTCACTGGTGGTAGCGTTTTAAGATTTAGTGAAGCACCAAAAGGAGGTATCGCTGGTATTTCTACGAAAGGTGATAGATGTAAACTATTAATTTATACTGGAACACAAACCATTGACGTTAAACAAGTTGATGTTTTACCAACTGTAAAAATTGGAGATGAAGTTCAACTTTATAATGATACAGATGAAACCTTAAATCAAGAAGATAGATTGGTAATTGATATTAGTGCTGCAGATACAATTATTACCAACAACTATGCTGGTCAAGGTGTTGTTGCAGATGAATTATTTGAAAGACCAATTAGTTGGTGTAAACAGACAGTAGATAAAATTATTGATGAAAATGAAGTGGCTAAAGATAGAATTTATTATGAACCAGCAATAACACCATCTACAAATATTTTACATAATGTTGGATTAGGTTCTACTGCTATTTTTGTATCTTCACTAAGACCATTTTTTGATTATCCTTTAGAAGGAATATCTATTGATGAAAAAACTACAATAGAATTAGTATCACAAGAAGATTTAGTTACTGCTACCGCAGAAGCAATAATTTCTGTAGGAGGAACAGTATCTTCAATATCAGTAACAAATCCAGGATTTGGATATACCGTTGCACCAATGGTTACTATACAGTCTCCAGGATATGCAACGTCAGTATCTTCTACTGCCACAGGAATAGCATCAATTTCTTCTGGTATAGTTACATCTATTCAAGTTAGTTTTGGTGGAACTGGATATGTTTATGGTCCAGTTGAAGCATTATCAATTTCTGCTCAAGGTTTAGGGTTCCCAAGAATTGATCCATCTACAAATAGGTTTATCAAAGCTAAATTAAAATCAAAAACTGGAATTGGTGTTAATGCTACTGCTACTATTACTTTAAATCCATTTACTTATAACATTACAACATTAGAAATAATTGATGGTGGTTATAATTATCAACTTGGTGATCAATTATTCATAGACACTTTTGATAATGTTGGACTAGCATCAACACAAAGAAAATATGCTTTGACTAGACCAATGGAATTTACAGTATCTGCCATTAAACCCCCAGTCGTTTTAGTATCCCCTCCAGCTAGAAAAATTGAATCTATATTCTCAGTCACTTATTCTGGTGATTATGGAAATATAGTTGGTGTTGGAACTACTAATGTTGGAATTTCTACAGGAGTAGTATTTGATTTTTATATTCCATTAAATTCCATTTTAAGAAGAGATTATTCTATCTTTACATCAGGAATTCAAACAGGTCAGTATTTTGTAGTTACAGATTCATCTCTAGGTAATTCTTCAGTATCTTTAACATCTTCCAATGGTGTATTGGGAATTGGTTCTACATGTTTAGATAATGTATATGAAGTTATATCAACTTCTCTAATTAATAGATATATTCCTTCTGATGGTATAACAACAAGTGTTGTTAGAGTTGTGACAAAAATTGCTAACTATAATGGTTTGACTGGAATAGCATCTACAGCATTCTATGGCAATTATAGTTGGGGTAGAATAGATACTCCAATTAGAACAAGACCAGTTGAATTTAACATTGAAACAAATCAATTTGTTGGCATATCATCAAATCCAATAGTAAGAAGGGCATTCCCATTAAAATATCTTGGATATATTGTTTAATAAATAGAACAAAATAAGCTAATAGGCAATGTCTGCAATTATAACTGATCAATTGAGAATTAAAAATGCTAGGTCATTTATAAATGAAATTAGATCTAGTGATAATTCATATTACACTTTTATTGGTCTTCCTAATGCGTCGGAAATAAGTTCTACATGGGATTCTTATCCACCCCCACCAAAAGATAGTTTTAATGAACAAAATGATTATTGGGATAGTATTATAGCATTAAAAAAAATTGGAGTAGATGATGTAAGGCCAGTTGTTAGAAGAATTCCCTGGGTTTCTGCTACAATTTATGATATGTATCGTCATGATGTAACACGAACTAATCTATCCAGACCATCCAATAAAACTAGTTTATATTCTTCAAACTTTTATGTAGTTAATAGCGAATACAGAGTTTATATTTGTTTAAATAACGGGGTAGATCCAGAAAACCCAAACGGAAGACCATCATTAGATGAACCTAAATTTACAGATTTAGAACCAAGATCTGCTGGTATTAGTGGTGATGGTTATATTTGGAAGTATTTGTTTACTATTAGTCCAAGTGATGTAATAAAATTTGATTCTATTAATTTTATTCCATTACCAGTTGATTGGGAAACAAACACCGATTATGCTTCAGTTAGAAATAATGCTTTAAGTAGCGGACAAATAAAAATTTCTACTATTACTAATAGAGGATTTTTAGTTGGTCCACCAAATACAACTTACTCTAGAGTACCTATAAAGGGTGATGGATTTGGTGCTGAGGCAACAATAGTTGTAAATAATGATTCTAAAGTAGAATCAATTACCATTACTAATGGTGGAACAGGATATACATACGGTTCAGTAGATTTAATTGGTGGAAATGTACCTTTAGGTAACACCACACCAACTTTTGATGTTATTATTCCTCCAAGTAATGGACACGGATATGACATTTACAGAGAACTTGGTTCTACAAATGTTCTAATTTATTCTAGAATAGAAAATAATGATCAAAATCCAGATTTTGTTACTGGGACAAAAATTGCTAGAATTGGTATTGTAGAAAATCCAAACTCATTTGAATCAAATACTATTTTGACTGATGATAGAGCTAGTGGTGTTTATGCCTTAATGTTAAAAGGATTAAGTCCAAATACTGATGATTATAAGATAACTACTTTTCAACCAAATGCAATTATAACTCAGACAGTTGGTACTGGTGTAACAGCAGTTGGAAAAGTAATTTCATATGATCAAACAACAGGAGTTTTGAGATATTGGCAAGACCGCACAATGGTCGGTTTTAATACAGATGGAACACAGAATCAATCTCCAAAATATGGATATAATATAAATCGTTTTACTTCAGAAATTACTGGTTCTGGCACATTAAGAATTGTTGGTGGTAATAAAGATTTATATATTGATTCTGGATTTGGTTCAGAAAACAATCCTGGTATAAGTACTGTCATAAATAATAAAACATATTACCTAGGACAAACTTTTATTAGTGGGGTATCAAATCCAGAAGTTCAAAAATATTCTGGAAATATTCTTTATGTCGATAATAGACCTTCGATAACAAGATCTATAAACCAAAGAGAAGATATTAAAGTAGTGTTGCAATTCTAACAAACCATGCCAAAAGAAACTAATTTAAATGTATCCCCATATTTTGACGATTTTGATCCAGAAAAACAATATTATCAGGTTCTTTTTAAACCAGGATTACCAGTACAAGCAAGAGAGTTAACCTCTTTACAGTCCGTACTACAAAATCAAATTGAGCAGTTAGGAAACCATTTATTTAAAGAGGGTTCTGTAGTTATACCTGGTCAAATTAATTACAATAATAGTCTTTTTGCAGTAGAAGTAGAATCAGAATATCTCGGAATCCCCTTTGCAAGTTATGCTAGTGAGTTGCTAGGTAAGGTAATAAGGGGAGAAAATTCTAATGTAAGTGCAAAGGTAGTTCTAATAATAGGTCCAGAATTTTCGGAAAGAGGATATCATACAATTTATATAAATTATCTCAGTTCTGGAACTGATGAAAGACAAGCATTTGCTAATGGGGAAACATTATTATTAGAAGAAAATTTAGTATTAAATAATTTAAACTTCCAATCTGGACAAGGATTTGCTATTACTGCACCTACAGATTGTACTAGTACTGGTTCTGCACTATTTTTATCAGAGGGAATTTATTTTCTTAGAGGATCTTTTGTTAAAGTTGATGAGCAAGTATTAATATTAGAGCCACACGCAAATAATCCATCCTATAGAGTTGGATTTGAAATATTAGAGGAAGTTATTACTTCTTCTCAAGATCAATCTTTAAATGATAATGCTAAAGGATTTAATAATTATGCAGCACCAGGTGCTGATAGATTAAAAATAACTGCATCTCTTACTAAAAAACCTTTAGATTCTGAAAAAAATGAAAATTTTATAGAATTTTTAATAGTAAGAAATGGAACAGTTTCTCATATTAATGAAACACCAGAATATAATGTAATTGTAGATGAATTAGCAAGAAGAACATATGACCAATCTGGTGATTTTTATGTAAAACCATTTTCAATAGTTTCTAGAGAATCTTTAAATGATAGTAAAGGTAATAATGGAATTTTTAATTCTAATCAGTTAACTTATGGTAATTTAACACCAAATTCTAGCTTGGGTGTTTACAAAATATCTCCAGGTAAAGCATTCATTAAGGGATATGAAGTAAACGTAAGAGGAGTTACTTTTCTAGATTTTGAAAAAACAAGAACTACAAAAACTTTAGAGAATCAAAAAATAAATTTCATTACTGGACCAACATTAACTTTAAACAGAGTTTTTGGTGCTCCAACAATTGGATTTACAACCGATAATACAATTAGTTTAAGAGACCAAAGAATAGGTGTAGCACATTCAATATTTGCAGGAAAAGAAATTGGTGTTGCTAGAGTATATGATTATGCCTTAGAATCTGGTTCTTATTCTTCTTTTGACCAAAATCTAAATGAGTGGGATATTGCACTGTATGATATTCAGACTTATACTGAAATTACATTAAATGAACCTTTAACATTAACTGCACCAACTTTTATTGAAGGAAAATCTAGCGGTGCAACTGCATACTTAAGATATAATACCACTTCTGGAATTATAACCGCATATAATGGTCAAGGAAAATTCATTTATGGTGAAAAATTAATATTTAATGGAATCGAAGGAAACCGAGTATCTACAGCAATTACTGCTTATAGTATTGATGATGTAAAATCATTATACTCTTTAGTTGGATCTGGCATTACATTTAACGCGGATGTCAAACCACAATTAAAATTATCATATGGTCAAGTTAGAATATCTCCAAAATCTGGTGCAGCACCAGGAATTTGTACAGTAACTTCAAATGATTTAGTATTTTTAAATGCAGTAAAGCCTGGTGATTTAGTATCATTTACAAATCCAGCAATTAATAATGCACAATTAAAAACGTTTGCAAAAATTGTAAGCGTAACTGATGATTTTAACATTATAATTTCTGGAATAACAACAGTATCTAACATATGTGATGGTGGATTACCAACATCTCAAATTACCCCTGTAGATTTTTCTATTTTAAAATCTAAATTCCAATCATCATCAGATAATACTTTATATACACCATTACCTAAAAAATGGATATCTAATGTTAATTTAACAAATTCTAATTTGACAATTAGAAAAGAATTTGATGTAACTATTACTGCAAATACAACTAATACTATTCAAGCCGATGAAGATGAATTTTTCTTACCTTTTGATGAAGAAAGATATGTTTTAGTAAATTCTTCTGGGTATATTGAGCCATTAACTCCAGATAAATTTAGATATACTAATGGAAACAGAGAAATAAGAATCTTTGGTGTAAACAGTGTTGGATCAGCAAGATTAATTGCAACTCTAGAAAAAATCAATATAAAAAATAAAGTAAAAAATATAAGTAGAGTAAATTCAATAATTGTTAATAAATCAAATCTTGCCCAATCAGGAATTGGTTCTACAACACTAAATGATGGATTATCTTATGGAAATTATGGATATGGATTAAGAGTTCAAGATAAAGAATTGTGCTTGTTAGTTCCAGACGTAACTAAGGTATATGGAATTTTTGAATCTTCAGACACCACAGATCCAAAATTACCAAGAATATCATTGTTCAATTTAAATGGACCTACTGGAAGAGTTGACGATTTAATAATAGGTGAAGAGTTTATCGGTAGAGAAAGTGGTGCTGTTGGTATATTTGTAAACAAAGTAGACAGTTTGAATTTAGAATTTATATACTTAAATGAATTAAGATTAAAGTTAAATGAAACCATAGAGTTTAAAGAAACAAGTATTAGAGGTGTTGTTAATGGATTTGTTGAAGGTGATTCAAATATTACAAATAGATATCTTTTAGACAGTGGACAAAAAGAGACTATTTGCGACTATTCAAAATTGATTAGAATTACTAATAATAAAGAACCAAAAAGAAAATTAAGAATTATATTTGAAGCATCCCAATATTCATCTTCAGATAGTGGTGATTTAACAACAGCATCTTCATATGATCAAATAAATTACTGCGACTTACCTTTAATTAATGATAGTACTAGACTTACTGATATTTTAGATATTAGACCAAGGGTATTACCATTTAATCCAGAATCTAGTGTTTCACCATTCGAATTCTTTGGCAGAACTTTTTCAGAAGAGAATAATTCATCAAAAAATATAATTGCATCTGATGAATCTATAACTTTAACTTATTCATTCTATTTACCAAGAATAGATAAAATTTATTTGAATAAGAATAGAAGATTCCAATTAATCAATGGTATTCCTTCAGAGAATCCATTACCACCAATTCCAATTGACGATTCATTGGAAGTTGCAACAATAAATCTTCCACCATATATTTGTAACGCTAATTCTTTAGATATATCATTAAAACAGCATAAGCGTTATAGAATGCAAGATGTTGCCCAACTTGAAGATAGAATCAAAAACTTAGAATATTACACCGCATTATCATTATTAGAAACAAATACAGAAAATTTATTTGTACCTGATGAAAATGGATTATCTAGATTTAAATCTGGAATTTTTGTAGATAATTTTTCAACTAGAAATTCTCAAGTAAAAGTAGGTCCAGTAAAAAATAGTATTGACCCAGCAAATCTAGAATTGAGACCTTCACCATTCACAACAGAAATTGATTTACAAATAGGTTCTAAATCACTTATTGGTATTGGTACTACCGCATCCCCAATTGCAGACACAAAATTTGTAAATGATCTCGTTGGAAATAATGTAAGAAGAACTGGACAATTAATTACACTGGATTATGATGAAGTAGTTGAAATAAAACAACCCTTTGCGACAAGAGTTGAAAACGTAGTTCCTTACTTAGTAATATCTTATAAAGGAACTATTGAATTATTCCCATCTTCTGATATTTGGATAGACCAAGTAAGATTAGAACCACAAAGATTAGAATTAGACCTGTATACAGAGTCTAGAGAAGAATTAATACATTCTGGTTTCGATCCACAAACAGGTTTAACTCCAGTAACATGGGATGCTTGGGAAGCTACTTGGACAGGTAGTACTACATCAGTACAAAATTCTGCAGTATTTGCTGGATCTACTTCTAATCAAATAGGAAGAACTATAACAACAACAAATACTTTCCGAAATATTCAAACAACAACAGTAACTAGAACTGGAACTGAAACTAGATCTGGTTCTCAATTGAGATTAGCTGAACAAGTTGATGTTGTTAATGAAGGAGATAGAGTTGTTAGCACTTCTGTCATTCCATTCATGAGATCTAGGAATGTTGAATTTACTGGAAAATCATTTAGACCTTTTACTAGACTATACACATTTTTTGATGGTGTAGATGTAAATAGATTTGTTTTACCAAAATTAATTGAAATTGAAATGATCACTGGTAAATTTAATGTTGGTGAGATTATAACTGGTAGAATGTCAACTGGAACTGAAACTGAAATTAATGACTCTACTCCATTTATAACTTTTAGAGTTGCAAAATCAAATCATAAGTATGGTCCTATTTCCAATCCTACAGATACATTTACTGTAAGTCCATATAATCAGTCATATACAATTCCAGAAGAATATTCTAGTTCTTCAATTCTTCTTAATGTTGATACTGCATCACTATCAGATATAACTCAAGGTTTGTATAGAGGATTCATACAAACAGGTATGAGATTGAGAGGTGAAGAGGGTGAAGCAGTTATAACAAATGTAAGATTGTTTACAGACCATGTAGGGACTCTTATAGGTTCATTCTTTATTCCAAACCCAAATATTATATCAAATCCATCTTTTGAAACTGGAATTAAATTATTTAAATTAACAAGTAGCTCTACAAATAGTTCTGTTGGTGGACTTGTTAGCACAGATGGTGAAGAGCAATATTTTGCTCAAGGTACAATTAATAATCAACAAGAAACTATTAGAACTACTAGAAAACCAAGATTTGATGAAGAGACAGTAAGTGAATCTAGAGCGGCAGTAGATGTACAATCAACTACTGCAGTAAGTACATTTACAACTGTTAGTACTATTACATTACCGCCACCACCACCA
>B570J29032_109958470_pt1 | contig 12997 bp, 9 predicted proteins | sample LakMenEpi16Nov12_FD_29032 | JGI IMG/M metagenome (IMG submission 29032)
AAAACCAGACGTGACCTCACTTCAGCAATTACCCTTCCTGCGATTTGCATAGCCCTATCATCGAAAATGGCCTTTTCAAAATACGTAAATGCGGACTGCACATTCATGAGCAAGAGTTCTTGAAGACTCAATTTTTCAGGTACATCTGAAGATGGATTTATTGCCAGTAGTTTTACAAACGCAGCATCTGGTCTCAATCTTGTGCCCTTGCATGCAGGGCAAATTGTTTTTCCACGATATCTTGCTGCCAATACTCTGTATTGGATTTTATAGCTTTTCTCTTCTACATATTTGAAGAAATCATGAATCCCAGGTAAGGTTTTATTGCCGTTCCACAGCAAATTCCTTTGCGATTCATCCAGCTCGCGGTAGGGTTTATGAATAGGAAAGGAGGCTTTATTGGCCAATTTAATAAAATCATCGCGCCACTCTCCCATGGTTTCCCCTTTCCAAGGTGCAACAGCACCTTCATAGACACTTAAACTTTTATCAGGAATTACCAAGTCTTCATCTATGCCCAAAACAGAACCGAAGCCTTCGCATTTTTTACAAGCACCGTGGGGATTGTTAAACGATAAAAAATCACGGGTAGGAATTTCAAAGGTCATGCCATCGAGTTCAAACCTGTTGCTAAATTCCAACGACTGATTTAGGGTAGTATTTTGAACCACACAGGTTCCCTTTCCTTCCCAAAAAGCAGTTTCTGCTGAGTCAGCGACACGACTTTCAAACTCTTCATCTTCTTTATCCAGCGAAATTCTATCCACCACAAGTAGAACCTCGCCCGCAGGAATTAAATTGTTTTCTATAATCTCCTCTAGCTTATGAATCTTACCATCAATTGAAACCCTACTAAATCCATTTCTAACAATGAGTTCAAAATCTTGGATGCTGAATTTGTCTTTCAATAAAGGCGCCAAAATCAGAAAAGAGGTACCCTCTTCTTGCGCTTTGCAGTAATCCACGACATCCTGCACCGAATGGTGTTTAACCTCACTGCCACTTATGGGAGAATAAGTTCTTCCAATTCTGCTGAATAGCAGTTTTAAATAATCGTATATTTCAGTTGAAGTGGCAACCGTGCTGCGTGGATTGCGAGTATTTACCTTTTGCTCTATGGCCACAGCCGGACACAAACCCAAGATATAGTCCACTTCAGGCTTTTTCATTCTGCCCATAAATTGACGGGCATAACTGCTTAAACTCTCTACATAGCGACGCTGACCTTCGGCAAATAAGGTATCAAAAACCAGGCTGCTTTTACCACTTCCAGATACTCCGGTAACTACGGTAAATGACCCATGGTTGATTTCCAGATCCACATTTTTCAGGTTGTGTTGTCTGGCATTTTTTATATAGATAACAGGAGTTTTAGTCAAAATGAGAATTATTCGCGAAAATACAATCTATATGCCTCAATACAGAGGTGTAAGGCAATAATTTTGAATATCTACAGGATGTGTTTACGTATTATTTGTAGCACACCACCTATCAAAAAAAACCGTTATCACCGCGAGGCGATGATAACGGCAGAAAGAGAAAATTTGGACTGTGTCCACCTTTTCAGCAGCAAATATATATTTTTAGATTTCAAAAATAGAATAATTGTTCTAATATTTTAACCTAAGTCATGTATCATATATATATGTGCTATTATTCATAGTTGGAATGTTCGTTATACTACTGTTAAATTAAATTCAACCATAGAAGCACAAACATCCGTAATTATATGTATTTAAACAGTGAATAACAATACGGATATAAAACAAGGCTAAGGCAACAAAATCGTTATTATCGCAGTCTATTGTATATGAAAAAGGCCATTGATACCCTTATTCTGCTGATTGCTGCCACTATTCCCTATGCTATAACAGCACAGTTTAGCGGACCCAATGCAAGCACTTATAATCCGAATACCGACAAATACTACATTACCAATTACTACGGCAAGAATGTCGTATCTATAGATGCCAATAGCAATAAAGCTACTTTCATTACGGGTTTAAACGCACCCAACAACATACTATATGCCGATTTACCCATTGGCGCAGGGTATATCATACTCGATAGCAATGAAATCAAGGGATATGATGATGCTGGGGTGTATTACGCTTCATTCTCTACCCCAGGTGCCCAAAAATTCCAAGATGTTGTCTTTGATTCTGCGGGACAATGTTTGTACATCTCTGATGTTAAAAGAGGTGTAATTTACAAAACCACTTTTGGCCCTGCTCCATTTTACTTACCCAGTACAAGTATCTTCTCTAGCCCATTTCGCAGACCTTCTGCCATGGTATTACAGAAGAAAAAGAATCGTATAATCTATGTTGAAGATACCTTGGGTGGCAATCTCATGGCCGTAGATTTATCCAATGGAAACAGCAGCACAGTTAAGAACTTAAATATGGACAACTTGGTAGGTTTGGCAGAAGACGGTCAGCAGAACTTATACATCAGCAGCCAAGGATTAAAAGCCATTTACCAATTAAACAAATACTATACTGGCAATCCCGTAAAACTCTATAGTGAGCCCAAACCTGCGGATTTATTGGTTAATCCAGCTAAAGACCAGTGGGTGTATACCTGTATTACCTGTGGAACGGTTTTTACACCCAAACTGCATATTTATGGACCAGGACTAGAAATAGCGGGCTGCGTGAAATCCAACGTTGCATCCTACCGCAATTTTTTAATGAAGAATATTGGAACCTTTGATCCCGGCAACCAGTTTATCATGGAAATGAGCAATTCTCTGGGTTCATTTCAATCGCCCAAATTTTTGGCTTCAGTAACAGATACGCTTATCCCTGATTCCATTGCTGCTGTTATTCCCAATGTTAAGCCCGGCAATTACAAGTACCGCTGGAGAAGCACAAAGCCAGCCACGATTGGGAGCACTGAAATACTTACTGTGTATGCATTTCCACTTGCTGAAATATCAAGTTCTGACTCCATTCAGGCCTGTCTTAATTCAACAGTGAGCCTAGGAAAAAACCACTCGAGCAACAACAACTATTCATGGTCACCTGCAGGATTGGTAGATACCGCAAGCAACCCAATGGTTGAGCATAAAGTTACGCAGGTTCAAACCATAAGCGTGGTAGTAACCTCTCCAGAGGGCTGCACTGCCGTCGATACTGTTGTCATTATGCCTGTTGGAACACCTTCTATACCGCAATGGAATGACAGCATTCAAGGTTGCAAAGGCGCGCCACTCAAACTAGGCGCACCCCTTATAGATGGATTAACTTATGTATGGTCCAAGGGAGAATATTTAGATGACAGCAGCATAGCCCAACCCTTGTATACTGGAGATTCAAACTTACTATTCACCTTAAAAATAACTGCTGCTGGGGGCTGTTATTCAATGTTGAAACAACAGGTTTTATTAAATCCTAAACCCAAGTTCTCAGTTCTTTACGATACCGTTCGGCTTTGTGGGACGGATGCAACCTTAAATGGTATCAATTCAAATTTGGATTCTATTGCTGTGCATTGGATTCGACCCACGGGCAAAATAGTAAGCACCCCATTCTGTCTGTTTTCAAATAATGATATGGGTGGAATAACGAAAGTATCGGTTACAAATTTGCGCACGGGATGCACTGGAGAATCTGAAATATTACAGATTATCAATATCCCCATTTCTCCCAAAATGATTGAATCGGGGGACACGCTATACTTAATACCAAAGGGAGTAAGTAACATACGTTGGTTTAGAAACGACACCCTCATCGCTTTGGATAGTCTGCAGTACTTTACAAAGTATCAAGCAGGAACATATACTGCAAGTGTTCAAGACAGCAACGCATGTGGTTACTTTACTAGCCCATTGGTTTACAAAGGCAAAGTTGGAAGCATCCTTAAACAGGATACCCCATGTTCATTGTTCCCAAACCCAGCCCAGGATATAATTTTGCTCAATTGCACAGGGAATACCTACCAAAACCAGGATGTTTACATTTTCAACCCACAGGGAATTTTGGTTCTTCAAGCCTCCCATTGGCCTATTGATATTTCTCAGCTTGCAAGCGGTGTATACCTGTTGTATGAAGCGCACATGGGAACCCTTAAAATCATAAAAGAATAAATCATGAAACACATATTACATCGCTATGCACTCAATTCTGGATTACTTGTAATCCGCATTGGAATTGGATTGCAGCTATTTTTACACGGTTTGCCCAAAATTACCAATCCAGAAAAATGGGGGAAATTGGGTAGCAAGATGCCCGTATTAAATTTTGAATCTTTACAACCTTTTTGGGGCTTTATGGCTGCATTTGCAGAAAGCGGAGGTGGGTTGCTTGTTGCCTTGGGATTGTTTTTCCGTCCGTCCAATTTTCTCGCAGCGTTCACCATGTTGGTAGCAGCATTATACCACTGGTCTGAGCCAGATTCCACCTATATGAGTAGTTCTAATGCCGTAGAATTATTTATTGTATGTGTAGGATTAATCTTTACCGGACCCGGCAAGTACAGCTTAGACGCACGTTGGTTTCACAAAGGTGTTACAGAATAACATCTTTGCGTGCACTGCTACCGGCAGCAATGCCTAAGCCATTGGTAATATTGGTAAATACAGCGGTGGGTTCAGAAAACAATCCACCGCTATTTTTGTAATCATCCAAAGATTTGAAATAGCGGTAGTATTCCGCACTTAAACTTTCTGACACAACCAAATACTTAGGTGTAATATTGGGATCTGCAAAGGGTGTAATAAACTTCACCACCCTATTATCTCCATTGAAGCTGCGGTCGTCAAATATGATACCGCCATCCTCTGTTTTGATAGCCCTGTTATTGATTTCAGCATCTGTACTTGCAGGTCCTAGCACACGCCATTCTGCAGTTAAATCATCCCAATAAAAAATAGTGATTCGATAGTAATTTTTCACATCAGCCCTATCGTCAAGATTCACCGAGATTGTTCCTGTAGGGAATCCAAATGAATCCAATCCAGTAGAATCGCGCCAGGTGCTCTTATTCAAGCTGGCCTTGGCCGGAATAGAAACTACTGCACTTGCATCAGGAAAACCAGGTGCTTTTACTTTTATGGTATAGGTTTTACCCGATTGAGGAATCAGCGTATTCACATACTTTTCGGTGAGTCCATCAAATGTGCAGGTATTGACATTGCCACTTTCATCTGTAAACGTGACAACGGCATTGGTAAGTGGCTCTGGAATTAAGCTATCTTGAATCACAGTGCTTTTACTTACACCGATACTTATAGGGTCAAGATCATTCAACAGTGCAGTAATTACAATTTTCTTTTGTTGATTTACCATAGACACATCCAATTCTGTTTCGCAAGATGCACTTGCAAGTCCTAGAATTGCGATGAGGAAATAATTTAGCTTTTTCATGTTTAAAACTCCCATTTGTAAAAGATTGAAGGAATGAATGGAAAGAACGATATGCCATTGGCTTGCAGCAGACCTTGGTCATCTTTGTCCAAGGAAACAAACAAGGGATTTCTGAAATTCAAAACGTTGTAGATATTTACGCCCCACCACTGTTTTTCATATACCCTAGGATTGGGATGAATTTGCTTTTTGAAACCAATATCAAGCCTTTTGTATACAGGCATTCTAAAGTTATTCTTTTCACTGTAGTCGTAAATAAAGGTTCCATCTGCAGTTACATATTTGCCTGTGGGCACACTCACCGCATTGCCAGACATGAGCACCAGAGCAAAATTAAGCATGAAAGCACTGTTGACTTGATATACACCTTGTGTTACAAATTTGTGTCTGCGATCCCAGCGGAACGGATAGGTATTACCTGAATTTATTTGCTCTATCGTTCTTGTGCTCTTGGAATAGGTATAACTAATTAAACCACTGAGTCTTCCTGTTTTGCGTATGGCCAACAACTCGAGTCCATAGGCAGTGCCTTTTCCTTGAGCTACCATATTCTCCCAATAATTCGCATCTAAATCACCTTCATCATTGTTGTTGATTTCGGTAATTCCATTCATCCATTTATAGTATACATCGGCATTAAACTCAATACCGGCGCGCCACGGTTGATAAAATCCGCCTGTAAGCTGGATATTCTGCTGTGGCTTAAATGATTGGGTAGATGGAAACCAAACGTCATTGGGGAAGTTGGCATTTACATTAGACAACTGATGTAGCCCTTGATTGGCAATCCCGAAGCCCAATTTAATTGCTTTTGCACCTTCCAGCACTTGGCTTAGCAGTATTCTTGGTTCCGGCCTAACAAAGGTTTTCTCACGTGCAGAAAACACCCATAATCTACCGCCCACATTGAGTTTGAGCCCTGCGCTGCTATTCATCTCCCATTCCCCATACAGTGCCGCCTCTTGTGCATTTTGATTGTTAACTTTACCGTAGGTGGTATCTATGCGGGTGTTGCCATTAGAACGGAGCTTAATCAATTGAGTTGAAGGTGAAAAGTAATGGTTGATTAATTCTACCCCAAATCGGGCAAAATAGGTGGATGATATTCCGTATTCAAAACCTGCCTTTAGATTGAAATCGGTAAGCACGATATTTTCACTTATGTCAATATTTAGCGATGATTGACTGGTGTCTGTAGTAATTGCGGCTTCTATACTCAATGGAAATCCAAAGGTGTATCGGGTCATGCCAAAGTTCACATTGGAATACAAGCGATTATTAAATCTATGGGAGTAGTTGATACCTGCCAATGTGTTTTTCCAAAGCAATGTAGTAGCAAATTTGGAACTGGTGGTTCTGCCCAAGCTATCTGTGGCAGAGTCTGCGAATCGGGTTAAGAACTTATCTCTTCCAGAGTAAGCCCAAATGGATATTTTGTCGTTGTTGCCTGGCCTAAATACAATTTTGCCATTGATATCGTGCAAATTGTAGAACAAGGCATTATCGCCACGCTTGGGCAAAAATAGGTCAAGCCAACTTCTGCGAATCCCAAAACTACCCGTAGTGGATCCCGTTTTATTCAAAGGTCCATTAATGTTGAACTTCAGGGTAAGAATATCTGATTCAAATCCGCCGTGGGCTTCGTTTCTGCTACCTTCTAACATGGAAACATCCATGACAGAGCCCGCCCTACCGCCATAGCGGGCAGGCATAACACCACGGTAAAACTCGACATCGCGAATTTGGCCTGGATTAAAGTTACTTAAAAACCCAAAAATGTGTCCATTGCCATACACGGGCAATCCATCCATGAGCATTAAGTTCTGATCTGCATTACCACCGCGCACATACAAGCCAGCTAGTCCTTCAATACCACCACTCACGCCAGGCATGTACTGCAAAAATTTAACCGGATCTTGCTCATTGAGCAAGGCTGGCATATTATTTACCTGAGACGCCAAAGGCGCTGTATGACCACTGCGGTAATCATAAACGGTATGATGCAAATTAGAGTGACTATCTGTGAGATATTCATGCAAGCGTTCCAACTGCACATTCATGTCACGGTTGTTGTAGACGTCCAAAATAAATTTTACCCGCTGATAACCACTTGCAGTGATGCTGATAAGATGTCTGCCAGAGCTAACACCTAGATTATAAAAGCCCTCTGAATTGGAAGAGGTATAAATAAAACTGCTTGAATCTGCGATAATCGCACCTTTGATTGACTCTCCTGTAGCTGCATCGGATACAAAACCACTAATTTGAGGCATTTGCGCCTGAAGAGAAAAAGTAAGGGCTGAGAAAGCAAGGAATAGAAATTTTCTCATATGAAGTAGTGCAAATCTACATCGTGAATTTGGGTTCATCAGTGCATAAATACAGATTTTTGTCATAAAACCCCTATTAATATTTCATTAACAGAACTATACCTGCAGCATCTGCATCAAAGCCAGCTACCGGTAACTTTTTCTTGCGTATGACTACTTCTGTTTGCAAAATAATCGCTGGATAGGCATCATAAATAGCTTGCGCAATATCTGATGCCAAGGTTTCTAGGAGTTTTTTCTCCTTTGAAGATTCGGTGATTACAATTTTTACGAGTGTAGAATAATCCAATGTCAAATTCAATTCATCGTATATATGCGTTGTTTTAATATCTGTATAAACAGATATCCATAGATCCACACGGCTGTTTCTCTCCTCTTCAAACCAGCCTATGGGTGCTTTTACATGTTGGTTTTCGATAAATACACGGAACATGATATTTTATTTAGGTTTTATTCTACAAAAAAAAGCAAGTCTTACCTTTGCACTGAAATAATTTTATGGAAAAAGCACAAACAGTGGACGAATTGTTGGCAGCAAACCGCGGAAAAGACCGCTACCAGGCGCCAGATTACTACGGAATTGATGATTTGCTTACCGAAGAACAAAAGCTCGTAAGACAGTCTGCCCGTGAGTGGATCAAGCAAAACTTATCGCCCATTATCGAATATTATGCGCAGCGTGCAGAGTTTCCGCATCATATTATTAAAGGCTTGGGCGAAATTGGTGCATTTGGACCACAATTGCCCACTGAATATGGTTGCGGTGGCATGGATTATACAACCTATGGTTTATTGATGATGGAACTGGAACGCTGCGATTCTGGTATTAGAAGTACCGCTTCTGTGCAAGGTTCATTGGTGATGTATCCGATTTATAAATTCGGCAGTGAAGCGCAAAAACACAAGTACTTACCAAAACTTGCTACTGGCGAGATGATGGGCTGTTTTGGCCTCACAGAACCCGACCACGGATCAAATCCAGGTGGAATGACCACCCGATACAGCGACGAAGGCGACCATTACTTATTGAACGGTGCAAAAATGTGGATTTCGAATTCACCCTTTGCTGATATTGCTGTCGTTTGGGCAAAGGGCCCTGATGATAAGATACGCGGCTTAATCGTAGAACGCGGCATGGAAGGTTTCAGCACACCTGAAACCCATGGAAAATGGAGTTTGAGGGCTTCAGCAACAGGCGAACTCGTGTTTGACAACGTAAAAGTACCTAAAGAGAACTTGCTTCCCAATGTTGAAGGATTGAAAGGACCTCTTACCTGCTTAAACAGCGCGCGCTATGGCATTAGTTGGGGTGCCTTGGGCGCTGCAATGGATTGTTATGACAGTGCATTGAGATATGCAAAACAGCGTGAACAATTCGGAAGACCGATTGCAGGATTTCAATTACAGCAAAAGAAATTGGCCGAAATGATAACAGAAATTACCAAGGCGCAGCTATTGGTTTGGCGTCTTGGACAGCTCATGGATGCAGGGAAGGCAACCCCAGCTCAGATTTCTATGGCGAAAAGAAACAATGTTGAAATCGCCTTGAACGTTGCACGCGAAAGTCGTCAGATTTTGGGTGGTATGGGCATTACTGGGGAATATCCAATGATGCGCCACATGGCAAACTTAGAATCCGTAGTCACCTATGAAGGCACCCATGATATTCATTTGCTTATCTTAGGTATGGATATCACAGGTGAAAATGCATTTATATGAAAAAACTAAGGTCACTTTTGCTTTTACTCAGTCTGCTCATCTCAAGCACTGCTGATGCCTATACCGATAAACCCGTATTGGTCAATGTGAATATTGGAAGGCAGAGTGATACCATGGGGTTCAATATTGCCCATGAACTGCTTTTATTTTTCCATGCCATGGTGCAAGAAGAAAAAGTGAACCTTTGGGACTCCCCTAAGAAATCATTTCGAATAAGCTATCAGTCTTTGGAAGCAATTGAAAAAAGCAGTCAAATCGCATTTTTGAATTCAAAAGACGTTTTCTTACACGAATATTGGACCAGTTCGAAACGAAGGACATCCTTCACCATTATAGGTATTTCGTTTATTAACGAGGGACCAAAAGGCAAGGTTACCTACGGATATATTGATCTTGCTGAATGTTGGAAATATATTGCAGCTTACAAAATCAATTGCAATGTAAATGGCCCTGCTGAACTGAGTCTGAGCAATGCATTGTACAGCCGTAATTACAATTTCAATATTGTACAATTTGGTAAGAAAAACTTCTATAACAATCCTGAGGATGCGATTAAAATTAGAGATAAGGCCTTTTACAGCAATCGTGTTGTTGAGGATCTCTATGTTATTCCCAAAACAAAAGATGTATACTATATTATCGAGCCAGATATGAATGATAACAAGGAAATAGGACACACTTTTTTCCAAAACATCCAGGATTATTTGAACAATAACAAAGAAGTGTTATTCAACATTGGTGGTGACAAGTACTACGATTATAAAACATTCCAAAGTGAGGTAGCCGTTACACGCATAGAAGTGAATGAAGTTTGGACAAAGCAGTATAGTTATACGGATTACTCCATAAAAAATGTAGTCATTTACATTAATAACAAAAAGCTAGACCCCATAAATCTTGATGTGCTGTTGAGTTGGGGATTGCTTTACAATTTCAAAACCGCAGAAGATGTATTAAAGGAAAAGAAGTTTCGGTACACCCTTACCAAGTTAAATAATACGTTTGTAACTGAAGCAGATTCACCTAAATTTCTAAAATCACTCGATAAATATAGCTGGACTCAAGTGAGTCGTTACGTTAAATTCTATTAACACATGTACAAAATAAAGTTCGGAACAGATGGATGGCGCGAGATAATCGCAGATAATTTTACTACTGCCAATGTGAGAAGGGTTGCTTATGCTACTGCACTATGGCTTAAGAAAAGTGGCCTGCCCCAGCGCGTTGTAGTAGGTCATGACTGTCGTTTTGGTGGCAACATGTTTGCCCGCGAAACTGCCACTATACTTGCAGATCAAGGCATAGAAGTAATACTTGCTGAGGAATTTGTTTCAACACCAATGATTTCATTGGCAGCTGTAAAGTTGAATGCTGGATTAGGCATTATCATCACAGCGAGTCACAACCCACCTGAATACAGTGGATTTAAAATCAAAGCACACTATGGAGGACCTGCAACTCCTGCTGTGGTTGCTGAAATTGAGAACCTTATCCCTGATCAAGATATTGTTTCAAACAGCCATTTTAATGCAATGATGGAATCGGGCAACATTAAAACGGGAGATTTTGAAGTCATGTATATTGACCATGTTAAGAACAGCTTTGATATGGAAGCTTTGGGCAAAATATCATCGCATTTAGCCTATGACGCTATGTATGGAGCAGGCCAAAGAGTAATTAAAAGCATTTTCCCCAATGCTACACTCTTTCATGCGAATCCGAATCCTGGGTTTGAGGGTCGTGCACCTGAACCGATACTAAAAAATCTACCAGAAATCTCTGCTGCAATAGCCGCGAACAAAGATTTATGGTGTGGATTGGCAACAGATGGTGATGCAGATAGAATTGGCTTTTTTGATGAACATGGTGATTTTGTAGACAGCCATAAGCTCATACTGTTGATCATACAGTATCTAACTGAGCATAAAGGATTCACAGGCAAAGTAGTTAAGAGTTTCTCTGTGAGTGATAGAATCCAAATCTTGTGCGATAAAAAAGGTTTGGAAAGCATCACTACAAAAATTGGATTTAAATACATCTGTGAGCTTATGGTAACTGATGATGTGCTTATAGGTGCGGAGGAAAGCGGGGGGATAGCTATTAAGGGACATATTCCCGAACGCGATGGCATATGGATGGGATTGGTGATTATGGAATACATGGCGAAAACAGGCAAATCCATTTCTGAACTGCTCTCGGATATCTATGCACAAACAGGAACCTTTGCCATGGAACGCTATGACTTGCACTTAACCGAAGAAAAGAAGCAGGAAATTGTGGGCAATTGCAAGAACAATGCATACAGCCATTTTGGGGAGTATGCAGTGCAGGGCGTTGAAGATACCGATGGGTTTAAATTTAGATTTGGCAACGGTGAATGGGTAATGATTCGTCCTAGCGGCACAGAACCCGTGCTGCGTGTATATGCGGAAGCGGCAAATAGTGCTGCTGCATTCAAGATTCTTGATACGGTTAAGACATCAATTCTGTAAAAGTCACATGCGGCAAATTGTATTGCTAGCATTATTGCTTTCTGCTGCCTGCTGCAAAGGCATGGGCCTGGAGCTTAGTAAATCAGATTCCCTTTCGAATCGCAAAAAATTTGTTTGGGCATCAAACTTAGGATTGCCCATTGGAACTTACACCGGGTTGTACTTTGCATGGTATAAGGATGCGGATTTTGTTCCATTTCATTGGAAGAACGACAATAACAACTGGTTGCAAATGGACAAAGCGGGGCATTTATTTTCTGGACATTTCCTCGCAGTGAACAGTGCAGCATCCTTTCGCTATGCGGGCTACAGTCGTAAAAAAAGCGCGGTATTGGGCACCTTATTCTCTCTTGGTTTTCAGACAACATTGGAGTATTTTGATGGTCGGTCTAACACTTGGGGTGCAAGCTATGGTGATTTGATTGCAAACACAGCTGGTGCCTCATTTGGAGGATTACAAGCCTATTTATGGGGAAAAGTAAGGGTGCCCGTTCGCGTTACATTTCGCACTACTGCGCTAGCGAGCATTCGCCCTGAGATGTTGGGGAGCAATTTGCCGGAAAGGTTATTAAAAGATTACAACGGCCAAACGTATTGGGTGGATATAAACCCAAATAGGATGCAATTGGGCTGGAATAAATGGCCAAAATGGCTAGGTGTTAGCTTTGGTTACAGTGCTGAAGGAATGTTAGGTGGCACAGACAATATTTGGACTGCTGCCAATGGGACTATCCAAGATTGGAGCAATATACCCCAGTATAGACAGTTTTTGATCAGCCCAAGCATTGCTTTTGGACATTTAAAACCGAAGAACAAAATACTGCGTGCCTTATGTTTGCTTACTAATTATTGGCGCATACCCATGCCTACATTTGAATACAATACACTGAACAGAACGCGATTTCACCTGATTTATTGGTAATTTATGCAGGAAAAAACATATAGAGTAGACATTGACGCCATATTCAAGACAAAGAATCCGGGGCTTTACAAATGGATACCCACCTTTATATTGACATGGATAAAAAAGGTAGTACACCAGCATGAGATAAACGAGGCATTAGAAGAAGCCAAGGACCTGACAGAC
>B570J29032_109958462_pt1 | contig 12983 bp, 19 predicted proteins | sample LakMenEpi16Nov12_FD_29032 | JGI IMG/M metagenome (IMG submission 29032)
CTGCATACGACTGGCAGCGATTGTGGCCATGGCTGCACCAAGACTGTGTCCAGTTACGTATAGGTTGCCTGGATTGGCTTCTAGTGCTGCTGAGATAGTGGGCCATAGTTTATTGATTTCACCTTTAAAGCCAACATGCACCTTGCCGCCACAGGCTTCGATATTCTTGCCAGCTTTTAAGTCTGCCAACACATCTGACTTTTCAGTTACTTCAGTACCTCTAAATGAAAGCACAGTGATAGTACCGTTGGTCAATAGATATGCCTGAGCCCCATCAATGTCAAAGAATTGAATAATCTTATATCCCAAGGCTTTGAACTTGGCAGTGGATGTTTTAGGATTGTCGTAGGTAGTTTGCGCTATGTTGGCAAACTCTAATAATAATTGTGTTTTCATTTTTAGAACCAAAGGTATAGGCCGTTTAGACTTAGTAGGATACCAAAGCCTGCAACAACAAAACTGCCCCAGAACATGGCCACGCTAACTGCTAAAATACTTGCTGATAACACAACAATAGCCAACTGATAGGCTGTGCTTGCATAACCAATCCAAGGACTGGATTTTTTAGCCTCTTCACGCACTGCCTCCATTTCTCTTGCTTTAACAGCAATCTCTTTCTTGTCAGCATCCATGCGCTCTTTCTCTGCCTGGAATTCTTCTTTTAGTTTTGGATCAGTAGTTGTCTTGGCGGCAATTTCGTATGTAACGCCACGTCCTGCTTTGGCTTGATATTGTGCCCATGTATTGTTAGCACCCAGTGTATTGTTTAATACTGTACTAGATAACTTGCCGCCGTACCATGCATTCACTGCCAACAACAATGCAAAGATGCTAATAACCATACCTGCTTTGTCTTTTAGTTTTGCTTCACGCTCTGATCGTGATCCTACTGGAGGCTTAGGTGCGTCCGGATCTTTTGGTGTTTTTGTTACTAACTTTAATACTGAATCAACCAATGACATTATTTGCTCCTTTTAAAATCCGAATATATTTTTCTTTGGTTCTATTAAAAATTTTTCTGCTATGGCTGCACCTTTGGCTCTTACATGAGCATCGGGGCTGACTAGCATTTCATTTATCAATGCAGCCTTTGCCATCCTATCCATAGTTTGATCTTTAGATATTGATTTTTGAACATCTGGATTAGTGGCGCAGCCTGCTAACAACATTGCTGCAATAATTAATACAATTTTCATTTGATGCTTTCGTATATTTTCTTTTGTGATTCATACCACTCTTGCCAACCGTCTACTTTTGTAGAACACTCGTGATACAGAGTATAGTTATGAATTACTACTTTTAACATCTCTGTTATAGCCACTTGATTGCCTTCAATCTTTTTAAGATTTTCGCAACGTTCTTTTAATATTTGCGGTACTTCGGGAAACTTAGGCTTAACAGGAATAGAAGTGGCACAACTTGTTAACAACAGTGTTAAACTAAGAATTAAAATTCTCATTTCTTTGGCCTTTCTGCGGCGTTATTCATATCTACCGCTTTGTTATGTTCAATAATGATATCTTGCGGGATTGGACATTTCTCAATGAATATTTTTACTTCTTCTTTTTCTTTAATCACACGATCAATGTATTCAATCTGTGTCTTGCCTTTTTCCTTGATAATTTTAGTTTTCTCAACTATTTTTTCTTGGATCACTGTATTTGTTTGCTGTGATTTTTCTTCTGCTATCTTAACTGCTGCTTCAAGTTTAGACACTCGCTCACGCCAGGCCATTTCTGTGTCATAGCCGCCACGCAGCCATACACCTAAAACTAGTAACACAATGCCAAGTGGTTGCAGTACTTTAACATAATTTCCGTAAAATGGAATCCACTTGCCTAACCAACCGGCAAGTACTCCTGTAATACCAGCAATGATTATGGCCCAATAGAGCCCACTTAACACAGCGTCCGGTATTAGATCCAGCATCCAGTAAATTTGATTCATCTTCTCAACTCCGCTACCAATGCATATCCATTATTTTCTATAATAAATTTATTGTCAATTTTGTTAATGTTATACGGGCCGATGAATTTTGTAAGATATAATATTTCAGAAATATCACTAGAGTTCATTTGGAATGCTCCTTGAACAGATTCGTAAATTCTTTGTTTGCGACCAAAATCAGATACTATCAAATTCAACGATCCGTTGAATGGTTTTTCTAGCGTCAATTGGTCATGATCGAGATCAATGCTTTCTAAATAACTTTTGTTAAAAAAGTTATCCACATTTTCCATCTGAACTTCATTGATTTTGTTTTCATACTGATTGGGTGTAGTTGGCACAGCATCAGTCAACGACTCGAGGTCAGCGAGATTTGATCTAAAACTTCTATAGTATCTAAATCTAAAATCTTCAGTGTCCACTAATTTCTTTACACCATCTAATATTTCCACAATGCGCGAACTTAGATTTTTATCACGTTCCATTTCAACAAATACTTTGTACTTGCCTTCTTTGACTTCGCCCGGGCTAACATCTGCGTCTAACACAAATTTATAACCTTTTTCAATAAAACTTTCTAGATCCTCGGCAGCATCTTTACTTTTTACATTGAAAGAAATTACAGAAACATCTTGATCATTGCCCATTTTACTGCTGTATGAATCAATTTCAAATACATTGTCAACAAGGTATCTCAAATCGGCAGGTCTTAACTCTTCATTAAGGTTCATACTGCTGCTCCTGGTACTGGTGGAGTTCCAGTGACTGCCGGTGCTCCAGCAGCCGGTGCAACTGCTGGAGCAGCAACATCTTGTCCTTGACTAGAATCTACTCTGCTGTTGCGACCAAAACGTTCGTTGCGTAATTTATCCATGTAACCTTCAAACATGTCAAACACTAATTTTTTAGGCATGGAGATAGTCACTACCCAAATAGCATGACGATCTAACTTGCCTTTCTTAGTGCCAGGACGAAAATCGTCAGGACTTTCAATTTTGCGAGGTTGTAGAATAAAACTTTCTTCAAATTTTACTCTACAGTCGTGTTCAAGCAGTCGTTTAGCAGCCCGGGGATTGGGCATGTTTTCTTTCGGCCACATGAATTTACAAGTTACCCAATGTCGATCAACACGGGGTCCCTCTAATAATTCGCCTTCTAACCAATTTTCGTAGACGTAAATATCCAGAATTTCTAACACACGTTCATAGTCTTTTAAGACGCTCAGTGCAGTATTATTACTGTATAAGTTTTCTATATTTTTAATAACTTCTAAAATGTCAGCCATAGTGTCTCGTTAATATACCACAGTATTTAGTTGACCTAAAAACAAATCATATCAGTTTACTTTTTGACAATATCAGTAAATAGTTATGTAGGACCTGTGAGGATAGGCGGTCCCTACGGTCCTACTTACTTAAAGTAGGAGAACTAGATGAGTAAAAGAGTGAAAAAACGCTTTAATTCTGAAGTAAACGTGATTGATTTTCAAACCTATCTTCCAGCAAAGAAGCTTCGAGTGTCGTTACACGCTCGAAACGGCCACCAAGTACAATATCTTGAAAAATTACAAGACGACAATAAAAACATAGTTTTTGCTGTGGGGCCAGCCGGCACGGGTAAAACCATGCTGGCAGTGCAGGTAGGCGTTAAATTGTTTCAAGAAGGTAAATTTGACAAAATTATAGTTACTCGTCCCGCCGTGTCAGTGGATGAAGATTTGGGATTCTTACCAGGAACTATGCAGGAAAAGATGGCTCCGTGGACAAGACCTATCTTTGATGTTCTAGGAGAATATTATCTAAAAAAAGATATAGAAGACATGATCAACGAAGGTGTGATCGAAATCAGCCCATTAGCCTACATGAGAGGCCGAACCTTTAAAAATGCATATATTATTGCAGATGAAATGCAAAATGCTACCCCTAATCAAATGAAGATGTTGCTTACAAGATTGGGAGAAGGTTCTAAAATGATTGTCACTGGAGATCTGAATCAAGCAGACAGACTAGATGACAACGGACTCATTGATTTTATACGCCATATTAATGAACACAAATCATTAAAGTGTATAGACTTGCAACATTTTGATAAAAAGGATATCGAAAGACATACTGCTGTAAAAGAAGTGTTATCAGTTTACGGTGAATAAAAAAGGCTCCTTCGGGAGCCTTTTTGTGTACTGCTACAATTAACTGTTATAAATGACCTAGTCTAACCATAGTTGCGGCTAGATTAATTTCTGGATCACTTACCAGTGTGTGATCTGCCAGACCTTGTTTAATAATTAGGATGGCTTTTTCTTGTTGAACATCCTGACCAAACAATTCGATGTTGTCGTAGAGCCATCTAAAAATTTCTTCTACTTCTTCTGGTCTAATCTGACTGCAAACAAGTTTTCTAGCCTGACTCACTTTTCCTTGTTTGAATAATTCCACCATCTGGATACGCCAGTCGGACAAATTGGCATCTACTTCATTTGGTGAAATCAGTTTTCCGGTACTGCTGTTCATTTGCACAGTATTAATACATTTACGTAAGTCGGGATATTTTGCCTTGACATAAGTGTCTAGGGTGTCGAGATCAAATTCTATGTTTTCTTCAACAAGAATTGTAGCAACCCTAGCAGTAAATTCTGTAGGATCAACTTTCTCAATATGAAATCCTTGGCACCGACTGTGTAGTGCTGGAATAATTTTGTTGGGATAATTGCAAGTGAGAATAAAACGTGCAGTAGTATGATATTCTTCTAACAGTCCACGCAGTGCTGCTTGAGCATTGTGACTCAAATAATCAGCCTCATCTAACAACACAACCTTGAAGTCTCCAAACGGAATCATCTGTACAAAGTTAGTGATCTTATTTCTAACATCATCAACTGAGTTAACACGACTGGCATTGATTTCTAACACATCAAGATCGTTGGTATCCAATAAATTCAAAAGAATCTTTGCCAAGGTGGTTTTTCCAATGCCGGCATGTCCGCTGAACAACAGATGTGGAATGGTTTTTTCTCTAATCCAATTTTCAATTTGTTGCCGTTGGTTAGTGTCTCTAAACACATATCCATCTAATGTGTTGGGGCGATATTTTTCTACCCATAGATTATTCATACAAGTTCCTCAACAATACCTAACATTTCTGCTAAAATTAATAGACCGCCGGCAGCAATTAAGTTACCTTGGATTAAACATCCGCCAGCACCAATGCGAGTAATACTTTTTACAAGGCTGACATAAAAATGTCCCTTGCTTGTATCTTTAGGTTGTACTTCCATTTTTAATCCTTTCTGCATCAACTACACGTTGACGTAATTCTGTTGTTGAAAAACTGTGTTCTCTGCGATTAAAATACAGTTCCATATCTAAGTTGTCGCCTGTAAATGATTTACTTGCATACTCGTCTCCTAGTATTCTAACATCAATAGGATAAGATTGCAATACATCTAGGAGTTCTTTTTCGGTAGCATAAACTACAACTTCATCTACATACTTACAGGCTTGTAGTTGTACGTAGCGTTCAAATATACCTTGAACTGGTTTGTTCTTTTCGGGACGATCAATAGTTGGATCAGTTTGTAGGCCAACTATCAAATAGTCGCATTGTGTTTGTGCTTCTTTGAGCATCATGATATGACCTGCGTGGAACAAGTCAAAGGTTGAGCAAGTAAATCCTATCTTCATCTTGCTATTATATAGAAAAAGAAAGGGTCTGTCTAGACCCTTTGAGTTATTTGCTCACAAAAGGAGCCAACCCCGGCGGCACCCACCCTATGGGTTTCAATACCTTACCGTCCTCACGTTTACGAACTTTGCCTGTGTCTTTATCGATCTTAGCAAAGTTTGTACTCATGACTTCTTTCCATGCACCTTCGGCGTCAGCACCTAATGAATGGATTGAACCTATGGTTACAACTAAAATATCAATAAGTGCGTCTAAGGTTTCGACTTTGTCATTGTTATCTAATGCAACGGTAAGTTCTCTGACTTCTTCTTCAATTAATTTAATATACATATTAAATTGATTTTGATCAAATTTTCCAACAGTTTGATCGCATGCCTGCATGAATTTTTCTTGATCACGAAACGGGTTCATTACTTGTTTTCCAATCTGTATGCTTCAACTGCTTCCTGAACTTCGATACCTCTAGCAATATAGATATCGTTGGGTTTCTCGTCTGCTTGTAAAAGAATGGCTTCGGTATCTATCCTGCGAATAATTACTTCCTTGCCATCTTCTTCTACCTTAATACCTCTAGTCCATCGGCCGTGTTCTACATAGATCCATTCACCTACATGAACATCTTTTTGTTCAGGACCCACTGCCCAAACTTTTGCCCACCGAGGTTTAACACCGTGCGCTTTGCCGTCGTCACTTTGTAGAACAATGCCCGACGCAGTTTTCTGTTCTTCAAACCCCATGTCAATAACCAACACGTTGTTACGCAATGGTTTTAATTTTCCTTTGACTACATTCATGTGTGTCTTTCAAATGTCTTTAACGGCGTTGGGATTATTTTGATAATACTCTGTCATAACATCTTCACGTTTACGAATTATTTTACCGCCTGGGCCTAATTCGTCTCCGCGAGCATTTACCCGAGCATTGCCCACTGCCGGAGTCATTTCGTTACGCATACGTAGTTTTTCTAGGTCAATTTCTTTTCCCAGCATTGATTTGTATACTTGTCTTTGTGCTTGTCTAGCTGCCATAATACTCTCCTTTAATACACATACTTATCTCATAAATTCAGAGAACTCTAAATTATATTTAATACTGTTTATTCGATGAACACCGATCAAATACAGCACATAACTGGCCACACTCGATCCACGCCCTACGCCCCATACTATGTTGTTTGCTCTGCAGGTATCTACAAAGTATTTTAACCAACGCAACAGATCGATCATATTTCTGTTGCGAAATTCTGCTAGTTCTAACTGTACTCTAGCATGATCTGGATCCCAGGGTGCCGCCTGATCGTAAATCCATTGTTCTATGTCTAGATCTTTGTACTGCTGAGGCATAATCCAATTATTTTGATTGCGATAATCGAACTGTTCTTGATCAGTGTCAGTTGTGGGTTGTTGGAATTCGATATTCAATGCTGTTTGTAACTGCAAAATTTCAGTATCTTGATCTACAATTAATTTGGACACTTTGTCTATATGCCCTTGATAAATTATATCAATTATATCGTTGCTGTCAAATACAGACTGACCAAGATTGTTTATTCTCATGCATACATTTTAACTGACATTGATGAGATTGTCAAGATCTTTACTGCGTTTTTGATACAATTGATTGAGTTGTTGTTGCCTACGATGTTGCATCTCAGTTTTATACATGTCTAAAAACATGGTTATTTGTCGTTGCACGTTGGCATTTTGAGTTTGCCAATATTTTTTTGACAAATCTAGAATACGCTGTTCGATCTCAGCATCCTTTAGTTGACTAAAATCTTCACTTAATGGATGTGACATTATAGATATGTTCCGATAAGATTAGCAAACACCGTTATACCACCGTCATTAGAATATAGTTCAACAACTTTGGTTTCCCCACCAGTGCTTAATGTTCTACCAGTAGTGTCTAAATTTGTGCTTAATCTAAAAATTCCTGCGGTAGTTAGAAAAGTAAATCTCGGAGTAAAGTCAGCCGCGCCGCCGCTAAAAGAAATTTTGATGTTAGCATGAAGATTACTGACAGGCCATCCGCTCAGTCTCACTGTGAATTCTGGATTATACGACACGGAAGGTGTAGCATTTGACACTGCAAAAATTACATTAAAAAATTCTGCATCACCGACATTGATAGCAACTTCGGGAGTAGCACCAGTGCTGGCATTAAATGTAAATGTGCCTTTATTAGAAAATTGTGTGTAAACTTCTTGCAGTTGTGCATTAGATAATATACCGCCGCCAAAATCATTGGCGTCGTTCAATTTTGCTGTGTTAGTCTCTAACGCAGTAATTTCAGCTTTGGTAGTGGTAAAGGCTGACTTGATATAGGTAAAATTATCCCTAAATCCTTGACTATTATTGTCTTGACCAGCCACTGGATAAGTCTGGTCGATTGATTCGAAATTTATTGAGCTCATGTTATAACGGTCCTGTTATTGTTAAACGCAAGATATTTATCGCTACCGAAACCAGTGACAGAATCTATTATGTATCGATCAATTTCATAATTTATCTGTTTGAAATCAAAACCACTGTTTTTTATATTCAACAAAATGGCAGCGGATTGTCCTGGCTTACAGTAGCAAATTGGTACGGATTTGACAAATCCCAACTCTCTTTTCTGATTACTCTGTATACTGCGCATATACAGTGGCAAATACTCGCGTTCAGTTTCACCTAGTTGTTTTATTCTAAATTGCCAGTTTGTCACACTGGCTGGGAACCTAGTTTGCTGCCCACCAGCAAAGTAGTGCTCACTATCAGTGGTAACAATTTGATTGGGTCTAAATGCCCATGGGGCATCTTCGTTCAATACATTTACATCCCTGCTCCAAGTAACTGGTCTAGAATCTATATAGATTGGCAAAGGATCGTCGGCCATATTCACCGTTAACGCAGCACTGCCGTTGCTGTTTTCCAACGGATCTATCATCTCTACATATACGACTTCATAGACTACCGTATTGGTTCCTACTATCTTGGCCTGTGCTGTTTGTACAGCGCCGAATCTAAAACGTTTTTTCTTGTGATTTCTACCCATGGCTTCTACATAACGTGCAGCATCGACTGTTTCGATTCCGCCATAGATAATCATTTTGAGATCTCTTTGTATACCAAAATTACTGTCGCCTAATCTATAAATTAAATTTGGATTGAAAATATTAGTGTCATTAATAAAGTCTGCAAATACAGTTCGTTCAGTAGGTTTTAAAAATGGTCTTACACTGATGTTGCTGTACAGTTTGTCATTAGGAGTGCGAATTGCTAATGAGAATGTTTGATCTATTTGACTGTACAAGAATTGATCTCTAGCACGTACAGTAAACTGGTAATTGCGATCCAGTGTGGTAGTGTTGGCATCAATGATAAAATCGCCGCCGTCAAATGTAATAATGCCAGCAGCACCAGCAGTGCCAAATTGATTTACCTTGCCAGTGATCTGACCATTAAGACTTAAAGTCAATCCAGGAGGTAATTGTCCGCTGATTAACTGATAAATCACAATGGCATTGGGCACAGTAGTGCTGGCCTCCACTGCCAAGGTAGATATGATGTTGGCATTTATGTTGCCAAGATCGGCAGCAGTGAGGAATTTAATTGTGCTGTCTACTTCTCCTAGAATATTTACAGTGAATATTCTTGAAGCAAATGCACTTTCGTTGTTGGTAAAAAACCTAGTGGCCCTCACACTGAATTTATAACCAACAGTGATAGCCGGCTGATAAGGAACGTTTCCAAAAATTTCTGCAGTGGTAGCATCGAAGGTCATGCCAGGAGGCAAAATACTTTCAGACCCGATCAATACTTGTGTATTATTGGGCACTGATACCGCCAACGCAGGACTAATTTGCAGTCTATAGGTTGTAGAATTCACAGCCACAACACCAATGATGCTGTAAACTTGACTGGTTGCATTGAGCAATGTGTCACTGAGTCTAAATTTCATGCCGGTCTCGGGAATTGCAGATGTGTTTTGCACACGAATATATGCAGCACCTCCGATATTTTCATCTACAGCAACTTTGATAGATCTACTGACAATTTCTGGATTTACTGCTTCCAGTGCATATATTGCTTGAGGCAATCCTGGAATATCATCGTATGTTTCTAAAATATAAGTTTGATAATTATTAGCACGTCTCAGGCCGAGGTAACTAGCAGTGGTCCAGATTGGTGTTCTGGCAAATGTTACATCTGCAGTAAACACTCCTGTGCCTGATTGCATTATAGCGTTGTCTGCTCTTAAAAAGTCATCACCTACAACAAATATTCTAAATTTACGTTGTGCCACAGTGTCTCCGTCTGTTACACTGACAATAAATTCATAGTTTCTGTTGAGTTTTTTCGGCAAGGCCGCGCCGCTGCTGTAATCATAAAATATACTGTCATAAACAAAACTATCGTACCCATTGGTTGATCGTTGACCAAAATCATAAGCCACGGCATCATACAAACTATTGCTATAGGATCCGTCACCGTCATCAACTTCAACTACCAACAGCGGTTGTATAAACCCAGTGATGCGTCCTGATCTAGTCAGTATCAATCCTGGAGGTAATGAACCGTCGCCGCTGGAAATAAAATAAGTTAGTGTCTGATTTGCCGCAGTATCAAAGTCAGTGGCCTGCAACTGAAAATCTACAAAACTGTTGTCTATGATGAAAAAAGCATTGTTGGATCCAACTGGTAACAGCCCCTCATTGGTTTGCCATTCTGGTTCATCTGCGCCTGTAATGATCATTTTATAAGTGCGGTCGGCAAAGGCGGTGCCTAGGGTTGCTCGAATACAAAATTTAAATTCTGTTTCTCTGGGAACTTCGAACGGTGTGCCTTTGATACGATCTGCATCAATACGCAGTCCCGGCGGCAACTGACCTGAAATTACAGAAAACGTTAGACCTGTACTGTCTTCAAAATTATTTTGATAAGACACTGGCAATTGAAAATCCAACGCAGTGCGCTCGGCAATAGTGCCAAAACTGTAATTACTTTGTTCGGTCCATATTTCTAAAGGCATCGAAATTCCTTAAACTACCACGGTCCATACATTGTTGATATAAATCATAAGATGTTGAAGACCATCTCCGCCACCGTTCCATGAGGTACCGTCACACACTGCTATCTTGCCTGCTACTCCAGTGGGCTGAGTATCTAGTGGCGGCATAGTCATGGTGCTGGCTTTGAACAGTGTGCCATCTATACCAACACTACCAGTGCCATTAGCAGGAATTGCTAAATTTTGATTAGTTGTTAATGCTGTGATCGTGTTTACTCTCCAAGTACCTCCTGATGCTAATTCTGCACGAACGGCCAGCGAGGTTCCGTTGTTTGTTGCTAATGAAATCTTTGTAGGTACCTGTCCACCAGCCGGGGCCCCATCAACAAGAATCGAAAAGGCCGCACCCCCTACATACGTGGTGCCATTGTGTGCCAAGAATCCAATATCGGCCAATCCGTCTCCATTTTGCACAGCAGTTGATGCTGTACCAGTGCCTCTCGATCTTACAAAATTAAAATTGACTGCATCAGAAGTGTTATGATGTTGTGCAAATGTAAAACCTTGTGCAAACGTGTTACTATAACTGTTTCTAGTAATATATAGATTACCGTCAATTAAATCGCTATTTCGTCCTATGGCTACTCGGGTATTCGAGGTAATATTTAATTCACCGGTTTTTTGTATATTGCCAGCATCGTTAATTGTTAACAATCCTTGTAACAATATATCACCAGTGCCACCAGGATTGATAGCAACGTTGGCATTGCCAGCACTGGTAATGGCAAATCCGTTGACATCTAAATTTCCTCCCAATTGAGGTGTGGTATCGTTGACAATATCGTTTAATCCGCTACCAGAAACTAACGTTCCTCCTGCGGTGGTCCCGTCTCCGACATAGACTAACTTATTATCTGTAGTATAGATTAATTCTCCAGCAACTGGCACTATACTAGTTCGTGTTCCTGAAGTTCCTCGTCGTAATTGTAAAGCCATTTTTGTATCCTAAATATTAAAAAGATCCTAGATCTAATGTAAACCCCACCGGGCTAGCAAATGTACCAAAATCTAAATTGCCACCGCCACCTGCTGCTACTGATCCTGGAACCCAATTAGTTCCGTTCCATACTAATGCTTGTCCACTTGTAGGAAGACTAGTTGCAGTATCAACATCCACCAGTGCATTAATACTTGACGTTGTATAAACACCATTAGTAACAGTACCGGCATTACCCGTAACATTGCCCGTAACATTACCAGTTACATTACCAGTTACATTACCAACTAAGTTTCCACTTAAATTTCCAGAAAGACTTATATCATTGGCATACAAGGTATTGACCACTGTTAACAAATCAACAGTGCCCTGTGTTGCATCAAAGTTTCCGTATATAGTGCCTGACACTGTGAAGTCGTTGGCAACTTCTCCGTTGTGCCCTAGCCCTACTATGCCACTTACACTGCCCAGATCTACTCTAACAGCACTTTGACCAATAAACACATAATTTGCAGTTTCGTTAAAAACATAAGCACTGCTATTGGTAGTTTTTAATCTGCCGTTGTTGGTGATTACAATATCGTCATTGACTTGCAATTCCCCAGCCACAGTAGTAAGCCCTGTTGTTTTACCAATGTTTAAAAAGTTCGCTGCCGCGGCAAGATTCACTGTGGTAGCAGTAGTATTGACTAAATTAAAAGTGGTAGCAGTGGTTGTTAGATCACCGCCGTTAACAGCAACATCACCAGTGCTGGTCATAGAACCAGTTATGTTGACATTACCTGTTCCTGTAACATCAAATCCTCCCAGTACTAGATTTCCGCCTAGTTGGGGTGCTGTATCTCTAGTGATGTCGATAATACTAGTCACTGTGATATTATCAGTATTTTCTACCACAGTGATACCGGTACCAGCCACTACAGATCTCAACTGTAAATTATCACCAATTTTTTCTTTAAAAACTCGTGCGCCCGTACCAAGATTGTTGGCAGTGACTGCACTGGTAAGATCTAAAAATTCAAAATTTGCATTGACTTTTTCAAAGGCCGTGCGTAGATCATCTCCAGTGTTGGAATTAGCATAGGTTCCTAAATTAACTGTTTGAATCGCCATAATCCGCTCTCTTTTATATATTTACCGTTTTTTGAAGTTGAACGCCACGCTGATTCTAACCTGCTCGCTAGTGTTGGGCCTTACTCTATGCTCTAAACTACCAGGAAAAACTAGCAGATCACCTGCTTTAGGACTTTCTGTCCAATATGCGCCACCCTTCTTGAACTCTATAAGACCCGCAGGCACACTAACATACAGCACACCTACTCGTGCCCACTGACTGTGACTGTGCCAACCTGTGCCTTCACCC
>B570J29032_109958463_pt1 | contig 12983 bp, 4 predicted proteins | sample LakMenEpi16Nov12_FD_29032 | JGI IMG/M metagenome (IMG submission 29032)
GGGAGTCTCCGTGGCTTTCGCTCAGCAAACTGTTAAAGGTAAGGTAACGTCAGCCGATGACGGATCTGGAATTCCCGGTGTGAATATCCTAGAGAAAGGGACAACAAATGGTACAGTAACCGATGCAGATGGAAACTATACGATATCTGTAGGAGCCAACTCAACATTAGTGTTTTCTTTTGTTGGATATACGACACAAGAAGCGAGTGTAGGATCTCAAACTACTGTTGATGTAAAAATGCAATCAGATGTTACTTCACTTTCTGAGGTTGTTGTTGTTGGATATGGAACGCAAGAGAAAAAGGAGATTACCAGTTCAGTTTCAAGCATCAAATCCGAAGATTTCAATAGAGGTAACGTAAATGATGTTTCTCAGTTACTTCAAGGAAGAGTTCCAGGCCTCAATATTGCAAGGGAGGGAAGCAATCCAAGTGGTCAGTTCAATATCAGATTAAGAGGGTTGTCAACTGTTGGTGCTAATTCTCAACCATTGGTTGTGATTGACGGTGTTATTGGGGCAGCTCTAAATAGTGTTGACCCAAATGATATTGCAACTTTTGACGTTTTGAAAGATGGTTCAGCAGCTGCGATTTATGGCACCAGGGGATCCAGTGGTGTTATTATCATTACCACAAAAAAAGGAAAGGCGGGCAAAACCACTGTTGACTACAATGCTTATGTTTCAGCAGAAACAATTGCTCGATCAGTTCCTGTTTTATCTGCCAGTGAATTTAGGTCATTTAGTAATCAATTAGGAGTTACAGGAAATGACCAGGGAGCATCAACTGATTGGTTAAAAGAGATAACCAGAACAGCAATAAGCAATGTGCATAACTTGTCATTGTCTGGAGGGGTTAATAAAACCACTTATAGGGCATCATTTAACTTTAGAGATATTCAAGGTGTTCAAGTAAATTCTGGTTTTAAGCAAGTAAATGGACGTTTAAACCTAACCCAAAAAGCTTTAAATGATAAATTAACAATTGAATCTCAAATTGCGTTTACATCGCGATCTACAAGTTTTGGATGGAATGACGCATATCGTTATGCTGCAATCTATAATCCAACTGCACCCATTATAGATCCTAACCCTACTGGAACGCAAGCAATCGCCAATGGAGGATTTTATCAAGAAAATCGTTTCGATTACTTTAACCCTGTAGCCCTGATTCGTCAAAATACTAATGAAGGTCAGTTCCAGCGGACTAATTTTAATGTTGGAGTTAATTATCAGGTTTTGAAGGATTTAACTGTTGGGGTGAATTATGCATTTCAAAATGAGCAATTCCTTGGAGATAGAGACTTTGGTAACCGTTATTATTCAAAGAACAGTTTATTTGTAGGTGCAGGTAGAAAGGGCTTAGCAGATGTTAGAACTAATAATTTCTATAATCAACTTTTCGAAGCTACAGCCAATTATTCAAAGAACTTTGGTGATCTTAATTTTTCGGCTCTTGCAGGTTATTCTTGGCAAGAATTTATTAATGAAGGATTCGGGGTTCAGGCAGGTAATTTTGTTACAGATGCATTTAATTTTAATTCCGTAGGTGATGCGCTTGATTTTCCCAATGGACTAGCAGCAGCCTATAGTTATAAAAACAGTAATAAAATCATTGCTCAATTTGCCCGTTTAAACTTCAATTACAAAGACACTTATTTTCTATCTGCATCAGTTAGAAGAGAAGGTTCCACTAAGTTTGGTGTTAACAATAAATGGGGTATTTTTCCTGCTGTAAGTGCAGGAGTTAACATTACAAATTTGGTTGAGATACCGACAGTGAATAGCTTAAAGGCTAGGGTAGGGTATGGAGTTACAGGAAATACGCCTAACGATTCCTATCTTTCAATATTGACTTTTGGCAGGTCAGGAAATGCACCAGTTAATGGTCAATATGTTCCAGGATATACACCAACATTTAATGCTAACCCCAATTTACAATGGGAGCAAAAGGCAGAGATTAATGCTGGTATCGATTTCTCAATGCTCAACAATAAATTATCAGGTTCGGTTGATTATTACACTAGAACAACAACAAACTTGCTACTATTTCAAGCGGTTCCTCAACCACCTAATTTGGCTGGAAGAACATGGTTAAATGGTGGTGAGCTACAAAACTCAGGCATAGAAGTTGCCTTGAACTATGCAGCTATCCAAAAGCCAGACTTTACTTGGAACACAGGAATCAATTTTGCAACTATTACTACTAAAATAAATTCGTTGCAAATTGAAGGAGGAGTATCTTTTCAAGGTAACGTAGGTTCACCTGGCTTAAATGGAATCAATATGATTCGGGTAAAAGAAGGAGAGCCGGTAGGACAATTGTGGGGTCTCAAATTCACCGGAATAGGTGAAGATGGAAAGTGGCAATATCAAGACCTTAATGGGGACGGTAAGATTGATGATGCTGACAAGCAAGTATTAGGTAACGGACTACCTACAGTAACTTTTGGATTCAATAATAGCTTTACCTATAAGCAATTTGACATTCAATTCTTATTGCGTGGCGCACTGGGGCATAATATTATTAACCAGTACAGAACTTTCTACGAAAGCCCAATTGCTATTACTTCGTATAACGTTCTTAAAACATCTAAAGATGTAGCCAATTTGACTGAAAGCGGAAATTTTTCAAGCTTTCAAGTTGAGGATGGATCCTTTGTTAAGTTAGATAACGCAACAGTTGGATATACATTTGGACTACCTTCAGGCAGTGCTTTTAGCAAATTTAGAGCCTATATCACGGGTCAGAACCTATTTGTTATTACTAAGTACAAAGGTGTTGATCCTGAAGTACGTTACGGTGATAGTGAAGACAACAACACCCCATTGTCGCCAGGTATTGACAGGAGAAATACTTGGGTAAGAACTGCTACAATTACGGTTGGTTTTAACCTTACTTTTTAAAGAATAAAACATGAAAATGAGATATAATATGAAAGCAAAGATGTGTTTATCAGGAGCTCTTGTGGCCTTGCTCACCTTCTCCTGCACCAATCTTGATGAAAAGATTTATAGCCAAGTTACAGCTGACAATTTTTTTAAGACTCCAGAAGAGCAAGCAACGGCATTGGCAGCAGCTTATACAAATATGTTGAGTTTCGGTAATCACAATAGTATGTGGTCAGCCAACGAAGTATCAACTGATGAATTAATGATTCCGGTGAAAGGTCAGGATTGGTTGGACAATAATCAGTGGGTGCGGATGCATAGACATGAATATATTCCTACAGAGGAGTCACTCAACAATACGTGGTCTTTCTGTTTTGCTGGGGTAAATATTTGCAATAGATTAATTGCACAATTTGAAGCAATTCCCAATAGCGTTGCAACCATTTCGGAACTAAGGGCGGTTAGAGCATTGTATTATTTCTGGCTTATGGATAATTTCGGTGGAGTTCCCCTCGTAACCACATTTGCTGGAGCAGAGGCTAGCCCTGCAAGAAAGTCAAGAACTGAAATTTACAATTTCATTGTTTCGGAATTGGTAGCGAGTATACCTAATCTGAGCGATAAGGCAGATGGTTCTACCTATGGAAGGATGAATAAGTTTGGAGCAAATGCTTTATTGGCCAAAGTCTATCTAAATTCTGGGGTATACTTAAGTGCTAGCGGAACAGGAAATCCTGCTTCAGCGGATTTGGACAAGGCTATTGCGGCTTGTGACGTAATTATTAATAGTAATAATTATTCGTTGGAAACAAGTTACTTTAATGTTTTTGGGCCTACCAATAATCAATCCAAAGAGCATATTCTAGCTGTTCCTTATGATGAGAAGTTTGCTCAGGGATTTAATTTTGGACAAATGACTCTGCACTATGAGTCTCAGAAAACTTTTAATCTTCAAGCTCAACCTTGGAATGGTTATACTTCGTTGAAGGAATTCTATGACTCTTATGATAATGCCGATGAGAGAAAGCAGAGCTTTCTCGTTGGCCCTCAATTTTCTTCCTCTGGTACCCCCTTAACAGATACTGGTGCTGAACCTGGTGATCCAGACGGGGCTCCAATTAATTTCACGCCAACAGTTAATGAACTCACCCCTAACGCCTTTCGTCAAGCAGGCGCTCGGATCGGTAAGTTTAGATATAAATTGGGTGCGACACCCAATCTTGATAATGATTTTCCGATTTTTCGTTATGGAGAAGTGTTGCTAATGAAGGCTGAGGCACTCTGGAGGAAAAATAATGGTGATGCGGCAGCTTTATCCCTTGTTAATCAACTTAGAGCTAGAGCTAAAGCTCCAGCCCTGACATCACTCGGGGCGACTGCAGATGCATATCCTGGACCAGTTATTCTGGCTGAGTTAGGAAGGGAGTGCTTTGCCGAAGGAAAGAGGAGAAATGATTTAATTCGTTTTGGAAAATATAGTGAGCTATGGTTTGGAAAAACCGCAACGTCAGCTGCAAGTAAAACTATTTTCCCAATTCCTCAACCTCAAAGAGTTTCTAACCCTAATCTTACTCAGAATCCTGGGTATTAAAATTTTTCATCACCTTTTTAGAAAGCAAGCCACATGGCTTGCTTTCTTTTTTTAATAGATATAATTTGCCACTATGTTGAGTAGATTGGGAGGTTTTTTTTTCATTCTGGTAAGTATTGGCTGTACATCAATCTCAACAAAAGCAGTCCTTTTTGAAAAGCTTGCCCCTACCCAAACCGGTATCGATTTCTCAAACTCAGTCACATATACCGAGGATTACAACGTTTATACATACAGAAGTTTTTATAATGGAGGCGGAGTAGGGATTGGGGATTTTAATAATGACGGCCTTCAAGATGTTTATTTGACCGGAAATATGGTCTCAAACAAGTTATATATCAACCAAGGCGATTTTAAGTTCAAAGATATCACTGAATTTGCTGGCGTTTCTTGCGGCAATTCATGGTCGACAGGGGTTAGCATTGTTGATATAAATGCTGATGGCTATTTGGATATTTATGTATGCAAATCAGGAAAGCCTGATGGTGCCAATCGTAACAATCAATTATTTATCAACAATGGGAATCTTACATTTACAGACAGATCTAAGGATTTTGGTTTAGATATTCAAGGACTATCCACGCACGCTGCTTTTTTTGATTATGATCATGATGGTGACCTTGATTGCTATCTTTTAACAAATTCAATTCGGTCAATCGGAGGATTTGATTTAAGGAAAGATCAACGCTTAGTGCCCGACCCTGACGGGGGGGGTAACAAATTACTCAAAAATTTAGATGGAAAGTTTGTTGATGTTTCGGCAACGGCAGGAATTTACACGAGCCAAATTGGCTTTGGCCTTGGTGTAACCATTGGCGATTTTAATTGCGATGGATGGGAGGATATTTATGTTTCAAACGATTTTTTTGAAAGAGATTATCTATACTTCAACAATCATAATGGAACTTTTACCGAGGATTTAGAATCGTCTATGCCTGAAATTAGCCTAGGTTCAATGGGTGCAGATTTCGCTGATATAGATAATGACGGAAAACCGGATTTATTTGTTAGTGAAATGCTGCCAGCTAGCATCGCTAGAATAAGAACTGCGGGAAGTTTTGAGACTTGGGATAAATTTGAATCTAATTTGAGAAATGGTTATCACAAACAGTTTTCGAGAAACTCACTACAATACAATCGTGGTAATTCAAAATTTTCAGAGATTAGTAGGCTGGCTGGAGTGGAAGCCACGGATTGGAGCTGGGGCGGTTTAATTGTTGATCTAAACAATGATGGCTTTAAAGATATTTTTGTAGCCAATGGAATTTATAAAGATTTACTAGATCAAGACTATATCAACTATATGGCAGATCCAGCAACCATACGAAAAATTTTAAAGCGTGAAAATGTAGTTCTAAAGAAAATGATTGATAAAATGCCTTCTGTGCCACAACCTAATTTTGTTTTTTCCAATTTAGGAAACCTCACTTTTGCCGATAGTACAAAAAGTTGGGGTCTGTTCGAGGCTGGATTTTCAAATGGAGCGGCTTATGCGGATTTGGATAATGACGGTGATATGGATTTGGTAGTCAGTAATATTAACGCGCCTTGTGCTGTTTATAAAAATAATACTGAACAAAGACAAAACTCGAATTATGTTAAACTTTCAATTATAGGAAGTTCGGGCAATTCATTCAGCCTTGGAACCTCTGCTACAGTTTACGCTGCAAATACCCTTTTTAAGCAGGAGATTAATCCGTTTCGTGGATTTCAGTCTTCTGTGGATACAAGACTAAACTTTGGATTGGGTTATTTGAAAAAAATCGATTCTATTGAAGTTGAATGGGCTACTGGAAAGTATTCAGTCATAAAGGAAATAGACGTAAATCAGACGTTAGTTATAGAAGAGAGTAAAAGCGAAAAAAAGATAAGATCAATTGTTGCTAAGCAGAAAACAATTTTCAGAGATATTTCTTATTCTTTGGGGCTGAAACACCATCATGAAGAGAATGAATTTTCTGATTTTAATATGGATAGGTTGCTGTTCAAGATGACAAGTACCGAAGGGCCAAAATTAGCGGTTGCTGATATTAATGGAGATGGACTTGATGATTTTTTTGTTGGTGGTGCGATAGGGCAACCAGGTAGTATCTTTGAAAATAATAGTGATGAGACAATTAAGCTAACTAAGCAAAAGAACCTTGAGCGTGATTGGATTTCTGAAGATGTTGGAAGTGTTTTCTTTGATGCAGACAAAGATGGTGATAAAGATTTATTTGTGTGCAGTGGTGGAAACGAATATCCAAGTAACTCAAATGCACTTTCAAACAGACTGTATTTGAATAACAATGGTATTTTCCAAAAAAAAGAAAACGCATTACCATTTGGGCAGTTTTTCAATACCTCTTGCGCTGTACCAATTGATTATGACAGAGATGGAGACAGTGATTTATTTATAGGCACTCGCTCGCTTGCTTTGCTCTATGGAATAAAACCAAGCAGTTATTTGCTTGAGAACGATGGATTTGGAAACTTTAAAGATGTAACGGAGTTAGCAGCACGTAGCCTTCGAGGAATCGGTATGGTTACTGATGCTCTTAAGGATGATTTAAACAAAGATGGTTGGGATGATTTGGTTTTGGTAGGCGAGTATATGCCCATAACAATTTTGTTTGGTAGTGATAATGGTTTTGAGCACGATGTGAAGGTGGATGCGGGATTGGAGTTTACAAATGGTTGGTGGAATACAATTAAGGCAGATGATATTGATAATGATGGCGACATTGACCTTATAATAGGTAATCAAGGTCTGAATAATCGAATTAATCCGAGTAAGCAGTACCCAATGAAGATGATTATCAATGATTTTGACAAGAATGGTAAAATTGAACATTTTTTGTGTGCTTATGAAGGAGGTCACTTTTACCCACTTGTTCTACGAAATGATTTGCTGGCGCAACTACCTTCGCAAAAAAAGAAATATCTTAAGTTTAATGATTATAAAAATCAGCAACTCGAGGATATTTTTTCAAAAGGACAATTACGTAACTCAACTGAACTTTTGGTATATGAGTTTCAAAGTATGATTTTAATTAACAATGGAAACTCCTTTTTTGAGAGGCAACCCCTGCCCATGGAGGCTCAGTTCGCCCCGGTGTATGCCATCGAAATTGGTGATTTTAATAGAGACGGTATAAAAGATGTTTTGCTGGGTGGCAATTTATCTAGAGCGAAACCAGAGTGGGGTATCAACGAGGCAAGTTATGGATTGCTTCTCGAGGGAATTGGATTTGGAAAATTTAAACCTATTTCATTAGAGCAATCAGGATTGGCAATTAGAGGTGAAATTAGGGATATAAAAAAAGTTGGCGATGATAAGGTGATTATTGTAAAGAACAATGGAGCAGTTCAAATTTTTGAATATTAGGGTCGTACTTGAACTTTTTTGCTTTTCTCTGTTACTCGTATCATGTACTAGTTCAGAATATCAAAAAAGAGAGACCGTGGAACTGGCAAAGGGGTTCAGAAATGATTCGCTTTTCCATTCCATTTTTTTTGGAATGACTTCTGGGGATTACCGCAAACATTGCGCTAATATGAATAGAAATGGAGTCTTTTCTGAGGGACCTGCCAATTCAGCCGTTGAATTTACTCTGGTTGATTTGCCTTTTCCTTCTACTTGTTTTTTTACACCTTCATTTTTTAACGATAGAATTTATCAAGTGAGTGGGTTTGTTCAGTATGATGCATGGGCTCCATGGAATAGACGGTTACACTCTGATAGCTTACAAGTTGATATAAAGGACATGATAAAGAAATGGTATGGGAGGGATGATTTTTTGATTATTCCAAAGCCCAACTCCAAAGACTATGCTTTTGTTTTTTTGGATGCTAACCGAAGAGTAACAATTTTAAGAGAGAATGAGGCAAAGGTTCGAATAATCTTTAGAGATGTGACCATTAAAGATGATGAACTACCAACCAATGAATAGACAAATGCGTTTTTCAATTCTTTGTTTTTTGAGTTTTCCCTTTTTCATTTCTTCATGCTATAATAATTTTCAGGAGAAGAGGAGATTTACGAAGTTATATTCCGAACATACTGGTATTGATTTTTCTAATGACTTAACATTTAATAGAGATTTCAATATATATACATACAGAAATTTTTATAATGGTGGTGGCGTTGGGCTTGGCGATTTTAACAATGACGGTTTGCTAGATGTTTATCTTACTGCTAACATGAAGCCCAACAGGTTGTTTTTGAATAAAGGGGATTTACGTTTCGAAGATATTACAGATCGAGCAGGTGTTTGCGGAAAGAAAGCATGGTCTACTGGTGTTGCGGTGGCAGATGTTAACGGAGATGGTTTTCAAGATATTTATGTTTGTAATTCTGGAGATATAAAGGGAGATAATAAAGAGAACGAATTATTCATTAATAATGGGGACTTAACATTTACTGACCGAGCTGCTGAGTACGGATTGAATGATTCCGGCTATACAACCCATGCAGTTTTTTTTGATTTTGATAATGATGGAGATTTAGATGTCTATATATTGAACAATTCTTATCAAGCTATAGGTAGTTTTAATCTGAGGAAAAACGAACGACCAAAACGCGATAAGCTTGGTGGCGACAAGCTTTTGCGGAATGATGAAGGAAAGTTTGTAGATGTAAGTGAGCAAGCGGGTATTTACGGTAGTGTCATTGGGTTTGGTTTAGGGGTTACAGTCGGTGATATTAATAAAGACGGGTGGATGGATATATATGTTTCGAATGATTTTTTTGAAAGAGATTACCTATATATCAATAAGAAGGATGGTTCATTTCAAGAAGTCTTAACCAAATCAATGAAGTCGATTAGCGGAGCATCTATGGGCGCAGACATGGCTGATATAAACAATGATACTTATCCAGATATTTTTGTGACAGATATGTTGCCGTTTGAAAACGACAGAATTAAAACTGTAACGACCTTTGAGGATTGGAATCGATATCAGTATAATTTAAGAAATGATTATTTTCATCAGTTTACTCGAAATACACTTCAGTTAAATAATGGCAATGGAACTTTTAGTGAGATCGGTAGATTGGCAGGTGTCGATGCTACTGATTGGAGTTGGGGAGCATTGATGTTTGATATGGACAATGATGGTAAAAAAGATATTTTTATTGCGAATGGTATCTATAAGGATTTAACAAATCAAGATTTTTTACAGTTTGCTGGTAGCGAAGAATTCGTAAAATCTGTAGTGACAAAAAACGGGCTTGATTACCATAAGTTAGTTGACATTATTCCCTCTCATAAGATTTCGAATTTTGCTTTTCATAACGAGGGTAATTTTAGTTTTCGTAACAAAGCCAATGAATGGGGCTTAGGTGAACCAAGCTTTTCAAACGGTTCGGCCTATGGGGATTTTGATAATGACGGGGATTTAGATTTAATTGTTAACTGCGTCAATAGTGATGCGCTATTCTATCGCAATGATAGCAGGCAAATCGATTCTGCCAATAGCTACCTTAAATTTAATTTGAAGGGATCAAAGTTAAATTCAAACTCCATTGGAGCAAGTATAACAATTGTCACTGATAAGGAAACTCTTTTTATCGAGCAAATGCCTATCAGAGGTTTTGAATCTACAGTAGATAACAGGCCAAACATTGGTTTGGGAAAATATAAAAGTGTGAAACGAATAGAATTAAAATGGCCTTATGGCGGCATCACTAGCTTGAGTAATGTTAAAGTTAATCAGACGATTAATCTATCCGAGCCCAGAGACTCGATCCATGTTAAATCTTCAATCTCTGTAAGTGATCCTCCCCTATTTTCGGTGTCAGAGAAAACTATTGATTTTGTTCATCATGAGAATGAGTATTCTGAGTTTGACAGAAATAGGCTGATTTATCATATGAAATCTTCGCAAGGACCTTGTCTTTGTAAAGGAGATGTGAACAATGATGGGCTTGAAGATTTTTTTATTGGTGGTGCTAAAGACGAGAAAGGAGCGCTTTTCATCCAAACCAAGAATGGTTTTAAAAATGCCAATACCTTTATCGATGATTTGGATGGTCAATCCGAAGATACTGACTGTATCTTTTTCGATGCTGATAAAGACAACGACCTAGATTTATACGTGGCAAGTGGGGGCAGTGAGTTCTCATCTAAATCAATTCAATATTCAGACAGACTTTACTTTAATAATGGCTCTGGAGGATTCTCACGATCAAACCAACTTCTGCCAACAATGAAATTTGAAAACTCTTCAACAGTGACCTTTGGTGATTTCGACAACGATGGTGATCAAGATCTTTTTGTTGGAGTTTTCGCAGATCCAGATAAGTACGGACTGCCATCAAATGGGTACTTATTGCAAAATGATGGCAGGGGTTTCTTCAAAGACGTTACTGGTTTATTTGCAAAAGAGCTTTATGGGATTGGAATGATAACGGATGCGTTATGGACGGACATTAACAACGATGGAAGTTTAGATTTGATTGTAGTGGGTGAGTGGATGGAAATAAGAATTTTCATTAACGAAGCGAAGAGACTTACAGACAGGACCAAAGAATGGGGGTTATCAAATTCAAATGGTTGGTGGAATCGAGTTAAAGCCAACGACTATGATAATGACGGGGATATTGATTTTATAGTTGGGAATCATGGATTGAATTCTCGATTCAAGGCAACAAGTGCGAGACCAATAACCATGTGGGTAAACGATTTCGATAAAAACGGAAGTTATGAGCAAATTATTTGTTCATATTTTGGAGACAAGCAATATCCTTTTGTATTAAAGCATGATTTAATCAGTCAAATACCAAGTGTTAAAAAGAAATACCTTAAATATGAAGACTATAAGTCCCAACAAGTCTCGGATATATTTACTAAAGAGCAATTAACCGGCTCATTTAAGTTAAATGCCTTTAGCTTGGAAACAGTTGTATTGGAGAACACTAATGGAAAGCTCATTATTAAAGAACTTCCGATTGAAGCTCAGTTTACCGATATCTATGGTATTGAAATTAGTGATTTTGATAAGGATGGAAATAAAGATATTCTTCTTGCGGGAAATTTTTATTCTTCTAAACCCGAGGTAGGCCGTTATGATGCGAGTTATGGAACATTTCTGAAAGGTGATGGAAAAGGAAAATTTAAGGTAGTTCCAAACAGAGAGTGTGGATTGATGATTGACGGAGAGGTTCGTGAGATCAAACAAATCAAAGTTGGCAACGATAATTTGATAGTAGTTGCACGCAATAACAATACCCCCATTTTTCTAAAAGTAAATGAATAAGCAGTGGTGCTCACTCATTTTTTTGTTGTTTAGCCTATTCCTTACCCAGTGTAAAGAAAAATCATCACCACATTTGTTTTTGTCGATCCCAGCATCCAAAACGGATGTTGATTTTGATAATCATCTAACCGAAGACAAAAATTTTAACATCATCGAATATCTTTATTTTTACAATGGTGGTGGAGTAGCTTGCGGAGATATCAATAATGACGGATTAGTCGACATTTATTTTTCTTCCAACCAAAATTCAAACAAACTATATCTGAATAAGGGAAATTTTAAGTTTGAAGACATTACCGAAAAATCAGGTACGAAGGGAATTGGAAACTGGAAGACGGGTGTAACCATGGCCGATATAAATGGCGATGGGTATTTGGATATTTATGTTTGTGGTGTTGGTAACTATAAAAATTTCAATTCACAAAATCAATTGCTTATCAATAATGGTGATTTAACCTTTTCAGACAAAACAGAAGAGTACCGACTGCAGTTTAAAGGTTTCTCTACCCAAACCATTTTTTTTGATTTTGATTTAGATGGTGACTTAGACTGTTACTTGCTTAATCACTCGGTGCACAGCGCAAGTTCCTATGTTTCTGTAACAAATCGCGTGAAATCAGATTCCTTGAGCGGTGACCAGTTTTTTAGAAATGAATTGATAAGTAATGGTAAGAATTCAGGGGCAACTCATTTTGTGAATGTAACGAAAGGAGCAGGAATACTCAGCAGTCGATTGGGGTATGGTTTGGGAGTAGGTGTTTCAGATGTTAATCTGGACGGATACCCAGACATCTATGTTTCTAATGATTTCCAAGAAAACGATTACTTGTATATCAACAATAAGAATGGAACGTTTAAGCAAGTGCTTGAAAAATCGCTAGCCCATTCTAGTCGGTTTTCGATGGGCAATGATATTGCCGATGTTAACAATGATGGCCGCCCAGATATTGTTACAACGGATATGCTTCCAAGAGATGAAGCGGTTATCAAAACATCTGCAGGAGAAGATGCTTATGAAGTGTACAAATACAAATTGAAATTTGGATACCACTATCAAGTTGCTCGCAATTGCCTTCAGTTCAATCGATTCATATCAGACTCTCTTGTTACTTTTAGCGATTTAGCTCCGTTGGCAGGAGTGGAGGCTACCGATTGGAGTTGGTCTCCGTTGTTAGCAGATTTTGATAACGATGGATTGAAAGACTTATTTGTTTCGAATGGCATCTTTCGCAGGCCTAATGACCTTGATTATATTAACTTCAT
>B570J29032_109958460_pt1 | contig 12968 bp, 11 predicted proteins | sample LakMenEpi16Nov12_FD_29032 | JGI IMG/M metagenome (IMG submission 29032)
TTATTTGAACGAAGTTAAACTTTGTATGAGTTGCCCCACCAAGAGAAACCTTTACTTCTGAGTTTTGTCCATCCTTAGAACAATCGCCAGTACAATCTTCTGCTTTGTTTTTCGAGTAGTTAAACTTTATTCGTATAAATCTTTCAAGTAAGGGTCCAAACTGTTGAGCTGATACTCCATGAATTACACAATAAGTATGGGCATCTTTTAGCGTTGTTAGTTTCATAATTTGGTCTTCATGTTTAACCTTTGAAAGTGCAAGATGTTCTTTCAATCTTAATATACGTTCTTCTTTATCCATTAACGGTAAAGTTGGCATTTCTATATCTATAGATGGGTTAACCTTTATATCAGTTTTTGCTGAGTCAATACATTTTAAAATACAATTACGTTTTGTATGTCCATTTTGCTTGCAAATAGAGCATGTAATTTTGGATACAGTATTTTTAAGTAATTCCATTTTTCACTTTATTTTTACTTTAAATTTATAGTTTTTATAAATTCAATTTTTTTATAAGTATTTAATTTTTAAAACATTTAAATATTAAATTCAGGAATGCTATACGTATCATTTGTCTTTACATATTTCGCAATTACTTTTACTTTTTTTAAAAAACTACCTCATATAAAAATATATATGTTTAACTTCTCTTTATCATCAACCTTTTTGATCCCTTTATAACCTTCTTGTTAGTCGACTGCAACGAACCACTTGTCACGCTTATGTCTCCTGATAAAACAGCATATTTTGCAGTTGTATTCAAAAAATAATTTAATCCAGAACCTCCTGATATTACTGTTGGGTTTGAAGCACTGCTTTCTTTTACTGTTAACAGTTTTTCTACGTTTTTCGCTAAGTAATTCGCATCTGTTAATTGTGACACTGTTAATACAGTTGAACCCGCGCCTACTATTGTTACTAATCCAACACTTGATACCGTCGCTACAGAAGTATTTGAACTGGTATAACTTATTGTTCCTGTGCTATTTGTTGTTACAACCAGTTCGAAAGGAACATCTCCATTTGTCTTTTCACTTATTGAAACCATTAATAAACTTGAAGTTGTCTTCTCTATTGTTAAAGTATATGTCGCTGAATCTGCGAAGTAATTCGCGTCTGTTAATTGGCTCACTGTTAATACAGTTGAACCCGCTCCCACTATTGTTACTAAACCTACACTTGATATTGTCGCTACTGAAGGAACAGAACTAGTGTAACTTATTGAACCTGTGCTACTCGTTGTTACCGGTAATGTAAATTCTGCGTCTCCAAATTTTTTGGCACTTACTGAACCTATTGCCAAATTTGACGTTGTCTTCTCTATTGTTAAAGTATATGTCTCTGAACCTGCGAAGTAATTCGCATCTGTTAATTGACTCACAGTTAATATAGTTGAACCAGCACCTACTATTGTTACTAAACCTACACTTGATATTGTTGCAACTGAAGAAACAGAACTTGTGTAACTTATTGAACCTGTGCTACTTGTTGTTACCGGTAATGTAAATGATATGTCTCCAAATTTTTTGACACTTACTGAACCTATTGATAAATTTGACGCTACCTTTGATATTACTGTTAATGTACACGAGATTGATGCTCCGTAATATGTCGCTGTTTCCCCTTGCAAAGCAGTTATCGTTGTTGCACCTGCTTTTAATATTGTTACTGTTGACCCTGATATTGTCGCGACACTTGTGTCTGAACTTGTGTAACTGAATGCACCTGGACTGGTTGAACTTGGTGCTACTATAGTGAAACTACCTTCTGATAGTGTTTTCGATAAATTACTGAAATTTGTTATTAACGGAGTTGTCGTTTGTGTATATCCTGCTGATGTTATGTCTTGTTGTGTGTAACCTGCTGCTTTTAATTGTGTCGCTGTGATATTTAATGGATTTGATGTTAAACTAACATCCATTATTTTTAAACTGGGAAAAGCATTTGTTTGTTGTGCCAATATAACACCCGTACCTGTACTTATTGCAGTTTGACTACCATTATAACTTGTTACACTTGATGTAGTAATAGCATATAATATTTCTTCCGGATAAGAACCACCAACTTTGGTTATTTCATACTCAATACCATAATATAAAATACCTGTATCATATGACCAAATTTTTCCCTCAGTAGTTAGTGTAAGTGTAGTTACAACTTGTCCAGTAGATTTATTTTTTATAGTTATTGAACCATCATTCCAAGTATCTCCATATATGTCCCTTTTATAAAACAATACGTTTATTGGTCTAAAATATGTGGCAGCAATACCACCTGAATACATTTGTGATAGAGTTATTCCACCATTAAACATTTGCGCTATAGTTATTCCACCATTAAACATTTGCGCTATAGTTATTCCACCTGATAACATTTGTGCTATAGTTATTCCACCTGATAACATTTGTGCTACACTAATTCCTGCTGTTAACATTTGTGCTAGAGTTATATTTTCTGACAACATTTGTGCTATAGTAATTCCACCTGTATACATTTGTGCTACAGTAATTCCACCATTAAACATTTGTGCTACAGTAATTCCACCATTAAACATTTGTGCTACAGTAATTCCACCATTAAACATTTGTGCTACAGTAATTCCACCAGCTAATCCATTGTTATACATTTGTGCTATAGTTATTCCACCATTAAACATTTGTGCTACACTAATTCCTGCTGTTAACATTTGTGCTAAAGTAATATTTGCTGCTAACATTTGTGCTATAGTAATTCCACCTGTATACATTTGTGCTAAAGTAATATTTGCTGCTAACATTTGTGCTATAGTAATTCCACCTGCTAATCCGTTGTTATACATTTGTGCTACAGTAATTCCACCAGCTAATCCATTGTTATACATTTGTGCTATAGTTATTCCACCTGCTAACATTTGTGCTCGAGTTAATCCAAAACCATTGTTATACATTTGTGCTACACTCATTCCTGCGGTTAACATTTGTGCTACAGTATATGTGTCTAGTAATGTTGATGGATTTGTTCCTGATACATAACTATTTGCGATTGTTACGCTTGTAGAATCGTATCCAGCATCTTGTAATTGCTGATTTGTATATAACATTCGTTTCATTTCTACCGCTGTATAACCTTTTGTAATTAAATTGGAAGCGGAGTTCGCTGGTAATGGATTTAAGAACCCTAATCCTGTAAAGTCAAAATTCAACATTTTTCCGTTTATATTGTCCTTGTTAAATGCTTGTACACCATTAAATGTACTGAAAAATATATCGTCTGTTGTTACTGAAGAATTACTTCCTACGTATCCTATGATTGGTTTATACGCATTTAGATCTGTATGTGTACCGACACTTTGATAATACACTTGTATTAACCCGTATGGTGTTATTTTTATTACTATTGTAAATGGAATACGAGTTGGATAACTGTAAAAAGAAGCACCTTTTGAACTTATCATTAAATTATTATTCGCATCAAAATAATGTTTTACAGTACTTTTCGCGTCAAATGAAAAAAATCTTAGTGTGTTTATTGGGGATTGAGGATCCTTACCGTAATTCACCTCATTAACACCACTAGAAAATGCCAACCATCCATTTGAACGAATAGAAATACTTGAATATGTTTTGTAAGTTGATGTAACAGGATCATAATATTTATAGCTGCTAGGTACATTTATATTATAAATGGTCTCATCTATATCTGTAAATCCTGTTGTTTCCGTAAATCCTGACGAGGAATATGTTAATGTCCCAGTTGTTTCGGATATTTTGTAATTTAAATTACTCATTATATATATATTTTTAATTATTATATTTTTCTAAAAGACAAAAATTCTAGAAAAAAATATACCTAAATACAAATACGTTAAAATTAAATTCATTTAAATGTTAAATTCAGGAATGCTATACGTATCATTTGTCTTTACATATACAAATATATTTTTAACCTCTCTTTATCGTCATTTTTTTTGACGCCTTTATCACCTTCTTGCTAATCGACTGCAATGAACCACTTGACACGCTTATGTCTCCTGATAAAATAGCATATGTTGCACTTGTATTCAAAAAATAATTTAATCCAGAACCTCCCGATATTACTGTTGGGTTTGAAGAACTACTTTCTTTTACTGTTAACATTCCTTCTACGCTTTTTGCTAAGTAATTCGCGTCTGTTAATTGGCTCACGGTTAATACAGTTGAACCAGCTCCCACTATTGTTACTAATCCTGTATTCGATATTGTCGCTACAGAAGTATTTGAACTGGTATAACTTATTACCCCTGTGCTATTTGTTGTTACAACCAGTGCGAAAGGAACATCTCCATTTGTCTTTTCACTTATTGAACCCATTGATAAACTTGAAACTCCCTTTCCTACTGTTAATACACTTGTTGTTGAACCTTCCAAGTAATTCGCATCTGTTAATTGGCTCACAGTTAATACAGTTGAACCCGCACCTACAATTGTTACAGTTGTTCCTGATATGGTTGCAACCGAAGTATTTGAACTTATATATGTTTTTGAACCTGAACTATTTGAATTCGCCGATACCGTAAATACAGAGTCTCCAAATGTTTTTTCTATATTGTCCAGTGTTATTGTCGGTTCCAATTTAAATACTGTTAATACACTTGTTGTTGAACCTCCATAGTAATTCGTATCTGTTAATTGATTCACTGTTATTATTGTTGACCCTGCTCTCATTATTGTTACAAATCCATCATTTGATACAGTTGCTACACTCGTGTTTGAACTTGTGTAACTTGTTAAACCTGTGCTATTTGTTGTTACTGGTATTTGAAACGCCTCGTCTCCAAATGTCCTTTCTATATTGTCCAGTGTTATTGTCGGGTTCGCTTTACTCACTGTTAAAACACGTGTTACTGAGTTCGCAAAGTAGCTTTCTGTCTCATCTTGCAACGCTGTTATTGTTGTTGACCCTGCTCCCATTATTGTTACAAATCCATCACTTGATACAGTTGCTACACTTGAATTCGTACTTGTGTAACTTATTGAACCTGTGCTATTTGTTGTTACTTGTATTTGAAAGTCCCCGTCTCCAAATGTCTTTATATCTATTGGGTCCATTGACAAACTTGACATCACTTTTGATATCACTGTTAACAAACTACTTGTTGAACCTCCGTAATATGTTGCCGTTTCCGCTTGTGTAGCAGTTATCGTTGTTAAACCGCCTTGTAATATTGTTACTGTTGTTCCTGATACCGTTGCTACTAAGGGATTTGAACTTGTGTAACTAAATGTACCTCCGCTATTTGAACTCGGTGCTACTATAGTGAAACTACCATCTGCTACCGTCTTTGTTAAATTACCAAAATTTGATAATGTTGGAGTTGTGGTTTGTGTGTATCCTGCTTGAGTTATCGATTGTTGCGTGTAACCTGCTGCCTTTAACTGTGTTGCAGTGTATACTGCTTTTATTTCCGCACTTGTAAAATTTGCCAATATCGTTGTCATTGATACTTTAGTTGTTACCATGTTTTCCAATGTTTTTGGAGTATTACTTGATGATGGTGAATGATTTATAGTTAATGTATAACCACTTACAGTTCTGTTTCCTCCTATACCTTTTATGCTAATGGAACTATTATTTGATACATTTATTGTTAGTGGACTTGTTGTTTGAGCTGGACTTAATTCTGTATAATTTGTCCCATTAGTTGAATATGAATAATTTGTTACTGTTTTTGGTTCGTATAAATTTACTGTTATATAATTTTGTGTATTGTTTTGATGATAGTAACTCGATAATATTGTAGGAGTATATGTTCCTCCCGATAACTGTGTATTATTTGAAAACGCATTGGTTCCAATAAATGTTACCGAAGTTGGGATTGTTACATAGAATAACTGTGTACAAGATCCGAATGCATTGTCTCCTATTGTTTCTACGTTAGAGGATCCCATAAACTCTACATGGTTTATCTGTGTACAACCTTGGAACGCGTCAGCAACAATACTTATTACTCTAAATGTTCTTGATGCTACCGTAATAGTTGACGGAATTGTTACAAATGTTAAAGTATTAGATTGTCCTGGTACAACAACAGCAGTATTATTACTACTTGTAGTATATTTTATACCATTTACAGTCGCAGGTTTAGACATATATATATATTAATTATTATATTTTTCTTAAATAGAATAATTATAGAAAAACCAGAATTCTAAAAAAAATATACACAATAATCTCTAAATACGGTTCAGTTAAATATTAAATTCAGGAATACTATACGTATCATTCGTCTTTACATATTTCGCAATTACCTTTGGGTTTGTTTTCCCCTGTACAACGTCTTCAGCCTGATACACATTTCCAGTTTTATCGATATAATATACTATACCTTTTATGTCCTGTGCCCATACTTCGATATGTTGACCAGTCGCTTTTGGTTCTACATCATTCGTACATATGCCGTGTGGAGTTTCTTTCAAATGCGTTCCACAGAATTCTGTATCCTTTCTTCTTCTGGTACAACGTTCTCCATTTGCTTTCTTTGCACAACAACGGTCTGTCATATGAACTACATTTTTTACGCGTCTTCTCTTCATAAAATCGTCCTTCGTTAAACAGAAACGTTCATAATCAAATATATATTGAACCAAATTACTCAGCTTTGGGTCATCTGCAAGTCCTAAATTACTTGCCTTGTCTTTTATATGATCTTTAAATTCCGAAAAGTATGCTTCAAACTTTTTGTTAATTCTTTTTTCCATTTTCTTTACTTGTTTATTTATAGTTATTTATTGTATTCTCCTTAAATCAATTTTTTATATTATATATTAAAACAACTTAAAGAGAAAGAGTGGTTATTTTATATTTTTTACACGATTCATAAAATCCGCCATTACTTCGAATGTTTTCTCGTATTCACCATTTTTATAACGTCGACGACAAACGGTAAGCTCTTTTAAATGATGACGAACATTTTCTACGATATTCATAACATGTACGTCTTTTATTGTAACCCAACACTTTTTGGTATAATATTTTTTGTATACATTATAATCAATATTATAGGTTAACTCTTGAAGCATAACGGGAATTATATATCCACCACATATATTTTCGCATAGTCTTTCACACAATTTTACAGCCTTTAAAGTAACAGTAGCACCTAACTTTATAAGGTCTCTTACGTATTTATAATTACCATTGTATACTGCGATTTCAAGTGCAGTTTTTGGATGCCATTTTTTATTGAAAATTTTATTTTGTAAGGGTTTATTTATTTTTAGTAAAAATTCTTCAATGTCTTCGGGTTTACCGTTACCATAGTAAGCCATTCTAACAATGTCTTCGGGTTTACCGTTACCATAGTAAGCCATTCTAAACCATTTATTTTCATATGTTTCTATTTTATTATCAATAACTGGCATCATTTTAGAATATACGTTTGGCATTTTTATATATAATTTATATGTAAAAATAAAATCAATTTTTTACGTGCTACTAACTTTAATATTCGGATAATTACGGGGTAAAACAAAAGCTGTAATTAATAAAAAGAAATAAAATGCAATATATGAGCCATAAACATTTATACCGACTCCATAAAATTCTAACACCTTTGTTATTCCATAAACTAACAAAATGGATACTCCTAAGGATGTTATTATTGTACTTGCACTTGTTGACATTATATAATTAATATAGAAATAAATAATACTTATATAATTTATATTATCGTATATTTTGTCTTTTTTTCAGGGACAAATTGTTCATCTAATGATTCCTTATTTAATTTATGATAAGTCAACGGAATAAAAGAATCATTATTTTTTACTAAAACATCTGGATTATAATTGTGTGTTCCAGAATAACAAATAATTACACATGGTTCAGGATAAATTGTTTCAATCTCTTGGTCAGTCAACATAAATTCTGTTTCTTTTTCAATATGAAAATTTCCCTCTATAAATAATGCAAACCTATTTATACCCCCAGTAACATATCTACCATACTCATTTTCAATTACTAATCGCCCTGTAGATGAATGTGTATTCGTTTCCAGGTCTTTTTCCCAACCACCATATTTTACTGCATGAGAAAACGACCTAAAGAAATAATAATAGTCTCCACATCTATTATATATTTTATTTTTGTTAATTCCAAATGTAGAATTAAATTCTACCATCTTAAGCTCTCCACCAGTGTAAACAACATCAGGATTTATATATGGTTGATTTGTTGTCGGATTTTTTAGCACCCCTAATTTTGGACTATTTGTAAATAAGTTTACTGTATCCGAATCTATCTCAATATTGCATATAGTTTTAACATTTATAATTTCGCTTGGTAATGCAAACCATACTAAAGAGTTTCTGGATAAACATAGCCCACTAATGTCTATCCCAGTTATGTCCATTAATGCGTAAGGTTGTTCCATTAAATCATAAATTATACCTTTATACATGTCTTTATGTATTGTAGCACAATTGCAACCAATTAAGTTTAAAGAATATGTAACCTTTTCTAAAACAAGTTCTTCAATAGTTTTAGAAAAATCGGTGTAAAATATATGTGGGATTGAGAATTGTTCTTTAATGAGATCATCGCAATATGGCATTTTATCCATCATAAATTGTAAAAACGGATATTTTGATTCTGTATTGATGCTATAGCATAACAAAAATAATATATCGTATTTTCCTCCGTTTTTAATATCCTTAGAAATATCATTCAATAATATATTTTTATTTATATTTTGTTCCCCCAAATATATATATTCCATACTACAGTAATATATATAATATATTTTAATTTAGTTTTTTATATTATATTTTTCATTATGCTTTTGTTAGTTTCCTGTGAATTTCATCTTTAAAAACTTCTTGTCTATTGTCTAAAACATGTTTTGTTATGTCTTTGGCTACTTCTGGTTTATCCTTATAATATTCTTCTAATTGAGACAATAAAAACTTAGCAGATATTGTTTTTTTTATTTTTTTTTGTTTGTACATTAATGCTCCACCATTTATGTCAAAACAATCAATTGAATTCTTTTTCATTACATTAATTAACGAATCTGTTAGTTCCTTTTTCTTTTTGGTTTTATCCTTTATTTCTGCCTTTAATTTTATAATATCAGTATCTATTTTAATCCATTCTTTAATGTTTGAAATTAATTCTTCTTTTGTAGTAGGTTTTGTTGGTTCTTTATTGTTAGTATCCATTAAATATATAATAACAATAATTTTAAATATTTTTACATATATTATATTTTTAAGAACTATGTCTTTTACACATGTCATCCTTAAATAATTTTAAGCATCCACATTGTTTACCTTTATTTGGTCCGGATTTTAATACACTTTTGCAACCTGTGTTTTCTTCCACATTGTTGTTTTCCACGTTGTTAATCACGTTGCTGTTTTCTTCATCCGAAACATATTGACTTATTTGTATTAAACTTTGTACGGTATTTTTCTTGGATAAGTACTTTAATGGTTTAAGACCATTCGCGAGACGTTCCGTATTTTTTTCATCAAGTAGTTTCTGTTTATCGTTTTTAATTTTCTCCTTTTCATCCTTTAGTTTTTGTTTTAATGATTGCTTATATTTTACTAATCCAGCCCTATAATGAGCATTACAATAAGATAATTCTGTATTTGGTATTACAGCACAAAACAAGTTTTTACACTCATATAAATTGTTATTATTTAAATGTTCATTTAATTTATAGCAACACTTACCTGGTTTAAATAAAACTCCGTAGCAATAGCAACTAACCATATTTTTTTCAGCATATACAGTATGTGGCTTCGGTTTATATCTGTATGTATATACAATTTTTTCGGGCAAAGATGGGTCCAAACTATTTATACCATACTTTTTATCTAATCCAAGCTCTTCATAATAAGGCAAAATCGTAAACTGAATATTTCTACAATAAGGACATTTTATAAAGTAATCCTTATTCGAATCTACTAAAAATTTCTGTTCTTTATTGCTCAGTTTAATATACTCATATGTTTTAAATACAAACCTTTGGTTGCAAATTTCTTTATATAATGCTTCATAATTAAATTTATGTTTACATTCCAATGTTATAGCTTTTGAGTCTAAAGGTGATCCTGTTATTTGACACAATGTATCTTCATCATCTGAATCTTCATCTAATGATTTATATAATGATTCGTAAAAATTTATATTTCCTTCTATATTATATTTTAGCATTTTCTGAATTAATATATATATTTACAGAATATCTTTAAATTTATTTTATTGTATTTAGTATAATGTCACCGAGTACCTGGGGTCCCCCAACATGGTTATTTATACATACATTAGCAGAAAAAATCAAAGACGAGTCTTTCCCTTTAATTGGACAACATGTTATTATGAGTATAATTCAAATATGTAATAACTTACCGTGTCCAGAATGCGCTCAACATGCCAAAGTATTTTGGGCAAAGGTTAAACTTAGCAGTATTAAAACAAAATCGGATCTTATCAATGTCCTTTATGTTTTCCATAATACGGTAAATAAACGAAAAGGATTAAGACCATTTAAGCATGATGATTTAACATATTATAAAACGAGAAATGTTATAGAAACGTATAATGCGTTTTCGAGAACATTTAATACAAAAGGAAATATGAATTTAATAAGTGAATCTTTTCATAGAAACTTATTTTTACGATCATTTAGAAAAACATTAATGAATATTATGCATCATTTTAATTTATAGATGAACCTACAAGTTCTCCATTTTTGTACACAGAACATTTAAATTGTTGTTTCGTCGGCATTGAACAAACCTCTTTATTTGAATTTACTTCGTTTATAAATAAATAATTATTAAATTTAGTTCCATACATTAATGGTCCAGCAATCAATGCACCCAAAAATAAACCACTCATTATATCCCCTATTACTAAACTGGAAAATACCGTTTGTATACAAGATAATGATTTTTTTATAAATATATCTAATGCAATATATGCTACGAAAAAAGACAGTACTCCATAATTTATAGAATTTGTGTTAGTTTGGGTTGATAACATAATCATTGGAGTCACAAAATATGCTAATGAAAAACATAAAATATACATGCTATATGTTACATCTGATGGTATAAACATCTGAATATTTCCCGTTAAACATATAGCTGGTATCTGTGTTGCATTATTATTATTTCCAAATACACTAAAAATACATATTCTTAGAAATGTTATAACAAAAATCCACAGAAAAAATACCGATGCTTTTTCCATGGTCGATGTAAACATGGAAATTAATAGTATACTCATACATATTATTAATGGTGCATAAAATGACAAGGAATTTAAAACGTTTAACACGTTATTCAAATTAACATTTTGCTGTTCTGACATACACTATATTATGATTATATATTTATTTTTTGTTTTTCTTAACTATATAAAATGTTATATAGTTAAAGTATTATTAATAATATTGTAGGCAATTTCAAATATTTTACAATTACGTATGCTATCTCGTATGTAATTACTTGGATATAATACTGCCTACAAAAATCCCAAAAAAACTTTTCAATATATTAGTACCTACATTTCTAATCTTATTTGCGTTTCTTCGGTAAAATGTAGATTTTACGATTTTTCCGTAGATCAAGTCAATTACCATCATGACCAATTCCTCCTTGCCGTCGAAATATTCAGCGCATACCGCCTTAACTATTTCAGCCTTGTCCTTGCCACTCTTGGGTTTAGCCAACAAGTCTTCTACACATTGGCATACGAACAACACAATTTCTGTGTTGTATTTCTTTTCTTCGAATTCATATGCACTTAAAGCTTCCTTTATCTTGCTGACAATTAAATCTTTCTTAACATTCATCTTGAATCCTTTCTCTTTATCCTTGTAACCTTTCAAATTCTTAAAATTAATGACAGGAACTTCGATATCTTTTACATTAAACATGTGAGTTTTTACACCTTCCGATTTTTGAGACACATCAGAAAGTCCCGAAACGGACGACAATTTTGTAATTGTCATTTTAATAGGTTGTTCGACAGAACTATCTTCCATTATATTTTAATGTAACAAAAAAAAATTTTCTAAAAAAATATATTATTTTTTACGCAATTAATAGATTTTATATGTTTATTATTTAGCCATTTACATAAATATTTAAAATTTTAATAATATATATATTAGATGTCAAAAGATATATACAATAGGTTTAATAAATTACTAAAAAGTAATGATAATATGTTAACAAAAAATAATGTAGTTAATAAACATTTGGATATTTTTACCCTAAATGATATGATAAATAAACGCAATGATTTAATTAATAACTTTATTAAATTAAACAAATTTAAAAATGCAAAAGTACAGGCAAAAAAAATGGCTTCTACTAATAATAAAAAAAATATTATTAAAACTGGTAAGAAAGACTTTATATTTAATAAATTATCAGACACTGATTATCCCCCTAAAGGTTTAGAAGGCGATAAAGGATTACAAGGTGAGCAAGGATTGCAAGGAGATAAAGGATTTCAAGGAGATAAAGGATTACAAGGAGATAAAGGATTTCAAGGAGATAAAGGATTTCAAGGAGATAAAGGATTGCAAGGAGATAAAGGTTTGCAAGGAGATAAAGGATTTCAAGGAGATAAAGGATTTCAAGGAGATAAAGGATTTCAAGGAGATAAAGGATTTCAAGGAGATAAAGGATTACAAGGAGATAAAGGATTTCAAGGAGATAAAGGATTGCAAGGAGATAAAGGTTTGCAAGGAGATAAAGGATTTCAAGGAGATAAAGGAATTCAAGGAGATAAAGGAATTCAAGGAGATAAAGGAGAAAAGGGTGATTCGAGTGGGGATAAAGGAGAAAAGGGCGACAAAGGTGATCAAGGGTTGCAAGGCGACAAGGGTGAACAAGGAGAAAAGGGCGAACACGGCGACAAAGGTGACAAGGGCGAACAAGGGTTGCAAGGCGACAAGGGCGATCAAGGGTTGCAAGGGATACAAGGA
>B570J29032_109958459_pt1 | contig 12967 bp, 14 predicted proteins | sample LakMenEpi16Nov12_FD_29032 | JGI IMG/M metagenome (IMG submission 29032)
TCCAGCATGGAGAGATTAAAAGATTCAAGTTTCCAGCTCAGAAATAAATATCAAATCGTATTTCAATTCCAGCATGGAGAGATTAAAAGTATATAGGCTAAATTGTTTACTGGCTTCCAGTTAGATTTCAATTCCAGCATGGAGAGATTAAAAGCTCTTGTTTCGAATTTTTGGGGCTCGGCTTCTTTATTTCAATTCCAGCATGGAGAGATTAAAAGAAGCAAAGCTGTTTACTAATATTAAGCGGTCATTTTCTTATTTCAATTCCAGCATGGAGAGATTAAAAGATGAGCAAAAAAGACGAATCAAAACCATATCGGCAATTTCAATTCCAGCATGGAGAGATTAAAAGTCTGATTGCTTTACGATAGGCAGGCAAGATGCATAATTTCAATTCCAGCATGGAGAGATTAAAAGCCATCTAAAATTATAGCCTAAAGGCTGAAATAATCAGGGTGTTTTTCAGAAAATGTTACGCAATTTCTTGTCGAAGCCAAATAATGCAAAAAGCACGGGGGATCGACTGTCTTGTCCACAAAGGCTTTTTACCATTTTTTCTCCTGATTCTTAATCAAATTTCGAAACTAAAAGATGCGGCAATTTATCAATCGACAATTTTCTCAAAGGATGTTATCTATGGATCGCTTCTCACAACCAAGAATTTCACGATTCAGCCACTTTTCTTCACGAGACCTAAAAATAATAATTGAGTCACCCTCTTCACCATCAATTAAACTCCCAATTTCCTTTTTTAGTTTAAATAGTTGAGATTCCGAAATCTCCCCCTCAAGCACCGAATTCTGAATATGGTTTAAGTATTTTCTGCAAACTTTTAAAACTTTTTGGCATTTCTTTTCATTAACATCATAAACAAGAATTATATACATTTGTCACCACCACATCTTAAGCCCCTCATATTCATCTTCTCCAAGAATATGTTTTTGCAATTTATAACATTCAATTCTCACCAATCTTCTGTAAGAAACCTTTTTATCAAGCTTTGGGTGAGTGATGACCGTTTTTAATTTTTCTTCAAACTCCTTCACTACAAGCTTGCGTCCATTCTCATTCAAATAACAGGAATTTAGCTCTTTTATAAACAAATTATCTTTGAGTTGTCCTTTATTGATGAGCTTGAAGATCAATCTATCTCCCAGTATAGGTTTAAAAACCTCTGCCAAATCTAAACTCAAGGAAAATCGTCTTTCTCCAGGCTCATGCAGAAATGAAATTAAAGGATTAAGCTGAGTTCTATAAATTTCATTCAAACACAAACTGTAAATTAATCCATTAACAAAAGAAATAAGGGCATTGATTGGAGTATCTGGAGGTCGTTTTACTCTATTCTTCAATTGAAAGGCGGAGTCGCTAATTATTTCACTCCAGCCTTGATAATAAGCTTGCCTAATATTCCCTTCCAAACCCATCAATTCAGGAATTTCACTAGTTGAGCTTATTGAGGACTGAAAACGTTCAATTTGGCTAATAATTTCTTCTAAAGCCTTATTTCGAGAATCATAATATTTTAAATTTTTGAGTATATTTGCAGATGCAGTGCTTATTATTTCTTTTGCAAGGAATAAACGTTTTTTCGAACTTGAGTAATGATTCACCTGCTCCACAAGCAGAAAACCAGAGTTTAAATATTCTCGAGGATAATATGAACCGCTATAAAAGCCATAATAATTAAAAATATGTACTGGAATATTATTCTGGGACAAAAAGTTAATTACTCGTGTATTCAGATCTATTTCACCAAATAGATAGAGAGATTCTATTCTTTCAATCGGTAAAAATCTTTTCGGCAATGGTTCTCCATCAGTGGAGCATGGCTCAAAACTAACAGTATTGTCTTCTCTTTTAAGTCGCCCTGATTGAAAAATATAAAAAGACTCTTTCATGATAAAAATTTTTTCCTGAATTTATTAAGACCAACATAGTTCTTCATATGAACAACTCTTACAGATTTTCATTTTGCTCACTAACGGCGGTTTTCCTAATGTAACAATATTGACGATTCCTTGGCAAATTCCATCCAGCTCCTCTTCATCAGCCCTGGTCAATTCAACTATTTCGGTCTGTTTGAGCAGAGGATACAACAATTTCCCCTTTAGTCCTTCCACTCCTTTTTTCTTTAGGTAGTAAAGATAAAATTTAATCTGCATCAGGTGAGATTCTTCAACCGCTTTGCTCTTCTTAATTTCACAAATGAAACCTTTTTCAAGCCTGTCAAATTTAACGGTGCCATCTAATTCAATTTCATGGTGATTGTGCCGTTGATAGCTTGAATCATGGAGATGTTTACCAATTGCAACATTCTCGGAATTATGTTCCATTTGGATATTGTGAGCAAAATACCAAAGTTTTCTATAACAAACTCGGTAATATTGAACCATTGTTCCGTTTATTCGACTAATCTCAAATCTCATGACCAATGCGTCTTAAAATCCATCTTCAAACAACTGCGAATTCAATTATTCCCATTAATTACCAACATTCTTTGCAGGGGTTAATTTACAGTGCCTTAAAATACGGTAATGAGGAATTTGCAGGTAAGCTTCATGCAGAGGGATATTTAACCGAAGAGAGTACTAATACTCGACAAAATTTTAAATTTTTTTGTTTCTCTGGAATTGCTTTTCGTAACAAATACTTACTCGATGATAAAAAAGAAAACTTTATTTTGCGAGCCTCTCAAGAATACCCTTCAGAGATTGTATTTTCTGTAAGTTCTCCCAAAGAAGATTTCATTCAGCATTTAGTTAATGGTCTTTTTAGACAGGGTAATGAGGTTAATTTTGCAAATAATAATTTTGTAGTCTCCAAAATTCTAACGGAAGCCCCCCCTGAACTACCAGAAGAAGTTATTCTCAAACCAATGTTTTCACCTATTGTTATGAAAAGTAATAAGTTACAGCTCTTTCTCACCTACGAGCATCCCGAAATTGAAGAATTGCTAATAAACAATCTTTGCAGCAAGCATAAACTTCTCCACCCTGAACAATCCCAAGAAATTACAAAAGAGAACATTGAGATTAAGTTTTTACCTTCATTAATGACCGAGAAAGCACCAAAAACTAAGCTCATAACCTTCAAAACACAAAAAGACGGAAAAACAATCTCAATCAAAACAAAAGGTAACTTTGTCCCCGTTAGAATCAAAGCTCCCAAGCAAGTAATTCAGACCGCTCTTGATTGTGGTCTAGGAGAGAAGAATTCTAGTGGATTTGGTTTTGTTGAGGTAATGAAGATTTAAACTGCTATTTCTAGATCACGCAAGCCCACGAATGTATTACCCTCGCCTGTTAAATCAATTTCCCATATGCAAGCCAGAATTGCCTCTTGAACATTCTGGAGAGCCTCATTAATCGTTTTACCATAACTACTGCAACCCTCTATGAAGGGACAGCTTGCGATATAAATGCCGTCCTGGTCTTGTTCAATGAGTATTGGAAAGTGTTTTTTTATCGTAGTTATTGACTCTTTTCTCCCTGAGTATAAACTTCAATAAATCCATCAAGAGGTCTGGTGACAATAACCAAATTCTCATTCACCCACCCTAACACTTCATAGATTTGCTCATATGTCTGGAAAAGTGCAGGATCATTATATATGGACTCATGATGAAAAACTCTATTCCTTAATTTTCTTATATTGTTAAGAATAATTGATATATTTTTCCTAGTTCTGTGTCTAGAAGGGCAATTCGGGAATGCCTTTTCAATCAAGGGATGCCATAGTAATACTTCGTATTCTCTTTTCAACAAACCACTCCAAAAACCAAATGTTAATGCTGCAACTAAGTCACCCGGGTAAAACGCTTTCTGTTTTGCTGAAGGAAAACGGCTTATTGCTATGGATATGTCATTAATGTCTCTGGGATCAAAAATAATTTTTTCATCTTGAATCCATTCTTTTTTCTTAAAATAGACACATCCAGCGGAATGAATTGCATTTCTTAAAGAGATTTCTAGAAAATGCAAGGGTGTATACAGAGCTTCGCTTAACTTAATGTTCTTGCAATAATTAGAAAAAACTTCCTGATCGGTTGAAAAGTTGTTTTTGTAAGGAAGCAATCTTTCCTCTGAAAGGCTTGTAAAAACTTTCTTCAAATCTCCTTTTGCTTGATTATAAATATTCATTTGTGGAATAATGATAATGCAGTGCCCAAGAAATCCTCTCCTAGAGTTTTAACTTTAGTGAAGAACTTGGGACTTTTTTTTATTTGCTGAACTTACTATACCATTAGAATTTAGTTGTTCTGATTTATGGTATATTTTCTTGTGAAATTATCTGGAATTGAAACTTAGACTTTAGTTGTATTAGCAATTTTTAATCAACCCATTCATAATTTCATAATGTTTTAGAGAATAATACTCAAAATGTTTTTCTTTAAACTGACTACAAAAAGTAATCGTGCAAATTTTTAAATCCTGAAAATCCTGATGCGGACAATATGAGCCTTGATACTTTATTAGAAATCGGCAAAGTTTTAAGAAGCTCTCCTGACGGATTGAAACATCATCGTTATGTAAAAACCGCACCAAAAAGTACTGATAAGTTGACAATCAAGTACATAAATATTCCAGTAACTAAAGATTTTGAGATTTTGTTTGATGAACAAACTATACTAGCGAGCGATTTCATCAAGGAAAAACTTTATTATTTAAATTTTAAGACTGGCGATGCAGACTCTACAAAAAAGTACATATTTGGAGATATTTGCCAGAACATTACTAAAGCGGGTGAAGAAACAAATTTCAAATTAGGTGATTTAACAGTAAAAGCTAAAGGCTTTCAAATCAATTCATTCTACAGAGGAAAAGAAGAAGCTAAATTCTTTCAAAATAAAGAGTGTGGGATAGCCGCTTTTAGAACAAGCTTAGAAAGGAATATAAAAAAAATAGAAGACCTCCTCCACGCTGAGCCAAATCTTTTTATTCATTTTGACTTTGATGGTAAGCATTGGTACAAACTAGAGAATGAATGGAAGCAAATTAATGATCTTCAAATGTCTTACTTTGCATCTTTTAATGACAAGATCCAAGAATATGTATTAGGTGCATACCTGCATCGTTCACTTAGAGCGAATGATTACAAGGCTAAAACATTTAAGTCTTTAGATGAAATATCAGATTTAATGTATGCCATTGATTATTCTAAAAGATCCCAAATCACCGAAAGAGAAATTAAGATCATTGTTCTTCCTAATATAAAAACAAAAGAAGTCAATGCAGACGATTTACAAAGGTTTTTTGAAAAGAGCTACAACTCCGTTGATGATTCTGCAATTATTACTGAAGAGGAAAAACTATCGCCAATAAAACGCTCATCTAAAGTACTAAAGAAGCAAGAGAAAGATAAATTAGTTGAATTTACAGAATCGCTAGAAAATAATACAAACTTTAATATTTTCGACTTTATTTTTACTAAAGCTGGTGGAGCGACATCCCCTGATTATGACTTAATTGAAATTAGCGGTATTCAAAAAAGCTTTTTAATAGAAATTACCAAAAGGATTATTAGTATTAAAGAAAAGTTACATAATGAGTTTAAGGAAGAATTTCCGAATATGGAAAGCTCTCCGAATCTACAAGTATTTTGGGCTTTCAATAATATTCTTGGAGATGTAACAAAAGATAAGAAGAAATATCGTAATCATCTTTTAAAAGTATTACCTAAAATTTATACCGCTTCATACGTTAGAGATGACTTGATACTTCCTTGCTTCATTCAACAAGTTGAAACAAAAATCCGAGACGGAACAGAGAACTATAATTTCCTAAAGTCTGAGTACTACTTTCTGGTTAATCTAAGAAATTTACCAGATGAACCATTTACAAGCGATAACGGAGAAATCACAAAAATGAAAGAATCAATAAGTTATCAAATAGGCTTAAAGCTTGGTGAACTTGCAAAACCATTTAGAAAAAATAAAGATGGGAATTCTCTGATCAACTCTTTTGAAGTTAAAAATTTAGGATACTTGACAAGGAGGATAACAGATCTTAATTCACTGAAAGCATTTCAAGTTGAAATTCTTCAGAAAATACAACTTCATCAAAAACATATTAATGAAAAGTGGTTTTATCATCAACTAAACGGTAAGACCAACAGCGAGCTAGTTGAAGAGATCAAACAGCTTCAAAATCAAACAGAAGAAAAATACAACAAACATGAATGTGCATTTGGCTTTTTTGAGAGCTATTTTAAATACACAGTTAAAGAGAATCCACCAACAACCGCAACAGAACAAATTACTGAAGGAGAATAAACAATGAATCAGGAACAAGCACTCAAGATCAAGAAATCAGAAGTATTATTTCTATACCAAAGTACATATTCAATTCCCAATGGAGACCCCTTTACTGGTGAGCAAAGATATGATGATGAAACTAAAAAAATATTAGTGAGTGATGTAAGAATAAAAAGATTTATCCGTGATTATCTTGATCAACAAGGTGAGGAGATCTATGTTGTTCCAGATAAAGGAGAATCATTAGTAGCAGAAGGTGAAAGCAAGAAAAAAGGAGAAGCTGGAGCGGCTTTGAGAATTAATGCTCTTAAAACAAAGTACAAATCTTCTTTAGACTGGAAAAAAGCGAAATCTTCTGATGTATTAGATCTGTTATCTCAGTGCTTAGATGTTCGATTATTCGGTGGAATCTGTACTAAGGAAGGTGCTGCTGTTAATTTAACAGGACCAGTTCAATTTGCTTTATTAAATCCTTCTCTAAATAAAGTAGATATGAGAATGCATCAAAATACTTCTGTTTTCGTATCAAATGAAGCAAACAAACAAGGATCAATTGGAACTACTACTGTTGTACCTTACTCTTTAATTCAAATTCATGGCTGGATTAATCCTTATTCTGCATTAGATACTAATTTGAGTGATGAAGATATTCAAAAGATGTTTAAAGCTCTCTGGAACAGTATCAACAACGCAAATACTCGCAGTAAATCAAATCAGGACTCTTTACTTCTGTTACAAGTTGTTTATTCTGATCCAACAAGAAAAGTATATGACTTGGCAAACAAAATAAAGATTGAAACTGAAAAACAAGATGAAGCTCTTAGAGGGAGAGAAGATTATAAAATCAACTTCAATGCTCTTAAAGAATTGGTTTCTTCTGGCTTAATTGAAAGCGTTAACTATTTCACCGAAGATCCTCAAATAGAAGCCGAATTTAGTAGTAGTAAATTCAAAAAAATGAATTGGAGCTAAAGATGAAAGCTTGGAAGCTTTGTATAGCTGGTGATTGGGCTCATTTTAAAAGACCTGAAACAAATAACAATCCTCTCTCTCATGATTTTATAACTAAGACCGCTTTCACTGGCATGATTGGAGCTGTTTTAGGAATATCTCGAAATGAAATGAAAGAACAATTCCCAATTCTAAGTGAGGCTCTTCTTTACGGAGTTTATCCTGGAATTGTAAAGAAAGAGTCTTGGTCTTTTACTATGAGGGTTTTAGGAGCTGAAATAGCACCTCGTCAAATGGAGATTTTGAAGAATCCACAATATGAGGTTTTTATTGCACTAAAGGACGAATCTCAAAAACCATTTATTGAAGAATTCATCCAATATGTCAAAGAAGGTAAAGCAAAATATAATCCTGTCTTAGGGCTTCACAACTGCCCTGTCACAGAACTTAGCTTGCTCAGCGAATCTGACCTTAAAGAGAGTGAAGGAGAGTTTGTAACTAAAGGTTTTATTCCTATTAAAATAGCGGGCGAACCCAAAATAGAAGAAGGGAAAATTTATCGTCGGTGGGGATACGAAAAACTTCCGACCTATCAAGATAATGATTGGTGGAATAAGCCTGATAAATACATAAAAGTTGCTTATGTTGCAAATGGCTCATTAAAGGGCAATGGCAAACATTATAATTTCACAGAAACTAATGAGCAGTTATGTCTGATTTAGGAACCATATACTCTCATCCAGGTAAATTACTCAAAGAACATCTTCAAGGTGTTATTGAAGGTACACAGGTAAGATCTGAAAACAACTTAGCTATACTTGCAGCCTTTTTCCATGATATCGGAAAGATTAATCCTAATTTTCAAAAAAAGTTATTACCAAATACAAAAGTAAAAGGCTACTCTGAGCATGCTTTCTTATCTGCTTATATTTTCCATGTTTTTTATTGCTTGAATCCTGATTCTATAGATAAATTAATTGAAAAGCGTTTAGAGAGAATTACTACTCTCAAAGCACTAATAGCAAAACATCATGGAGATTTACCAAATTTAAATAGTAATTTTGTAAACAATGACAAAGAAGAAAAATATAATCCATTCAAAAAATTAGAAAAGTTTATTCTCGAAAGTCAAGAGTTACAAGTATTTGAATTTATTGATGAAATTAAAGATCTGATTGGATTTTCCAATATAGAAAGAACTTCAATTAAAGATACTGGTTTTTTAGAAAGCCTAGTATTCGATTACTCGTATTTTCCTCCTTCTCGCAAAGATATTGGTGATAGCGACAATGTAAGTTTAGAACAAATACCCAACAAACTTGATTTTTTCCTAGAAACTCAATTTGCTTTTGGGCTTCTCCTCGACTCTGATAAAAGAGATGCTTCTGGAAATAATCTGGACTCTGATAAACGAAAAAAGGAGCAAGAAGAGTTTTGTACACATTATTTAAATAATCTAGAAACACATTTAAATGAACTTTCTCCTAATAATGAGCTAAATATTTTACGAACAAATATAAGACTTCACGTTGTTCAAAACCTCAAACAACAACTTTCGAAGAATAGAGAAAGACGAATATTCACGCTCACAGCTCCTACTGGTGCGGGAAAGACATATATGTTGCTTGCACTCGCATCGGAAATACTCAAGACAAGCCCTAATTTAGGCATTATCTATTCTTTACCCTTCCTCTCTATTACTGAACAAGTTGAGGAAATTTGCAAAAAAGTATTTAACACAGATAAAGAAAATTGGATCACTCGAATTGATAGTAAGTCAAATAATGAGAGAATCTGTCAAATTCAAGAAGAACTTGACTCAGAGCAAAGTCAAGAAAAACTAGACGAGTTAATTAAAGAAAAATACAGTGAAGAAACATTTGAGAAGCCTTTCATCATAACTACTTTTGTTCAATTCTTTGAAACACTTTTGAGTAACAGAAATTCTCAATGTATGAGACTTCCCAATTTTGCAAATCGTATTTTCTTGATTGACGAGATTCAGGCTTTACCACCGAATCTATATACTTTTTTTGTTGCATACTTGGATGCCTTCTGTAAGAAATTCAACAGTTACGCTATTGTCTCAACCGCTACAATGCCAGATTTCAGAATAGTTGATAAAGACCTTGAGGGAAAAGAATTATTTACTACTTTCAACAATAATGAAAATAAAAAGTCAGAGTTACTAGGACAAAACTGTTTTCAAGATCCCTTATTTAATCGCTACTCTGTTCACTCAATTGAAAGTCATCAACTTGACTCATTAGCTGAGCATATTCTTGAAAACAATAGTTCATGCTTAGTAATTCTAAATACTATTGGTGATAGCGAAAAACTTTGGGATATTCTTAGAGAAAGAAACATAAAATGTATTCTTCTTAATACTAGCTTCACTCCTGAAGACCGTAAAAACAAGATCAAATCATGCAAAGAACTACTACAAAACAATGAACACTTCATTTTAATCTCCACTCAACTGATTGAAGCTGGGGTAGATATTAGTTTTCCTATTGTCTATAGAGACTTATGTCCTTTGCCTAGTTTAATTCAATCAGCAGGACGTTGTAATAGAAATAATGACTATAGGGAAGGCAAGGTTTATTTTTTTACTTTAATTGATGAAAATGGAAAACGAAGAGCAGATCTTATCTACAGAGATTCTTTTGAATCTTATTTACAGTGGACAGAAGAGCTTATTCCCGCTCAATCTTCACTAAGTGAATCTGAATTATTCGAACAGCAAAAAACCTACTTTGAATCCATTGCTGAGAATAAAAGAACAGGCGAATATAAAAAAGATGTAAATTTAATCAAAAGTATAAACGAGTTGGCTTTTGAAGATGTTGGTAAGTTTAGGCTTATAGACAAAGAAATGGGTGAAGAATACAAATACTATATTCCTGACAATCAAGAAAATGGACAAGAAAAATATAAAGAAATAAAAGAGCTATTGTTTAAGCTATCTAAAGAAAAAGAGTTTCAAGCTCGCAAATACATAAAAATTAAACTGGATAAACTGAAATCAGAAATAGAAAACAGAACGGTTAGTCTCCGATTAAATCCCAAACAGCACCCCTTTGAATCTTCTTTAGAGCCCCTTCTTGGAATTCACTGGCTTCAAGATCTTTCAAAATACAAAGCGGCTTTAAAGGGGCTTCAGCTTACAGATAGTTCGGTGGATAGCAGAATTATTTAAAACTATTATAGAAATATCTGAATAAGGAATTTTGCCTCGTCTTTTAAAAGAGCCTTTTCAAGACATGCTCAGGTCATTTTATCAAGCTATTTGCTCTTTATCCTGATTTGCTGGAATTACTGAAGGCCGATAAATACAGCGCTTCAACCTTAAACCCTTCACTAATCCGCCTTTATACTCAAGATCTCACTCCAATGCAGAGTATGGGCCTACTCACTTTCTTTGGAAGAACAGCAGCAATACACAGAAGAGGAGAACTAATTAGAGAAAATCCAGCCTCTTTAGAACTTTTGATCGACAGAAAATCTTTTTGAGTCTTAACAATAACCTTTCTGTACTACAGGATGATTCGCTGTTTACCCTAATTTGTTCAAATTACTGACAGCCGAGTTATATTACTCCACCCTGAAGCCAATTTTCAGATCAAGGTTTAGGGGTCGCAAACAACGACCTCACCACTTAAGACTCATCAGAAGAGTGCTGAAACATCAAATCATTAAATGTTTACAGGAATTCGCTTATCTTCCTTTTCCAGTACGAGACTATAACCACAAACTCTAGCCATATTTATAAAATTACTGAGCTTGATATCCGATTGGTTACCAGAACGTATATTTTGAATGATAGTTTTAGATACACCAACCTCTTCGGCAAAGCCTCTGACAGACTTATCCATTTCGTCCATCATTTGGAGAACCAACTCAGAAAGAACAAGTTCTTCATATTCCCGAGCAAATTCTTTTTGGAACTCAGGATCTCTCATGTGGCGGTCAAAGGTTGATTTTTTATTCATAATAATTGTTCTCCTCAGTACGTTTCTCATAGGATGCTTTGCATTTCAAGGCTTTTTCCTTCTCTGGTGGAGGTAATTTGTCCTGTTTCTTCTCAAAAGCACTTGTGATGATTATCTTTCCACCTTGAAAAAAGAAGCACAGGAAGCGGTGTGGTTTTGGCTTAAAGGCGTAAATCTGATCTCCTTCATTGCGAAACTTTTCTTCATTACGTATTTGTCCAGTATCTCCCATCCACTTTAGAAGGCTCAGAAACTTTGCCTTACCTGACAAATCAAGCTCCTCAAAATACTCAGAGGATTGGCTTTTGCCATTTTCATCAAAAAACCATTCAATTGTGAACTTAGTACCTTGATATGCAATGTACTCCTTTTCTTTGCTAGTTTCTTCTGTCATACTTAATAGTGTACCACTTTACTGGCACAGATTCAACATATGGCTATGGGGTTTTCCACTAATTCTTCAAAAATATTTACAATACTCAGCCTTAAAAGAGCCTTTTCAAGACATGCTCAGGTCATTTTATCAAGCTATTTGCTCTTTATCCTGATTTATTGGAATTAACGAAGGCCTTGAAATACAGCGTCTCAACCTTAGACCCTTCACGAGTCCGCCTTTGTACTCAATATCATCACGGTAATAAAGTATTATTTTCTTTCCAATAGATTTTTGAATTTCATCACCAAAAGCCATATTCAGAATATTTCTATTCGTTTTGTTTAGTATCATTCCTTTCTCTTTTTCGGCAAAATATACTACCCATTTATTTTCTATATCTCCGTCTTTCGGCTCTATTTCAATGCAGTCATAACCCTTAATAGTTACTTCTTCGCCTTCTATAGTAGTATCAAACCAACCTAAAAACGGTGATTGCTTCATCTGATCAAAGTATTGAATATTATTTTTCATTTTGCTTTGTATCCTTTCTTTTTTTACCGACTACTTCCCACAATTCATTTAGTTCTTCATCCAGCCCATCAACTCGATGACTTAAGTTGTCATGTTTAATTTTTAAGTTCACAAAGTTGTTATTTAATCTATCCACTTTTGCTTTCAATAGAATTTCTTCTTGCCTGTCCATCAAAGCACCTCCTGATTAACTTCTTCAAACTCAATCTCTCGATCTCTGGTTGCTTTGACTAATAAAATTACTTTGTCATCCCTCTTCACGAGACGGCTCATTGAAGAAGCTCGCATATTTGACAATTGGCCAAGTGTTATTTTTTGCCATAAATCTTTTTCTAACTCTCTGATTTCAGGCTCTGCAAGGCTAATAAAATCCTCAGCCCTTTTCTTTTTCTCCTTCAGTTTCATAAGCGTTTCAACTTGATTTGTGAAGTTTTTCTTCTCGCTTTCTTCTTCACAAGCTTGTTTCAAGTCATTTTGATTACCTGCAAAAAGAATAATTTTAGGTTTGATTTTTTCTTGAGTTATCATGTTGTTTGCCTCCAATTGGCTTAATACGTTGTTGGGGGTTCAGGGGGTAGCTACAACTACTCCCAAGTCTTTTAACGTCATGCTCAGGACGAGAAACTACACTTTCACCAAATTATTTTTAATTGGTTTTCTATCCTCGTATTTCTTGAATTGATGAACGTTTTCAATTCCATATTTTTTTGCTAAATCTTCTAAGCTTCCCTTTGACCGCTTAGATTTTATTTGCTGCGGTTTGAAATACCAGCATTCACGCTTAGGATGCCACCAACAGCCCAAAGCTTTTAATTTATCTTTGTATTGCTTACTCTCTCCAATTATCCAGAGCCACAAACC
>B570J29032_109958458_pt1 | contig 12962 bp, 7 predicted proteins | sample LakMenEpi16Nov12_FD_29032 | JGI IMG/M metagenome (IMG submission 29032)
CTGGAGGATTCGTTCCTCCAGCAAAAGGGAAAGCAGGGTGGTTTACAGGTCGCGCCATCGCGCAAAAATGCCGTAAGGGTATCCATTGTCAAATGCCACTCTGCCTGCGAATCGCGAGCAGATGCTGTAGCAAATACTCCTCGACCTGATCCAAGGCGCGGCGTTGCTCGTAGCGATCTTCCTGTGCCTTATCCCATGCCAATGGTGATTGCACATAGTAATCGCGAGAGTTGAACTCAATCTTGCCTAATGCCTCCTGCGCGGCTCGGACGGCATCGTATGCCGCCTCGTAGCCTTTCCAGAGTTCTTGTGGCGATGTTCCGTTCAGATGGATTGTGGGTGGTGTGATGTTCATGGTATTATTTTTTAAGTGATGCGAGGTGAGCGTTGATCCGGGCGCAGAGGTCTGCTGTTTCGAGGAACGAGGCTTGAGCGTAGCTTGCCGTGTTGTATTTGGCGCAAGTCTCACGCACCCGTGTTTTGCGAGTGCGCTTGAGGTGCGCTTTGATTTCGGACTGTGTTTTGTTGGTCAGGTTCATGGCTTGAGGATATCGAATCAGGTTGGGTTTGCAAGCAGAAGTTGTGTCATAGTTTTTATATACCTTGCGAAGTTGATAGATGGCACAAGCAAGTGCTTCTGGAGAATCTGGATTGAAGTATGCTTCAATGACTTCTTTTATAGCCTGCAAGACTTGTTTCTTGGTGATGTTCATTTTAAGCCTCCAGTTGATAAACTACTGCTTCTTGTGGAAAATTATTGGCAATTTTTTCTGCCGCTTTTCTTGTTTTAAAAACTAAACCTCGCGCATGGTGACTCCAAGCAAGTTGCCCTTTGTTGCGAGTCAATCTTTCTCCAGTATAGCGATTTTTAATTTTGTATTCTGTTTGTGTATTCAAAGCAATGTTGGCAAGTGGCTGAACAATTTTTGGTGATCCTGTGACTTGAGCGTAGAAGTGGGGATACTTGTCTTTAAAAGTAAACAATAGGTTTTTAGCAATAAATTGAAGTTGTGCCGCCACTCGTTTTTTTCCTGCCTTTGTTTGCAGGCACTTCCACTCATCGTAGAAAGGGTGATCGATCAAATTAGCTTCTTGCCCAGAAAGATCATACAATCGTTGCTGAACGAAGTGAGTTTCATTGCCGCTTAATTTTCCTGCTCTCTGTCCCTGACTCGCGCAGTTTTCTGAAAACTGCAAATAGTCTGAAGCGATTCGGAATGCTGTTTGGTATTCGTCTTGAGTGTTCATTTTTTTATTTTGAGTTTTGTTGGTTCGTCGTCGGCGTTGCGCCTCCGATCTGGGATCACAATACCAAACCCGCTTGGGTTATCAAGAACTATTTTTATCCGTTGTGTCATAGTAAAAACATTTTTGCTTGACGCTTGATCAAAAACCCAAGCAGTCCGCAGACCCGCATAAACACTAGCTTCGCGGGGTTGCAGGAGAGGGAATCGAACCCTCAACTGTAGGTTATGGGCCTACCGAGATACCTTTTCTCTATCCTGCGATAAAATTATTTTTTGCGTTTTGCCGCCGCTTTTTTTGCCCTCGCCTTGCGTTGCACAGAGTATGCAATTGCAACTGCCTGCTTGACTGGTTTTCCAGCCTTCACTTCAGCAGAGACATTGCGATTAAAACAATTTTGGGAAGCACATTTTCGTAGAGGCATAGTTAGTTTTTCTTTTTTTCAGTACTATATCCTATGGCTTTTTTTATTGTTTGAATTTGAGAAGGATTAATCCCCAGATTTTTGAGTTCAGCATCATTCATTCCAAACAATTCTTGGATTGCATTTATTGTGCCTCTGCCAAGCTGAATTCCTTGTAAAGCATCTCCCTGACTCCCTCTACCTCGTCCAGAGTCACCTTGCTGTAATCCCCCTTGTGAGCCTCCACCCTGTCCAATATCAGTCCGTCCAAAATATCCTTCTGTGTCTCGGATAGGTGAGGAATTTCGTTCCCGAATACCTGCTGGAGCTTTACCAGCAATGTCTCGTAGGCTTCTTGTTCGGTCATTTTCATTTCCCTTCCACTTCATCATAACAACGGAAGGAAGTCCAGTAGATTCGTCCCAACCATTATTTTTCCAAAACAATTTTATGTCTGCCAATTTTTGCGGAGTGTAATATTGCGGGTCAAATGGGATTTCACCGACAACCTCAAATCCGAATCGCTTGTACAATGATGGCAACATACCATCTGGATATCTTGAGTTTTTAATTGCAAAACAATCGAGAGCAGTCACGCCTTCTGACAACGCTTTCATCATAATGGCATCTCCCATGCCAGCGGTTCCACGCTCGGCATTCAATACCAATGTTAGCGTTTTCTCATTTTCACCAAACCCGTAGTCTTTCGGGTCTAATCCATAGTCGCTTGCTGGGTCGCTATTCTTTGTCCCAAAAAAGACTTTAGAGTCTCCAAGTTGATACAAATTTAGTTTGCCATCTTTGATTTCTTTTTTTACTGAATCAAGAGTGTAATCATTAAGAGCAACTTTTGCTTCGCTTGAATTTAAAGTGTCAATAAATTCTGCTGGAGAAATTCCACCTTTATTTTTTGCAACGGCTGAATCCTTCCAGTCATTTTCAAGTGCATACTTTAATAATTTAGCGTGTTGCGCTGACTTTAAATATTTATATGGAGTCTGTGGAATGCGATTTGCAATTTCTTTTGTAATAATTTGAACTGGTTTTGCAAGATCAATCGCCCTACGATCTCCAGATGTAGGTTTGCCCTCTAATCTTCTTTGTGCCAGAAAATCATCGTAAATCATTTCTGCATTTATTGGGCGAGCAAACTTCCCGATTACTTTTCCTCTCACGGCATATTGATACGATGGATGAGTCATCGCGCCAGATTCAGACAATTTAACAACTGGTGCGCCTTTTGATAATTGAAGTGCGATTACAGAATCACCAATCCTGCCGCCTTCAAACGCAGGACTACGCATCTCATCAAGAATGCGTTGAACATTTGCCGATCCCAATGATTCTGCTTCTTTTGAAGACAAAATAGTTGCAAGTCTTGCTCTGCTTTTATCACCTTGGAACGGCAGTTTTGCCACATAATCATTGATTTCAGTAGAATCAATACCAACAAAATCTTTAAATGCCTCTTCTTCTTTAATTTTTTTGTTAAGCAGTTTTAAATTATTTTTTGTTATTCTCCCATCTTTTACATAGGCTAAATTTGTTCCGATAATTGCATTAGCAACTTCAGTATTAGATAAATGTGCATTTTTATCCATTAGCGTTACAAGCATTATTGCCCCTTCTTCTGCTCGTTTTGCTTTTGTTGTAGATACACCTGCGCCTTGATTAGACCAAATATTTGTTTCTTCTCCAACTTTTTCTGGTTGAATCAATGGCCATTCCGGGCCTCCATGAGTTTCAATCGGTATTAAAAGTTCACTTGAATCAATGCCTTTAAATACTCTTCCAGCAGATGTAATGTCAGCAAATGTTGGGAATACTTTTTTCCCAATCAAGTCTTTAAGCGTAATTATTGGTGCTTTTTGTATTTCAGTCCAAGTGCTTACTTCTTTTAATGGAAGATTTTCAAGTGGTTTTTTAAGAACTTCTTTTGCAGTTGGAGTCTTTTCCTCTGGCAAGAACTGAATGTTTGGCAATGCTTGCACAGGACGCACGGGAGGCTCAATATCGCGCAAAGGCGGAATCATGTCGCTAATCCTGCGGTATGTCTGTGGCAGTTCGATGCCTTGCAAGCCTTCTGGTTCGCCTTGTTCAGCAGGAAGGAAACGAATGTCAGGAGTTGCAGACTGGAACCTCTCGGATAGCGGGATCAATGCGCCTGCATCGTCGTAGGTGAAGGGGTCTGCGGATTTTGCTTGTTGAGGATTAAATATTACATATGAAGTCGATCCTTTGTCTTCAAATTCATTTTTATATTTTAAACCATCGTATCCTTCTTCTTTTGATTTTATAATAGTATCATTCCAGTTATCACCTTGATCTTTAACTGTTTTTAAGTTATTAAAAAACAAATATGTTTTTGTCAAATTACCAACATCATTATAATCATAATCTTGATACATCCACATTTCTGCTATTGCGTTATTGGCATTATTTTCTGCTAATTGTTTTGTAGAAAAACCATCTAAACTTTCGTTTGTATTTGTTTTCCAATACCACAATCCGTTTTCTTCAAAAATCTCTAATGATCTGCGCTCATCCTCTGGTTGTTTGTCGAATGCCCTTTGTATAGACGCTTCTTTTGATCCAAAATGCATTCCTTTTTTTGTTTTGGGAATAGGATCATAAGAAGGATCAAATGATCCAAAATGCCATGCTTCAATGCCCCCTGCATTTTTTGCAATATTTTCAACAATAGCTATTGCCTCCGCTTCAGCTTCCTTGTCTCCAGCTTTAGCTTTTGCTTCAAGGTCGATATAGCGAGCGTCAACTTCAGCAGGCATGAAGCGAATGTCAGGTGGAACTTTGCTGGTCAAGTCTGCATAATATCCTTTATTAGGGTCTTCATCATAATCCCCCTCAAGAGTTCCTTCTGATTTTGAAATTGTTTCAAATAATTCTTCTCTTCGCTTTACCGCTTTTTTATTTATAATTTCACCTTCAATTGTATCAATATTTTGTTGTTGAGCATACTTTGCTATTTCTCGATACAATGCCTGTCCGAATCCTTTATTTTTTTGTATTGTTGTATCAATCCATTCTATACTAATAAAATTATCTGGTTTATTTACATATATTTCAGCACTACCTGCGTGTTTTCCATTTTCATCATAAACTGTAATATATTTCTCATTTTTATTAATGTTTCTTAATTTTGATGTATATTTTGGCAATAGTGCCTTCATTGCATCAAGTTCCTCTTGAGTTGGGACTTTATTTATAGTCTGTTCAGCAGGCATGAACTGCAACTGCCCTGCGCGAACGACATTCTCCATTTGCGGCGTGATGTTTACTCGCCAAATTGGTGCGGTTTTTTCACGAACATTAATAATTTCAGGAACTGAATTTGGAGTTCTGGTAAATTTAGTAAATGTGCTTGGTTTTTCTATAACAATTTCAGACTTCTCAACCTTGCCACCCATCTTGGCAACATATTTGCCAAGCTCTTTAGGCAGGATCGTGTCGTAAAATCCTTTCATGCCTTCGCCGCCAACCTTAAGATCAAGACCAGATATTTGCCTGTCCATGTCTTCATCTGGAGATTGTTCAACAAGTTTTTGTGCAACTTCTTTTCCAACATAATCTGCAAGTTTTTCAGATGTTATATTGGACTCTTGAATAACAGTTTTTTTCTGACTTGGATCATAAGCAGTCAGCATTTTTGTATCTTCATTCCATACAACCTTGCCAATCTGCTTACTCAAGTCATAGCGTTCAGCCTGCGTTTCTCCAGTAGTCCAACCAATCCATTGCTTCCCTGACTCTACCGCATCGCGCAATGCGCGTTTGAAGAGTTGTAGTGACCAGTCTTTGCGGAATGGTGCGTCTGGAACTGCGCGAATAGAACCTCCTTGAAGTCTTCTTGCTAAATTAATAAATTCAGCATCCAATGATCGATACTCTGGGGTTGGATTATCTTCATCTATACCATTTTCTTCTAAAAATTGTATTTTTTCTCGTATAGAATCGAGTCTTTTTTCTTCTTCAATTAATAATGGTTTTGTATCTTCAGTATATCCCTCTTCCCTACCCGCCTGATGCCTGTCAGACTGCAACTCTTCGATGAACAATCCATCTACATTTCTTGGAACTTCAACTATTTCCAATGAGTAACTTGCAGGATATTGTTTTAAATCTGCTTCAGCCTCTGCACGGGTTGCTTTAACTGGGCCTTTCCTGCCACTTTCTGTATTGCGAATAGCATATCCAACATCTTGGATTGTGCGCTCGTTAAGACGCATATGCGCCACATAGTTTGGAATTTCGGGGAAGTGGGAAGAGGTGTATTGTTCAGAACCCTTCCCAACAACTGAATATCCTTTACTTTCTGGATATTGATATTTCAAATCAGATATTTGTTTGCCAGTTGGAGTTATTTCATTGTCTTCCCAAACAACTTTTCCATCTTTTAAAATTTGAACTCCTTTTTGAGATGGCATCGCCATCACAACTTCACGATAGTTTTCACCGCCGGGAAGTTGGTATTGAGCATAACTTGGTTCAGGTTTTTTCCCTGCTTTATATATTGCGTCTAATAATTGAGGCGGAACTTCATCTAATTCAAGAGGCTCATCAAATTCATCGTAAAATGCTTTTTCACCATACTCATCTTCAATTTTAATTCTATATTGATCAGCAATTTTTTGAATTTCATTATCATATCCAATGGTGACTTCCTCAAACTTAACTTGCCCTTCATCTCGCAAATAATTTAGCAATTCCTGCACAGGAACCTTGCCGTTGTTCTCGCTTGCAAGCCTGTCGATTGCGTCATTGACTCCTGACCATTTAACCTCCTCCGCTTTGACATTCTGCGGGTTGTTCAAAACTGCCTTCAACTGCTCTGGAGTTGCCATTGCACCAAGGAACTTACTTTGAATTTCCATTTGCAATTTACTTTGGAATCCACGCTCGCCAGATGGTGCTTCGATTTCGGAAGGAAGGAATTGCAATTGTGATGGAGATTCTGGATTGCTTTCACCTTGCTCAAAAATTGCTTGAGTAGGATCAAACATAGACCTCACGCGAATCTTGCCATTGCTAACATCGATGTATTCAGCAGGACGAAGCAGGTCTTGCTCATGCAACTGCAATTCCAATGGTTCAATATCTCCAGCAATAGCTCGATTAACTAATTCTTCATCTACCTCCATTGCTTTAGCAAACTGCTGTGCATCTTGTAATTCAGCAAATGGGTTTTCTGCGGGAAGATAATTCTGAACTGCTAACTCATACTGAAACGGCATCTTTGGAAGAGCAGTTTCATCAAAAGAATTAATTCGATCCATGCGCCTAGAACGAATGACAACATCCATTGGGTCTTGCCCCCGGCGTTTTGGAAGAATTGTGCGTTCTGGATTAGCCTCGCGAGTCTCTTTACGATAAACATTGAAAAGATCGTTGATGCGATTTTTCATCTGCATTGCAATCTCTGGATCGGCATTTAATCCAATATGACCCTGCAATCCCTTTTGATGATTCATCAAGTATTGACGAACGGAATCCCAGAACTTGGTCATATCACCACCCCAAAGTCGAAGATTGCGAGGACGCTTTGCCGCCCATGCATTCGCTTTGTCATACATCCGCGACAATGACATGGTAGTCATCAAGAAATTACCTTGCTTGTCGAACTGGAAACCAATCGGAATTTCGGTGCGAAGTTGCGGTTTTAATGCACGATATTTCCCGTCACGAAGTGCCGCTTGATATTCAATCTCTACGATGCTTCCATCCTTACGCCCAAGAATATCGTTAAAGAATGCAATCTTGCGTTTAAGTGAAGGCGCAACAATATCATTAGGCAGGTTGTTAATTGCTTCGATTTGCGTAGGAGAAAGTGTGCCTCGGTAATTCCCGTTCCCCATGTCTTCCAGTCTCACCCCAGATTCATCATCAGGAGCGTCATCAACGGCTTTTCGGATAATCTCGCCTCGTTGTTTTGCTCGGCGTTTCGATTCCCGTGGAGATAAGATTCTTGGCGATCCATCTGGGTTTCTGGCAATCCTAGTGTCCAGAGAAACAGATGTGCCGTCAGGCATGGCTTGAAGCGGAATATCAGGACCAAGTGAAATAGGGTTGCCTTGCTCATCTACCAACTGACCATTAGCAAAACGATATTGTCCAACAAATCGATCTAACTTTGCGTCAGCGGGAACAACAACCTCTTGTTTGCTACCATCTGGAGATTCTAAAGTGACAACTTGCTGTTGCTCGAAAAAGTCAGAATGCTTGTAACGCTCTTGAAGCGCACGATTCGTAGCTAGTGCAGTCAGCGGAATCTCTGGCGCATCTTTTAATGGGCTGGAATTGTAGACAAGGCTTTCATTCAAATCGCGCATTTTGCGTTGATATTGGCGAATCATTGAAAATGCCTCTGGTGGAAGATTAGTTCCAAGAACCGAGGTAAATTTTCCTTGGTCATCAAATCCAATCCCAAACTGACGCAAACCTTCTTTGATTGTTTTTAACGCACCTGTCTTTGTCTTCGTCTCAAGCCAATCTACAGCTTGCCGTCCTACGGAATCCAATCCACTACGCAAGTCGCCATGCGAAGCACCAGAAAGCCCTGCAAGCTCCGATAGCACCTCCTCCTTCATGTATGCTCGGAGTTGATCTTGATTGGCAAATTGACCAAGGAAAGATGCCCCGCCAGATGCATCCATGCCTGCCGCATATTGAATTGCGTATTTATCCAATTCGGCATCGGTAATCATGCCGCTTGAAACAACATCAAATGTGCCGTCTGGATTTTGAATCTTCTGATCGAACAATTGCCTGCGAATCGGATCAAGCATTTGACGCACTTCTGTGAAATTAGAAAGTGCGTGTTGCATTTCGTGATTGATAACTCGCGACAAGTTCAATCCATCTCGACCCATCTGCGATACAAGATCACCATTGATCACTACAGTTGCGCCCTTCTGATTCTGCATCCGCAGATGCTCTGGAACATCAGGTCGCTCGCTAATTGCAAATCCTCTCGCAGTAGATGCTCCTGCAACATCGCTCAAGTATTGTCGAATAGTAGCATCTGCTCTGGTTAATAATTCTTGCTCGGACGGAGATAGATTTGGATTGCCAACTAATTGCTTAACTACACTTTCAGCATCAGTAAGAGTTTTGCCAAACTTATCTCGATAGAATTGATCCATCTGTTCAGGCTTTAAAACCTTGACTTCGATGTTACTTAATCCCGCCGCCGCACCAGTTGTTTTTGCTAAATCCATAGCGTCAGCAAAACTTAATTGCACTTGACGCTTAATTTCATTTTCAGTTTCTGGATTTACTTTCTCTAGTTCAATCCTCTGTGCTTTAAGATTATTGATGTCTCTTTGAATTCTAGCAGAGTCTTCTTTGCGAATTTGAGCATCTCGTCTGCCTTCAAGGTTTTTAATTTTAACCTCTAAAGCAGATTTAATATTATTTACATTAGATAACTCGTTAATGCTATCAACCAAAGAAGAGTCTGCTGTAGACAAGAATCGTTTGATGTCAGCATCTTGATCTCGACGCAATCCCATTGGGTCTGGAGTTACAACAGCATCAATTTTTTGAGCTAGGCTAGTTGTTGGATCAAATAATGCCATGCCTCGTTCTTGGAGCCTAGAGCCTCCAAATCCGCCGATTCCAGCACCAACGCCTGCCATGTATCCCAAATCCGTTGCGGACTCGATATCGGGCAATCCTAGAGCAACATTCAATACAGCACCATTGACGGCAGGCTGAACAATGGCATTAGTCTGACGAACTGCCCAGTCAGCAACTCTCGCCCTACCTTTTCCTCCCAATGCTTCAGAACTAAATAATTTTTTAGTAAGTGCGCCTGAATCTAGTTTCTTGCCTGCTCGCTCAAACATTCCAATGCGCCCCGGTCCTGCTTCAGATGCCACATCGTAAACAGTCCTAGCGATACCACGAACCATCTTTGCAGGGATTCTTACTGGTGCGGCGGCAGTCGTGACAGTTGCTTTTAATAAAGTATCTGGGTCGCCAACTGTATACTCGCCGATCTTGCGAGACAGATTTTGCGCTCCTTCAATTCCAGCTTCGACAACTCCTGCGGTTTTTTCTATGCCTTTTGCAATTGGTGCGGCTACACCCTTTAACGCTAGTTCTCCAGTTTTTTGAACAAATTTTGTCGTTCCTTTGTTTAAAAACTTGGTTGCGGTATTTGTTCCCGGCAAAGACAACGGAGATAAAACTTCTGCAAAAAGAGCAACATTTTCATTAATATCTTCTTTCTTTAATCCGCTTTCCAGAACCAATTCACTATATGCTTTTTGAGCTAATTCAGCTTCTTCTTTTGTTCCGCCTTGCGCTAGTGCGGCGGCATATGCCAATTTTTGCAATAAAGGATTTTCTGAAAGCAATCGTGCCGCCGCATCAGGATTGTCTTCGTAAACTTTTTGAGAAAATTCACGCATTCCTTGGCGCAACATATATTTCTCAAATCTTTCGTTTTCAGACCTACCTAAAAGTTTATCGGTAAAGTCACTTCCAAACATTGCAAAGCGCACACCAGCATCTGCTGTTTCTTGAATGTCTTGACCAAAACCATGCGCCCCAGACCTCCAAATATTTCCAGCTTCTTTTAATGTCTTTTCAGCCTCCTCTGGACTTTGAGACATTGCATCGATTGGCTTTAAAACGCCTTTGTAAATAAACTCACCAGCACCAGAACCTAATTGCTTGGCAATATCAATTGCTGTTGGAACAAATGTATTTACTGCCTCGGATACCTTTTGAGTGAATGGTTTTTTATCTTCAGCATCAAACAAGACTCGTTCTTGATCATAGGTCAATTTCTGACCCGAATCTTTCATCTGCTTTAATGCTCCTACATCTTTAATTTTTGTAGGACTATTATCCAGTTCATCTTCAGGAGGACTCCATTGATCTGGAAGATTTTTGTCTAATTCATCTTCAGGAGGTTTCCATTGTTGTAGAACATTACTGTCTAATTCATCTTCAGGAGGTTGCCATGCCATATTATTTTTTAGTTCCACCAACTCCGTTAAAAATATATTTTTGCCCAGACTTTAATTTTTTCCACTCTTCTTGCGTTTTAATTTCAATAACATTCTGTGGAGCAGATTGAATCGGAGTAAACTTTTGAGGCTTTTCAATAGATGCAATATCTTCCTCAAGCAATTGTTTTGCTTTTAGTGCGCCACTTTCAATCTGATCTAAATTATCTTTAAACAAAAAGAAACTTAATGCAGGATCAACGCTTCCAGCACTAGCCGCTAAAAGACTTAATTCTCGTTCTGAAATTGCTCCTAATGCCCCTCCTGTTGGAGATGCCGCCTTCATCTCTGCTAGTTTTTTAAAAGCGATATTACCTTGAAGAGTTTCAACAAGTTTAGACACATCTGCGGCATCAGTTCCGGGGATATATGACAACCAATTTGCCGCACCTCCAACGCCGGGTGAAATTCCTTCATAAATACTTCGTATTTGTTTAATAGTGCGAAGCATCAAGTCTAAATCGCTAATAGGTTCTTTTAATGCCCTAACTTGTTTTTTGGCATCTGGAGCAGGCTCAATATCAAGCGTGACATTTCCCTCGGCATCAATCTTTCCTTTAGAAACAGTCATTCCTTCTGGGACTCCAGCTTTTTTAGAAGTGGGCTTTTGCTTTGGAGCCTTAATACTAAAATAACTTGTGCCATCTTCTAAAACTTCTTCAGTAACATCAGGAACATCATAATCAGGCATTCTACTTGCAAGTTCTTTCCTTGCCATTAATGCCTCCTCGTAGTCCTCATAGTTTCCTAGAAGTTCTTGAACAGGAACTTGCTTAATAGATGGAGGTTCAGCAAATACTGCAACTGGCATCTCTGGATACATTGCATTAAGTTGCTCTTCGTTTAATTGCGCAATTTTTTCTGCTTCTGTTAATTCTTTTGGAGTGGCAGGTTGAACTGGAGGTTCAGCAGTCGGGGCGGGTCCGCCTGCGATATCTAAAATAGATGGTTCTGGTTTATAAGTTTCAAACGCAATTGATTTTGGTTTTCCTTTTAAACTGCCAAATCGATCTTCAGAAACAGCAGAAAACGGACTGGTTCCTTTCAATGAAGATGTATTATCTCCCTTCATATTATCTGGAATCTCATCTGGAACAGGCTTAAATTGCCCTTCTGTGCTTGAAGCTGTGTCAGGCTCTGTAGGAGCAGGTTTTGGCAATGATTCATCAGGTTCTACAATAAAAGTTCCGCGAGGCTTAATGACTGGTGGCACTTTTTTATCTTTACCTCTAGTTTCAACTTGAGATTCAATATTTTGAACCTGCGCTTCTTTATACCTTCTCTCTAAATCTTTTTCTTCAAATGTTTTTTCGGATTTAATTGCGGCTACATCTTTTTCATGTTTGCGTTGAATGATATCTTCAGCTTTTTTGTCTTTCTTCTCGCGTTCAGTAACAAATGCCGTAGTAATGCCTTTTAATGCATCACCAATGCCCTCCTTCAAGCCACTCGCCCAACCTTGCGACACTAATTCAGGTTGACTAGATTTAACCTCTAAAAACTTTTGAGGCTGAAATTGCAAAGCGGTGTGACGCACCTCTGGTATTTGGAATGGTCGCATCCCCTCTAACGGAGATGCAGACTTAATTGTAGCGAATTGTGGCGAGAAATTATAAGATGCAGGCATTACATACCTCCGAATTGTAGTCCTTGAGCGGACGGGAGTGAGAAGTTAGTATTTTGTGGAGTGCCGCCAACACCAGCATTTGACGCGAGAATAGGCGGAAGTCCCATTTGCATAGACGATGGCGCATTGGTTGATGCAGGTCCAGCAACGCCCCCTGCCGCCGAGATTTTTTGCTGTTGGGCAGAACCAACATTGTAGCCGCTTCCGCCTGCGGTTGTGCTGGCATAGTTTTGCGCGGCTTGCTGATCGAGTCGTTGCTGGTTTTGTGCGGCACTAGTAAAGTCCGATTGAATTTTATTTTCTGATTGCCTGCGGAAGTCTGCCGCTTTTTGATTTTCAGCTTGGATATTTTGTTGGCGAATTCGTTCAGCTTCAGCTTCTTCTTGCCGCTTTCTTTCAGCTTCTGCCGCTTGCCTAGATTGCTCCATCTGTTGTTGCATTGCCGCCTGCTGTGCGTTTTGCTGTGCGTTTTGCTGTGCAGATTGCATTGCAGATTGCTGTGCTTGCCAATTATTATTTTGAGGCGCGGGACTACTGCCACCACCATCGTTTTTTTTACCTCTACCTTTACTTCCTCCCATATTAAGTTCCTCCAAATTGAAGTCCAGTTGTTTTAGGCATAGTGAAAACATTGCTAGATGCAGATTGATTA
>B570J29032_109958457_pt1 | contig 12960 bp, 14 predicted proteins | sample LakMenEpi16Nov12_FD_29032 | JGI IMG/M metagenome (IMG submission 29032)
GAAGGACAACACTTCGCACTTGATATCAAAGTTGGCGACGTTGTGTTGTACAGCAAGTACGGTGGCACCGAAGTGAGCCACGGTGGAGACGATCTTTTGATTCTCACCAGCCGTGACGTTCTTGCAGTTGTGACGAAGTAGGTCACAGACATGGCAAAACAATTGAAGTTTCACGACGAAGCCCGTCGTGCCCTGGAAGCTGGCGTTAACAAGTTGGCCGATGCGGTCAAGGTGACACTAGGACCAAAGGGTCGCAACGTAGTGCTCGACAAAAAGTTCGGCGCACCCACGATCACCAATGACGGTGTGTCTATTGCAAAAGAAGTTGAACTAGATGACCCATTTGAAAACATGGGTGCACAGCTGGTGAAAGAAGTTGCAACAAAGACAAACGACGTTGCAGGTGACGGAACAACTACAGCAACCGTTTTGGCACAAGCAATTGTGCATCAAGGCATGCGTAACGTTGCCGCTGGCGCAAACCCCATGGGTTTGAAGCGCGGTATCGAAAAAGCCGTTGCTGCAGCTGTTGAAGCAATCAAGTCACAAGCAAAAGATGTGGACGACAAGAACGACATTGCCAGCGTTGCAACGATTTCTGCAGCTGATGCCTCCATTGGTGGCGTTATTGCAGATGCAATTGACAAAGTGGGCAAAGACGGTGTTGTCACCGTGGAAGAAAGCAATACCTTTGGTATCGAGCTTGATTTCACGGAAGGAATGCAGTTTGACAAGGGTTACTTGTCTCCATATTTCGTGACAGATCCAGACCGCCAAGAGGCCATCATCGATGAGCCATACATCTTGTTTTATTCATCAAAGGTTTCTTCTGTGCAGCAATTGTTGCCAGCACTTGAATCAGTGATGAAGACAGGTCGTCCTTTGTTGATCATTGCAGAAGATGTTGAAGGCGAAGCATTGGCAACTTTGGTTGTCAACAAAATTCGTGGAACCTTTAACTCAACTGCAGTCAAGGCTCCAGGATTTGGCGATCGCCGCAAGGCAATGTTGCAAGACATGGCAGTTCTCACTGGTGGCCAAGTCATCAGCGAAGAAGTTGGTCTCAAGTTGGAGAACGTGACGCTTGATCTTTTGGGTCGTGCAAAGCGTGTCATCATCACCAAGGACACCACCACAATTGTGGATGGCGCTGGCGAAAAAGCTGAAGTGAATGCTCGTGTCAACCAAATCAAAACAGAAATTGATAACACCGATTCAGATTGGGATCGCGAAAAACTTCAAGAGCGTCTGGCCAAGTTGGCTGGCGGTGTTGCACTCATCAAAGTGGGCGCAGCAACTGAAGTTGAGTTGAAAGAAAAGAAGCACCGCATTGAGGATGCAATTTCTGCAACTCGCGCAGCAATTGAAGAAGGCGTTGTCGCCGGTGGCGGTACCGCACTTTTGCGTAGCCGTCCCGCTGTATTGAAAGTTGTGGAGTCACTTACTGGCGACGAAGCAACAGGTGCTCGCACTGTGTATGACGCACTTGTGGCGCCTGCCAAGCACATCGCAGACAATGCCGGCATGGAAGGCTCTGTAGTTGTACAGCGCGTTGAATCTGAAAAAGGTTCAATGGGCTTGAATGCAGCAACGGGCGAATATGTCGACCTTGTAGCAGCTGGAATCATTGACCCTGCCAAAGTGACCCGAGCAGCCTTGCAAAATGCTGCCTCGATTGCCGCTTTGGTCCTCACCACCGAGTGTCTCGTGGCCGACAAGCCCGAGAAGAACGCTGCCCCTATGGGTGGCGGCGGAATGCCCGGCGGAATGGGGATGATGTAGGCACCACGGCAGGGAATAAACCCTGACCACGGTCGGTTACATCTAGAGCCTCCCGTTGATGGCCCGGACCCCTAGTGGGCCGGGCCATCAATTATTTACAGGGATTGATTATGTTTCGTGAAAAGAACACATCCGCACCATCTGGCAACCAGACAAAACGCAACGTGTGGGTTGTGCAGCTCATTGAATACGTCTTGGGTTTCGGAACTGGTGCTGCAACAGTGAATGCATCCAAACCCGTAGGCCTTGCATTAGTTGCCATCCTGATCGTGTCTAATGCGGCACTTCTTAAGGCACCGTTCTCTGCATTTCGTGTGACAAATGCTCGAGCACATCAACTGCTGGGAATTGTGATTGCTGTGGTGTCGGTAGTGATTGCGGTAACGATTCCTATGGATGTCTCATCGCAATTGATTGTCATTGCTGTTGCGGTGGCTCAAGGATTCTTATCGGTACGCTTTGGGAATGGCTTTTGATCGACCCGCACCAGATATGACGAAACTGTTTGCCGCATGGGAGGCCTGGGAAAAGGGCGAGGAAATGCCTGGCAAAGTTCTCGCCAATCTCAAAACTGCCGGCCTCGCAGAAATTCTTGCTGAGTTGAAGGCATCGGGTTGGACACCCACTGCTTCGTGACAACTCGGCGCGGCGGTGAACAAATCATCCCGCGTCCACCCGAGTGGAGACTCGGTGAAAGCCCAACGTGGCTTAATGAAGATGTTCGTCTTGGTATTCCCGAGATAGACGTTATTGCCCACCGCATTTCTACTCACGATGTGGCATCCAAAGTAACTTCCCAAGAGTTCTCTCAGGAGTGGATTTCTACTGCACGATTATCTGCCGTATTGGTTCCGATTGTGTCTACGAATGATGGCCCTTCGATCATCCTTACGAAGCGTGCACATCATTTAAAGAATCACCGCGGCGAGATTTCATTCCCAGGGGGTCGAGTGGAAGAAGCCGAGTCTGCTCATGGCGCAGCGCTGCGGGAGACAGAAGAAGAAATTGGATTGCTGTCTCGCAACATCGACATCGTGGGAGAACTTGACTCACTCACCACGTTTGTCAGCAACAGTGTGATTGTCCCTGTGGTGGGTTGCGTACGTACCCTCAATGAATTGGTCGCCAATGTTGATGAAGTTTCACGCATCATGATTGTTCCCATCATGGAGTTGATGCGCCCCGATACATACAGAAATGAATGGTGGCCAACTCCACGAGGCGATCTCAATATCCATTTTTTTGCGCTAGACGACGAGACAATCTGGGGAGCGACAGCCAGAATTCTGCGGCAATTTATTGATATCGCCATTGCACCCTCGCTTTAGGAGCCTGCGTACGTGCGCACTGCACGATAAAAAGTTTTTGCCCATGTGCGACACATATGTCGCGTAGTGCGACTGCGAGTGGCACAGTGCCTGTACATGTCTGATAGAAACACTTGATCAATGCGGTGACGCAAAGTAGGCGTCCACCATTTACCACCTTGTAATGCTTTGAAGTTTCGGTATCCGAAGTCATGCCGTTGGCATGCATGGGTGAAGTTAAATGTGCGTCCCGTACTTCCCACAATTGGAGCCGAACAGCCATCTGTGGACCAGTCAAGACGGTGGTCACGCATCGTTGAATGAGAAGCTGCAACAAATGATGCAAGTGAGGTGCGAAACATCAAGGTGTGAGCAACCGACTGCGGTGGCGCGGGGGGAGTAGTTGCCGAAAAAATCGCGGCAACGACGAAGGTATGGACAAACGCCATGTCATCCTCCTTGAGCACAGCGGTGTGTGCCTCAACGAGGACGTCAGGGAAAACTTATTTAGTTTGTGGTGCGCAGGCATTTGAGGAGCAAAGCCATCTCCACAGCGCCTACTGCTGCCTCATCACCTTTATTGTCGTTGCCAGGGCCACTTCGGTCGATTGCCTGTTGTTCAGTGTTAACTGTGAGAACTCCAAACATCACAGGTACGCCAGTGGCGAGTTGTACATTTTGGATACCGCGAGCGGCTTCACCACATACATAATCAAAGTGAGGCGTATCGCCTTTAATGACAGTGCCAAGACATAACACCGCATCAACTTTGCCTGTTTCGGCAATTGCTTGTGCGGCAAGAGGTAGCTCGAATGCTCCGGGTACCCAAGCTTCCAAGACATCGCCATCTGCAACACCGAGTCGTGTGAGTCCACGGCGGGCACCATCGCGTAGTGCGGTGACGATGTGGTCATTGAAGCGTGCACTGAGAATGGCGATGCGCAATCCGGTGCCGTCGAGTTCTACGAGGTTGCTCTGTGATCCTGCGCGTGTCATTGGTCTGCTCCTTTTTGTTGATCAAGATTCATGAGATGGCCCATGCGCTCAGCTTTCGTGCGCAGGTAGGACTCATTTTCTGCGGTGGGCACTGTGTGTAGGGGGACTCGTTCCACCACGGTGAGACCATAGCCGCCTAAGCCGCCGTACTTGGCAGGGTTGTTCGTCATCAAGCGAATTTGTTGCACACCTAAGTCAGCCAAGATTTGTGCACCAATACCGTATTCGCGACTGTCAATGGGGAGCCCCAATTCAGTGTTTGCATCTACGGTGTCAAAGCCTTGATCTTGCAATGAGTACGCACGGATCTTGTGCCCGATGCCAATTCCGCGACCCTCATGTCCGCGCAGATACACAATCACGCCAGAACCTTCTGCATTCACGATGCTCATTGCAGCGGCTAACTGTGGGCCACAATCACAGCGACGAGAACCAAACACATCGCCTGTTAAGCATTCGCTGTGCACGCGCACCAACACTGGAGTTGACCCAGATACGTCACCTTTGACAAACGCAAGATGCTCAACACCATCAATCGTGCTTCGATAAGCGACACATGCAAATGAACCGAACTCTGTAGGAACAGTTGCTTCTCCCATGCGTTCCACAAGACGTTCATGGTGACGGCGGTACTCAATGAGTTGAGCAATAGACGACAACAAGAGTCCATGCTCATTACAGAACTTACGTAAATCGTTGAGACGCATCATCGTGCCGTCATCGTTTTGAATTTCACAGATGATGCCTGCGGGTTGACACCCAGCCAGTCGTGCAAGATCAACTGCGGCCTCGGTGTGGCCGGCACGCTTGAGGACCCCGCCTGGTCGTGCACGCAATGGGAAGATGTGTCCTGGCCGAGCGAAAGCCTTATAGGTAAGTGTGGGGTCAGCAAGTGCACGCAGTGTGGCTGCGCGGTCTGCTGCACTGATTCCTGTAGATGTACCTTCGATGAGGTCAACGGTGTCGGTAAAGGCAGTGCGTTGGCTTTCGGTGTTTTGTTCCACCATCAGAGGTAATCGCAGATCATCGCAACGCTCATCGGTCAGTGGGCAACACACCACACCCGTGGAATAGCGCACAATAAAGGCCAACTTCTCGGGCGTGGCAAACTCGGCCGCCATGATGAAGTCACCTTCATTCTCACGGTCTTCATCATCAACGATGACCACAATCTCGCCACGCGCCATCGCTGCGATGACATCTTCAATAGGGTCCAGTATTGAGTCACTCATAGTGCATCTACTTTCATTTTGTGTGGTTCCATCACTATTTCAATGTCGTTGTCATATTGGGTGACAGAAACAATGTTGCAGTGGTGAAGATCTGTATTTACGCCAGTAAAAACCCCTAACGCATCTGCATCGCCAGAGATCATCGGGGCAATGTGGAATACGTAACGGTCAATCAGATTGCGATCATGAAAGGCGCTGGCAATTGTTGGTCCACCTTCAACGAGAAGTTGCAGGACACCTTGTTCACCGAGCATGTCGAGTAACTCTTCAAGATCGGCGTTCCATGTTGTGCATGGCTGCACGCGCGCAGTGGGTGGCACGTGTTGCGTGCGCGATATCACGATGCGTTGTGGGGAAGGTCCCTCAAAATGTCGCACAGTCAGTTCTGGATCATCAGCCACGATGGTGCCAATGCCCACAACAATGGCGTCACTTTCTGCGCGTAAACGATGAACTTGCGTACGTGCACTTTCTCCAGTGAGCCAACGTGGGCCATTCGGTAGAAAAGTCCGTGCGTCCAGAGTTGTTGCCATTTTCAACACCACAAATGGTCGACCTGTGCGTCGGTGATGAAGATATGCCCCAAGTTGTGCATCAATCTCCTCAGCACAAATTCCTTCAACTACTTCGATGCCCGCTGCGCGCAACGCAGCAAATCCACTACCTGCAACACGTGTGTCAGGATCAGCAATTCCGGCAACCACGCGAGTAATGCCCGCATTAATAATTGCTTGCGTACACGGACCAGTGCGTCCGGTGTGTGAACACGGTTCCAACGTGCAATACAAAGTGGCGCCAATGGTTGAGGCGCCTGCTACTTGAGCTGCAGCAATGGCCATTACTTCGGCGTGGGCGTTACCGGGGCTTTGTGTTGCGCCTTCGTGCACAGAACCATCGAGACACACAATCACTGCACCTACCCAGGGGTTGGGGCGTGCGACCATACGCGCGGTATCAGCCATAGACATGGCACGGCGCATAAGCGCCTCGTGGTCGTTCATGTTGTGTCCTTGCTCCCATCCGGACTCTTACCGTCGGCCTCAGAATTTCACTGAGTCGGCTCCATCACCTAGGTGATGGAGTTCGCGGGCTGTAACCGCCGGTCGGGACTTGCACCCAAACCCTGCAAGGGGTGTTTTGTAATTAGTGAGGAACTTTTCCTCTCCGCCGATGCTATTGGGAGGGGTGTTCGGCCAGCAACCCGAGGATGTGGCGCCATGTGGGAAAGATCTGGCTTAAATCCACATTGGTGCCCGATTCCATGATGGGTCGAAAGGCACCTACGGCGATACCTATGGCCGTAGCGATGAGGGCGGCATTATCTGCGTCACACGGCGCAAGCCCATCCACGGTGACGTATCTGTGTCGCAGTGTGTGGAGAATCTCAAGATTCAGACCACTTGAAAAGGCGTACCCCTCCAAGTTGAGCCAAATGACGAGTCGCACGATCAATACGAGTCGATCATCAAAGGCGCTAATCGCTTCGGTTCCAGGGGGTGCGACCTTGGCTTCCTCGGAAATTTCCTTGCTCAACATTTGAGTCACTGCAGCCAACAGATCGTTTTTTGATCCAAACCAGGTGTGCACAAAGCCATGGTTTACGTCTGCGACATCGGCGATGTTGCGCACGCTGACTTCAGAAAATGGCCGCTCTCGCACAAGTTGGTGTGCAGCCTCGATCAGGCGACGTTCACCTTCGGCACGACTGATGGGTGATCGGCGCTTCTTTGCTGGTCGTGTGTCTGTGTGGTTGTGAACAGTCATCACTTAAACCCTATTTCTATGGGGTGGCTCTTTATGAAAGTTGAGGGAAAACCCCCTCATGGAAGAGCCATTGACTCTCGGGACTATAGTAACTACAAGTCATCGACTGTTGATGAGTATCGCGGGGAGTAGATCCATGGTTCGCAGAGGTCTTATAGGTATTGCAGCACTAGCGGCCAGTCTTGTGCCGCTCGCTGTGTGGAATTCCACTGTTCATGCAGCAACGTTCACTGTCACGAGCCTGGCTGATGATGGAACAACTGGAACATTACGTTGGGCCATCACCCAAGCCAATTCCCTAGCAGGTGCCGACACGATTGGTTTTGACAGTTCACTCAACGGCACAATCACGTTGACGTCAAACTTGCCAGCCATCACTGACTCAGTGACTATCAATGGTCCAGGACAGTCGAGATTGTCCATCAGTGGGGCAGACACCTACAGGCCATTCACTGTTTATTTCGACAATGATTCCGCCGTTGTTTTCACGCTGAGCGACATCACTTTGACAGATGGTGGTGGTGATGGCGGTCGAGAAGGCGAATCGCAGTTCATCTACAACTCTCGCGCAACTGTTCTTGCCACGCGTGTCACGTTCCAAAACACAAACGGAATAGCTGTCTCAAACTGGGGCGGTACGACTGTCTCGAGATTTACCGATTGCATTTTCAGAAACAATACTTACGGAATTTTTGGCGACCATGGGACAACTCCTTTGGCCACTTCCAATAACGATAGTGATTACACAAATAGAACCTATGTTGCTGACTCGCTGTTTGAAAACAATCAAGTTGGTATAAGCCAAGAACGGTGGACCAAGGTCACTAACACGGTTTTTCGGAATAACGTTTATGGAGCGAATATCAATGGCTTGAATCGCACGCAGATTCTTAATTCCACATTCTCAGGAAACTCGGCAGCTATTTTGCACAACAATTGGACACCTGTTGAATGGACATCTGTGGGGCAAAATAATCGTCTACATAGTGGAAATACATTTACGAATAACGCAACAACATTTTTTCTATCTGACGGGTGGAATAATGGTGAGAAGTCTCAGCGGTGGACAACTATCTCTAATAACTCTTGGGACGGTGCGGGAACATGGATCTCGGCCCAACGTTGGTCGGGGAGTGCAAACGTGACCGACACTGTGACCGAGGTAAACACTGCAGGTCGTGAGTGGGTTGAAGTGAACAACATTGATTATCGAACCACAACGACTTCAGCGCCAGCGCCTCCCACAACCACAATTGCACCGGTCACCACTTCAGCGCCCGTATCGTCAGGCGGCTCCGGTAATGCAAATACAGATGGGGCAGGTACTCCTCAAACTTCAAATCGTGACGCGTCTGTGGCCCCGTTAGAGGCAGAAGTTGCTGCAACCACTCCACCTACAACGACAACAACAATTCCGGCTCCGACAGCTCCTGAGTTGTCTTCTGGTGAAGCGGGAGCGTTGGTTGATGGTGAAGAAGTGGAGACAACTTTGATGCGCAGCAATAACGCACTTGTTGTCTCGGGTGCAGGTATTGAGGCTTCCGTATATGGCATGAGCCCAGATGGTGCACGCATTGATCTCGATGAAGATGGTTTGTTGCGGCTGAATACACAAGATCAAGTTGTTGTGGAAGCTGAAGGTTATGAGGCGGGCAATGTTGTGGATGTGTGGATGTATTCCACGCCTACGCGTCTAGGTCAATTAACTGCCGATGCAACTGGGCTTATCAAGGGTTCATTTCTTTTGCCTAAGTCCTTAGAATCCGGTGATCACCGAGTTGTACTTGATGGTCAGAACAGCCGTGGACAAGATGTGATTTTGGGCATTGGTGTATCTGTTGGTGAAGTGAATCAGGGCTCGTTGTTGTCTCGACTCCTCATTATTGTTCCAGTGTCACTGGCAATCTTGGCCGCGTTGATTATCCCAACAACATTGCGTCGCCGCCGTGAAGAACAATTAGTCAATTAGGCATCTCGATTTCATAAGAGATAATCTCCAATGCACCATGTGTTGCTGCAGGCTGTCTCTCATCGTGTTGAATCATGACTAGAAGGTTTGGAGTTAGGCGACGATCTGAATCATCAGAAGATGGCACTGGTTGGATTTATGCAGACCTTTTTTTGGCCATGTTTGTGGTTGGGCTTGGATCAGCAATTGTGACAACCTCTGCACCGTCAAGTGGTGCTCAAGCGCCGACAGACAAAACTTTTCAATTGAGTTGCAAGGAATTTGTGATCAAGTTGCCGGGAAATGTTGCCAGTAGCGGACCGGTAGTTGAATCTGAAATAGCTGCAGAGATTGCGCGTCGCGGGTGGGCACCAGAGGCATCAAAACCCGGCCTTGTGATTGTCGTTGGTGGGTACAACGAAAATGAAGAGCCTCGCGATGGTGATTCGCGAGCTCGGGGAATTTTGCCGCGATTACGCTCATCAATTTCTCTTTTGGAAAATGTAGAAATGCGCAGCTCTGGTTCGCGCGGCGTACTCGTGGAAGGTCAGCGCTACGCCGTCGGAGGTGCAGGTTCGTATCAGTTACTGGTGTACCTGTTGTACAGCGGACAACAACTTGATGAAGACTGCACTCGATAGGAAAACATATGTCTATTAATCATTCAGCTCACTCCGATGCAGTCAATGCACTTGACCGTTGGCTCGCAGTGTCAAAACAGAAGAACTCGCTCAGCGCGAGTGCTCAGGAATTTGTGGATGATGTTCGAGAGAATCGCAACACGCAGTTTTGGTCCAAGGTCAACGTCGAACAAGTTTTGCCATTTAAGTCTGAAACGCCACGACTCTTACTCGTCATTCGAGCAGGTGGCTTGTTCTTGCCTATCTTGTTGACATGGCTTGCGCTCTCACAAGTGATTGGCCCTTTTGCTCTCTACATTCAAAATCAGCAACCCAGCGCGAATTTCTTGTGGTTCTGGCAGACAAACCCCGGGGGCGCATTTCCTGGTATCTACGAACTAGGTCATGTTGCTCTCACTGACGCTGCAGTGCTTGCATTTCTCACAGTGTTGGCAATGCGTATCACATGGTGGGAGACCTCACGCGCAGAACGCACAGAAGCCGCATATGCAAAAATGCTCGCTGCTTTAGAGTTCTATTTTGTGCTTGCTCGGGAAAACTGAGCAAGAAGGCTCACTCCCAACAGCACGGCAACTGCTCCTGCAGTGCGTACAGGCGTGAGTTGTTCATTTAACGCAATCACGCCCACTGCGATAGAGACCACTGGCTCTATGGTGCTCAAGACTGATGCAACTCCTGCATCAAGTCGAGCAACTCCTGCAAGAAAAAATCCCATTGCAATGATTGTGCTAATAAAGGCAGCTGCACCTGTTGCCCACCATCCCGATGCATCGGTGGGGACACTTGATTGATGCAACGGCCACGCGAGAAGGTGGGCGGTGGCGGCGCTCAACATGATCACTGTTAATGACGTGAGTGCTCCCACTTTTGGCGTGACTTTGCTGGCAACGACTATGTAGATGGTGTACCAACCTGCCGCACCCAACATAAGAAGCACGCCGGTAAAACTTCCTGCACGCACTTGACCCGCAGTGAGTGCTGTTCCCGCCACAACAATGGCCAAGCACAGTGATACTCGGATGCTGGGCTTAGTGCCCCATATTGCCCAACCCGCAAGCACCACCAAGACTGGGTAGGAGTAAAAAATCACTGTGGCCAAACTCACGTCGATACGTTCAATACCAAAGAAGTAAAAACTTGATTGGCCGGCGTAACCCAAGGCGCCTAGTCCAATGAGTTGTGCCAGTGTCTTGCCGCGTGGCCATGGGACCCCGCGTTGATACATGAGGCGAATAATCACTAGGCCAAGGGCAGCAAGAGAAAAACGCGCAATCAACATTCCCAGAGGATCTGCTCCGTGGTCATATGCAATACGGGCAAACCACGGCAGCAAGCCAAAAGATATTCCACTGATGAGAATGTAGATAATGCCCACGTCGCAACCGTAGAGGGTGGGGAACTAGTTATCTGACTTTGTCATTTGTTCGGCTATTGCGCGGTCGCGTCGTATGACATTGCGAACAAGCACCGTGCCGATGATTCCCAAGCCGCCAAGCATGAGTGCAAACACGGAGTACTGCAGCGCGCCACCTCTGTCACCGGCTTGTTCGGGCTTTTTTCCACACCCAGGCTTGGGAAGAAAACCAATGCAGTCATCTGGATCTTTTTCAAGGTCGTATACGCCAGTACCAGCGGTGACGGGAATTGTGGTGTCAACAGTGGAACTGTTTTCAGAGGCAGATACTGAGGACACTGCAAAAGGAAATACGGTGAGAACAACGACACAGGCGGTGGAAACAATTCGGGGCACGGCTCCATCGTCACACGCCAACTAGTGTTATACAAATCATGTCGGCTCTTTCTGATTCCCATAACCACGACACAGTCCTCGTGGTGGACTTTGGAGCCCAGTACGCCCAACTCATTGCTCGCAGGGTTCGTGAGGCCCAGGTGTACTCAGAGATCGTCCCGCACCGCATCACGGCTGCCAAGGTTCAGGCCAAGGCACCACGGGCAATCATCTTGTCTGGTGGCCCCAAAAGTGTGCATGTGGACGGTGCTCCTGCATTAGACCCTGCGATCTACGAACTTGGAATTCCCATCTTGGGTATCTGTTATGGATGCCAATTGATTGCTCAACAATTGGGCGGCGTTGTCGCACGCGGCGGTCGTGGCGAATATGGTCGAGCCACATTGTCGCGAATGGGCTCATCTTTGGTGCTTGCCAACGATGCACCCGTCACCCATGACGTATGGATGAGCCATTTTGATTTCGTCAGTGAAACTCCCGCTGGATTTATTACCTCGGCATCCACTCCCGATGCCCCTCATGCGGTGATCGAAAATGAGTCACGAAAAATTTATGGTGTGCAATACCACCCTGAAGTTGTGCACTCATCACATGGTCAACAACTGTTGGAACGATTCTTGGTTGAAGTTGCAGGGTGTCGTCAAGACTGGACAATGGCCAACATTGTGGACGATCAAATTGCTGCAATTCGTGCGCAAGTGGGATCAGAGCGTGCAATTTGTGGTTTGTCTGGCGGGGTTGATTCATCGGTAGCTGCCGCGCTTGTTCATCGAGCAATTGGTGCACAGTTGACGTGTGTATATGTAGACACTGGTCTCATGCGTCGCGGGGAAAGTGAACAAGTGGTCGAAACATTCCGTCGCAGTATGGGCATTGAACTCATTCATGTGGATGCTGGCCAGAGATTTTTTGAAAAACTTCAAGGTATTACCGAACCAGAAGCAAAGCGAAAAGCTATTGGCGAATTGTTTGTGCGAATTTTCGAAGAACATACCGGCGGCATCACTGATGCAAAGTTCTTGGTGCAAGGAACGTTGTATCCCGACATCGTGGAAAGTGGCGGTGTTGATGGTTCGGCTGCTGTCATCAAGAGTCATCACAACGTGGGCGGGTTACCCGATGACATGGAACTTGAATTGTGTGAACCACTTCGTGCGTTGTTCAAAGACGAAGTACGCAAAGTAGGAATTGAGTTAGGTCTTGCCGACGACATCGTGTGGCGCCAGCCGTTTCCTGGTCCTGGTCTTGGTGTGCGCATCATTGGCGAAGTCACTCCCGACAAAGTGGCCACGCTGCAGCACGCTGATGAGATTGTGCGCCACGAAGTACGTGATGCCGGACTAGAGCGGGAGATTTGGCAGTCCTTTGCGGTGTTGGCTGATATTCGCAGCGTGGGTGTAATGGGCGATGAGCGCACCTACGGTCGCCCGATCATTATTCGTGCCGTTACAAGTGATGATGCAATGACGGCTGACTGGGCAAGATTGCCTTATGAGTTACTCGAAAAGATGTCGAATCGGATCATCAACGAAGTGCCAGG
>B570J29032_109958455_pt1 | contig 12948 bp, 11 predicted proteins | sample LakMenEpi16Nov12_FD_29032 | JGI IMG/M metagenome (IMG submission 29032)
AACCAGATCTTATTCTGGTAGTGGCGGGAACACGTAAGCTTTTCTGGCTGATGCGAATGAAATTAGCTGGAGTCCCAATCGTACTTCGGTTAGACGGGCTGGCCTGGATTCATCGCAGAACAAGAACTTCGCTAAAGGTATGGGTGCAGAACGAGTTTAGGAACCTAATCGGAAAATGTATACACGCTTTTGTCGCCGACCAAATAGTTTATCAAAGTCGATTCGTGCAAGAATGGTGGGAGAAAAAAGGGTGGAGAACCGGCTCCAAGTCTTATGTCATATACAATGGCGTGGATTTGAATTTTTTCAACCAAAACATAGAGAGTTCTGTGCGTGTCGAGCGTGTGCAAGACTTAGTCTGTATCGAAGGTACCATCGACTATTCACCATTTGCTATCGATTTGTTGAACGAAGTTGCAAATCGACTTAGACCGAAGAACATGCGTCTGATCGTGTATGGGCGTTTCTATGATCCGAAAGAACAAAAGAGGTTATCGAATACGATAGATTATCGCGGTAGAATCAATCGTGAACAGGTTGCGGCCGTGCTCAAGGATTGCATCTATCTAAGCTTAGACGTTCATCCTGCATGCCCGAATACGGTGGCTGAAGCACTAGCATCCGGCGTACCTGTGTTGGCATTTGATACTGGCTCACTAAAAGAGTTGGTAGAGCCTGGTGGAGGTGTCGTAGTACCTTACGGAGCAGATGCTTGGAAACTTGAGCCGCCCTCAGTTGATAACCTAATGGTTGGATTGGATCAAATTTTGGATGATTATCCGAACTACGTTAGACAAGCTCGTGCCATTGCAGAAGAACGATGTGACATTGCTCGCGTTACCGAAGCTTATCTGAATGTGTTTCAAAAAGCATGTAAACGCCAGTGAAACGCATCGATATCATCACCAACATGGCTCCACACTACCGAGCCTGTCTGTGGAAGACCATACTACAGAGCAGTCAGTTGTGCGCGCATTTCGTATTTTCACGCGTGCAGAGCAGCAGCATCCGGCAGGTCGACTTTGATACACCGGGCTGGGAACCCTTTGCTAATCGGCTGCATGTTGTCAAGAATCACTACGCTGGCGGTGTTTTGATTTGGCAACGTGGAGTCATTGGCCATGCAATACGTTCCAGCGCAAGTGTCTTTGTCATGCTGGATCAAATGTACACTCTATCAAGCTGGTTGACTGTTATTATCGCGCGCATGCGTGGTCGAAAAATAATCTTTTGGGGCCATGGATTCTACGGTAACGAGTCGGGTTTGAAGAAGTGGGTTAGACTGTTTTATCTTCGGAGAGCTGACGCGTTGCTGCTGTATGGGCCACGGGCTAAAGAGTTGCTGGCAGCGAAAGGATTTGATACACGGCGTGTGCGTATCTTCTACAACTCACTGGACTATGACAGGCAGCGCGATCTGAGAGCTTCATCCGTTGATTCGAATTTCTATCGCGAGAAAGAATTCTTCAGTGATCCAGAACTTCCAGTCATCATTTACGTGGGGCGGTTGACTGAGCAGAAACGGCTAGAAAAAGCTATTCAAGCCATTGAAAAGTTAAACGGCACCCACAACAAAGTCAACTTGATCCTGGTTGGCGATGGACCAATGCGGCAGGAATTGGAGCGACTTGCTTCAGGTCTCAAGGAACGTATTCACTTTTACGGCAGTTGTTACGACGAATCGGTCCTAGGAAAACTAATTTCCAACGCCGATTTGTGCTTGTCACCCGGTGAGGTTGGGCTCACAGCAATTCATTCGCTCAGCTTCGGCACCCCGGTGTGTACGCACGACGATTATGCTCATCAGATGCCTGAAGTGGAGGCTTTACAACCTGGCCAGACAGGTATTTTTTTTGATCGCACCAGAATGAATATCACGGATGCGGTCACCAACTGGCTGCAATCCAATCCAGACCGACAGGTTGTCCGCCTTCGGTGCTATCAGATGATTGACGATCACTACAATCCACATCAGCAGCTTAAGACGCTGACGGATTTAGTTTCGGAACTGACCTGAGCCCATGAAAGTCGTTCAAATCAATTCGGTGCTCAACAGTGGTAGTACAGGCAGGATCGTTGAAGGTATTGGATTGCAGTTGTTGGCTTCAGGGCATCAGAGTATTGCTGTGTGGGGGCGGCGATCAATGCCCAGTCAGTCCGTATCATTCAGGATCGGAAATAAGCTGGGCATTGCCTTGCATGGCCTAAAGAGTATGGCATTGGATCGTCATGGACTCGGGTCGAAACGGGCAACGCATGGCTTGGTCAAACGGATGAGAGAACTGAAACCCGACTTAGTACAACTGCACAATATTCACGGGTACTACATCAACTATCCCGTGCTATTCGACTACCTTAAAGAAACTGAAGTTCCAGTGGTGTGGACTCTGCACGACAACTGGAGCTTTACGGGGCACTGTTCGAATTCCGACCGATTCAATTGTGAAAAATGGAAAACGCAATGCAGCAAGTGTCCGATGACGCGTTATTATCCTAAGGCGTATATTGACAACAGTGCTGGGAACCACCGCGCGAAGAAGAAGGCCTTCCTTGGATTAAAAAATGCAACGATCGTCACTCCTTGTCGATGGCTGGCCGACCTTGTGAGACAGTCTTTCCTGGGCGCGTATCCGGTTCGAGTGATTCACAATGGCATCGATCTGTCTCAGTTCGCACCTGCTGAAGTTAGCGATGAAGAATCTATCGTTGTGGGTGTTGCCAACGTTTGGCCTGAATCCAAAGGCCTGCGAGATTTTTGTCAACTGAGATCCTTGTTGCCCAACGAGATTAGGATCGTTTTGATTGGACTTTCAGAGCAACAGATTCGCAGTTTACCTGCCGGCATCGAGGGTATCCGTCGCACCGAAAGCATTCGCGAGCTTGCTCAGTGGTACTCACGCGCCACGGCTCTAGTTTGTCCAACATATAGTGATACGTTTCCCACAACCAATCTGGAGTCGTTAGCCTGTGGAACTCCGGTCGTCACCTATAAGACTGGAGGCGGTCCAGAAGCCCTCACGCCTGAAACTGGCATGGTAGTGGAGCGAGGAAACGTCTCACAGATCGCTCAGGCCATTTTGAAACTGGCAAACAGTCGCTCCCAGGAGCGACGCCGACTATGCCGACAAAGGGCGGTTGAGAAGTTTTCTGCCACGGATCGCTTTGCCGATTACGTAAAGCTGTATGATCAGATTCTCGGGGTCAAGAGCATAGCTGTATGATACGCCACTTGGTCAAAATTCGAGACATTTACGGTTTGAGATACCTATCGTACATGGCGATGAAGTTTCTAGGAGTGGAAATACCGATGACCGTTAAGATCGGTAAGAACCTTGAGTTACCGCATTGGGCCTCCGGGACGGTCATTCATTCCAAAGTCGACATTGGTGACAACGTGCGAATTTACCAAGGTGTCACGATTGGGCGTGCCGATATCTATCGCGACAATGATCAACTGCAGTTTATTCGAATCGATGATGGAGTCGTTCTGTGTGCTGGATCGAAATTGCTAGTCCATCAAAGTTGTACCGTTGAATCGGGTGTGATTTTGGGTGCCAACAGTGTTCTGATCGTAAAGTCTGATCGAGTGCCTAAGGGGACATACGTGGGTATTCCTGCAAGAAAAGTAAAATAGAGCCCTCAGGTTAGTCCTATACTTCTATTTGCCTAAAGACATGCCCGATTTAGTTATTCTCAATCAAGAGGCGAATTATCTCACCACGGGCCTAGCCAATTCGTTTAAGGGTAGATTCAATTCAGTCACTTTGTTGGTAGGTGTACTCTACTCGCAAGGTGAGCCGCTTGACGCAGACGTGAAAATTGTATCGATCAAGCGTATGTCGGAGCGTCCTAGTTGGAAGAAAGCCTGGTCCTATCTAGTTGCTCTGGTCCAAATGTGGTGGCTTTTGATGACGCGTTTTAGGCAGCATGAAGTCCTATTTGTTTCAGTGCCGCCAATGGGTTACTTGCTGAATCTGCTGCTTCCCCATCGTTTTAGTATGGTCATTTGGGATCTGTATCCAGATACATTCAAGGTTACAGGAATGACTGAGCACCATCCGTTATATCGTTTTTGGGGATGGCTGAATCGCAAATCTTTCCGAAAAGCCTACCGTGTCTTCACGATCGGAGAGGTTCTAGCAGATGCCATCGCAAAATATGTTGACCGCAACAAACTGAAAGTTCATCCAATCTGGTCCATGTATGACAAACGGGAGCGGGTTCCGCGCGATAAGAATTTATTCATCAAGCAGCATGAGCTACAAGATAAATTCATTGTCCAGTACTCTGGAAATATCGGCGTGACTCACAATGTGGAACTGATGATCGACCTGGCAGAAGAATTCAAAGCGAATCCAAGGATATTATTCCAGATCATTGGACGAGGCCCCCGGCTTCAAGTCATAGAAGATTTGGTCAAGGTGCGATCACTGCCCAACGTACAATTCTTGCCATTTCAGTCGGAAGAGATCTTTCCCCATTCGATTTCTGCGGCGGATTTGGGAGTAGTCATCTTAAACGACAAGGTCAGTCGTGGCAGCGTTCCAAGCAAGGCCTATAACTTGATGAGCTTTGGAATTCCCAGCTTATACATTTCGTCGCCAGACAGTCAACTTGCTATTGATGCTCGTCGATATGGGCATGCTCGCTGCTTTTCGGCCAGTCAACAGTCAGCTATGGTTGACTTCATCAACCAGATTTCTCAATCCTCTGAATTAAGGGTGTTGATGTCTCAGGCCGCGCGAAAGGCATCAGACGACTATTTGCCCAGGAATTCGGTTAAATTTGTAGAAAGCTATTTTGCGAACTGAAAATGAATTCGATTCTTTCAAAAATAGCTCTCAATGCAAAAAACGTGCTCGGTGCGAGAACTCGCCGAAAGATCGTCGTCTTCGATGTTGACGACTATGGCAACGTGCGATTGCACTCGAAAGCGGCGCGTGAGAATCTCGACAAGGCTGGCTTGAAAGCACGCTCACGTTTTGATCAATTTGATTGTCTGGAGACGAACGACGATTTTGATGCATTGTTCGAAGTATTGAGATCGGTAAAGGACAAAAACGGCCAGCCAGCCAAGTTCACTGCGTTTGCTCTTCCGGCGAATGCCAATTTCGAAGCCATGATTGATAACGGTTACCGCGAGTATCTCTACGAACCGTTGCCTGAAACGCTCGCAAAACTTGGACAACCTTACAGTTCTGTCATGGATTATTGGAAGCAAGGAATGCGTGACGGCCTGATTCAACCTGAGTTTCACGGGCGAGAGCACTTTAACTTAAAGGTCATTATGGAGAAGCTGAGTACCAATGACTCAGCAGTTTTGAACTGTTTTCAAAATCGCTCACTGGCAAGAATCGGATCAGGCAAATCCAAGAATATCAAATGGACTTCCGCGTTTGATTTTGAAGATTTTTCTGAGAACCAGCAGCATGCCAGAACGATCGAGGATGGAATAGCATTGTTTACACGAGTATTTGGAGTCTCGGCACAAGTGTTTTGTTCTCCCGGTTCTTCGAACCATCACGTTCTTTTCGAGACGGTTTGCAAGAACGGAATCAAGTTCATCGAGACCAAAATGTCACAGATGGAACATCAGGGTTGTGGTCAATTCAAGCGAAGATTCAACTACACCGGAAAAAAAGTAGCTAACGTAGGTAGGTTGATCGTGCGTAATTGCGTTTTCGAACCTACTGAACCTAAGCCATTTTGTTGGACAGACTTCACACTCAAGCAGGTGGAAGCAGCCTTTCGTTGGAACAAACCTGCGATCATATCTTCTCATCGAGTCAATTTTTGTGGACACATCGACCAACGAAACCGGGAAAATGGCTTGGCGCAGTTGCGAGAACTACTCAATCAACTGGTTCGTCGTTGGCCGGACGTAGAATTCATGTCCACTGCCGAAATGGCTGCTGCCATTGGAATCTAAGCCTGTGATCAAATGGCAAGCAATAGTGTGCACATAGTGGCCAAAATCAGGATCAGTTTCACTCGTATCATCGTATCCTTCCGTAGTCCTGAACTCCGATATCAATTATCTGATTCTTGCAATTAGGCAATGATGCAACGCAAAATCGTTCTTGTCAATCAACACAGTGGCTACCTTTTTTTGGATGTGGTCAACGCTTTTGCCAAAGAATATGATCAAGTAGTCTTGATGGCAGGGAAGGTGGTGACGATGGATGATCCTTTGGATCCCAAGGTTACAGTCCAAAAGATCTTTCCTTACAATCGCGCCAGTACTTTCAAACGATTCATGTCATGGATCGTTTGTGTTGTAAACATTTGGTGGTTGTTATTGACGAAGTACAGACAACATGACTTGCTACTGTCTAGCAATCCGCCTGTTGCCAGCACCCTGATTCCACTTTTGTTTCGGCGCAGAACGAGCCTTCTTTTGTATGACGTTTATCCTGACGGATTGGTGGCAACAGGGTTTGTCGGAGTGAAGAACCCGATATTCAAGGTATGGGCTTGGTTCAACAAATGCGCCTACCGTAAAGTGGACAGAATCATTACGTTGACCGATGGTATGGCCACCACTATCCAGCAGTATTGCCCGAAAGAAAAAATCACGGTTGTGCCGGCATGGTCGAACGTACCCACTGTTGAGCATTCTGCTACTAAAGAAGAGAATCCATTTGTTGAAGCATACGGATTACAAAACAAATGGATCGTCATGTACTCGGGGAACTTCGGCAAAGGCTATCACCTTGAGCCTCTAGTGAAGGTCGCTGAGAACTTCAGGGGATACCCTGATATTGTGTTCATCCTTGTTGGTGAGGGCTGGCAAAAAGAGCTGCTTTCATCTCGAATTGAGAGTCATGGGTTGAGCAACTGTAAAATACTCCCCTATCAGCCTTCTGCATTCTTTTTACATTCGCTTCAGGCGTGTCATGTAGGTGTCGTATCGCTGACAGAGTCCCTGGAAAACGTGGCCATACCTAGTAAGACATACAATTTGCTGGCTGTTGGCCATCCGATTTTTTGTATCGGAAGTGTCACATCAGCCCTGGCCAGATTCCTGGAGAAGCATGAGGTTGGAATGACCTGTGATCCGACAGACACAGAAAGCATGACGCGATTCATCGAAAGATTATATGTCGACAAGGAGTACTATCGCAGGCTATCGGATAACGCACTGATAGTGGCAAAGAGCCACACGAAACATCGAGCACGAGATATTCTAGAATTGGTGGCCGCTGGTGCCCAAAATAGACCATAATGACACGAGTCGTAGTAAAAAAGACATCTGATGTTACAAAAAGCGAATGGGAGCAGATTGCCGCTGGGTTTAACGAAGAATTTGAAAGTGAAAAAACAACCCAGGAGCTAATTGCTTTCTACAGTGCAAGTTTTTGCGGTTATTCCTATCATGGCCTTGGCTTTGCTGACAGCGGTGAGTTAGTTGGATATAGCGCTGTGACGCCGTACAAATACGCAGATAGAGACGGCGCGGAGTTCTTGGTTGGGTTATCAGGAAGTAGCTTCGTCAAGAAGTTGTACAGGAAAGACATATTTGTACTGAGCGATGTGTATAAGGCACTTCGTGCAAGCTGCAAACAAGATGGTTTTGTAGTGATCCTTGGCGTACCCAACCAAAACGCCTTTCAGTACTTGATTAAGCTGCTACGCTTCAGGTTTTTGTATAACCTGGCATATTACGTTTTGCCGCTAAGCCCCAAGTTGCTGGTCAAGAGGAACTTGCCTACAGCATTTCGATGGTCCTGGAAAACGTTAATCCGATGTTATATCAAGCTGATAGAACTCACTACATACGCCTACAATCCGATTGCGAAGACATCTAGGTATGCCGTATCGTTCACCGAAGAGTCGTTCGCAAAGAGGTTTAGTGAAAAGTATAATACTGTCATCCATGGTGAATGCAATTTTACTTATCGACTTTGTGAAGAGAAAGGCTTGCAGACGGCCTACCTTTTCGATTTCTCTAAGAAAGGACAAAGGTCGCTGCGTGCGCTGACTCAGGCAGTCTATCATATCGCAAGCAACGATGCGGTAGATCTCATATTGTTTGTCGGCAAGTTAGAAATGAAGCAGTGTTTGCTATTCAAAATACCGCAATCGCTGCAGCCAAAAATATTGCCTCTAACCATTGATGTGTTGATTGAGAAAAGTCATCCAAGTTATGCGTTATTCATGCAGCCGAGCCTCTGGGATTTCGGTCTCTTAAATCTAGATGTGCGCTAAGTGAAAATCTGATTGGTTGACTAGCACCAGTCTGTAAACAGTTTGCAGAGCTGCCCAAGTTGCTTTTGGGTAATTACCATTCTTGACGTTACAGGTTTCCTAGAAAGCGCGTCCCGTTGTTATATCTAACGGTTTTCCGGTAGAAATTGTTTTCGTCAATGGAATTAGTTTTGCCAAGTTTCGATTTAACATTTCAAGTAAGTACTTCTGCTCAACTATTGAAAGGCTGATTGTGATGGATTTGGATACGTTTGTGAGCCATTTTGCCCAAGTATTTGTTGCGACACCCGCGTCAGAGTTTTCATCCGAGACTAAGTTTAGGGATTTGGATGAGTGGGATTCTTTGTTGGCTCTTTCAGTGATCGCTATGGCGGACGAGGAGTATGGAGTGGAGTTGTCGGGCGACGATATCAGGCAGTCGGAAAGCGTTGCTGATCTTTTCGCCAAGATTCAAGCAAAACAAAAATAGAGTGAGTTATTTTAAGGTTGATTCATGAGCGCGACGATCAAAGCCATTGAGTACTATCTGCCAGATGGCAGGCTCGACAACAGTACTCTAAACCAATTGTTTCCTGATTGGTCTGTCGACAAGATATCTGCAAAAACAGGTATTTTTCAGCGGCACATCGCCGCCAATGACGAGTTCACGTCAGATATGGCGGTCAAAGCAGCGAATAAGCTATTTGAGAAAAACGATATTGGAGCAGAGTCGATAGATTTCATTTTGCTCTGCACGCAAAGTCCCGACTATTTTTTGCCAACCACTGCTTGTTTGATTCAAGACGCTTTAGGTATTCCCACTTCTGCAGGAGCGTTTGATTTTAACCTTGGCTGTTCGGGCTACGTGTATGGTTTGGCGGTTTCAAAGGGCTTGATTTCTGCGGGCATAGCCAAAAACGTTTTGCTGATCACGTCCGAAACCTACAGTAAATTCATTCATCCCGAGGATAAGAGTAACCGAACGATTTTTGGCGATGCCGCGTCGGCTTCTTTGATTACTCAGGATGATGGGTTTGCCACAATCATGGGTTTCGATTTAGGTACAGATGGGAGGGGGGCAAATAATCTGATCGTCAAACGCGGGGCAGTCCGGTATCCACTGGATCAAGCTAGCGAAGACTATGTCGACGAATTCAATAATGTTCGCAACGAGAAGAACTTGCTCATGAACGGCACGGAGATTTTCAATTTTACTTCAGCCATGGTGCCCGTACTGGTTGATCGAGTATTGAAGAAGAATAACCTCGCCTCAGATGACATTGCTATGTATATCTTCCATCAAGCGAACAAGTTCATGCTGAACCATCTGCGAAGTAAGTTGAAAATCCCAGAAGAGCGATTTTATTACTTCTTGGAGAATTGCGGAAACACGGTCTCTTCAACCTTGCCGATCGCATTAAAAGAGGCAGTCAATTCAAAAGAATTTCAGAGTGGCGATCAATTGTTGCTGGCGGGCTTTGGAGTGGGCTATTCGTGGGGCGGTTGTGTCCTTGCCTGTGAATGACTGTTGAAGTTAGAGTGTTTTACCGCCTAAGCCCTAAATCTCAAGACGTTTGCTGGCCTTGAGCGAAAAGTGTCCGAAAACTAGATCAATCAGAAGTTTTGAGCAACGATTCATGACCGTATCTGCCTTTACTATCGATGTTGAATGTGGCATCAATATCGCCATGCGAGATTTTTGTCAGATTCAAATGCCCCCAACAGATAGAGTGGTTAAGCTAACCAGGCGGATACTCAGTTTGCTCGAAAAACACGAATCGAAAGCTACGTTTTTTGTTTTGGGTGACGTTGCCAAACACTATCCCAATCTGGTTAAGGAGATGGCGGATGCTGGGCATGAGATTGGCGTTCATAGCCACGCTCATTATCAACTATTCAAGCTCACGCCTGATACGGCACGCGCCGACACGATAGGGGCGAAAGCCGTCATCGAAGATGTCATCGGAAAAAGGGTGGTGGGTTATCGCGCTCCTGCTTTTTCTGTGACTCCCCACACATCGTGGTCACTGCCGATGTTGGCTGAATTGGGATTCGAATACGACAGTAGCATCATGCCGATTAAAGCTCGACGTTACGGCTGGCCAAATTTTCCGAAAGATATTACCAGAGTTACACTAGGGACTGGGAAGTCGATTGTTGAATTTCCCATGTCCGTAACGAAGTTTCTAGGCAAGAAGATCCCATGCTGTGGCGGCGGGCCGTTAAGGCAATTCCCGTTCTGGTTCACCAAGCGTTTTTTTGCAGATGTGAGCGCGAATAGGCCAGTTAATGTTTATGTACATCCTTACGAGATCGATACCGAACCTTACCCTGCTTATTACTCGGATGCGCTAAGACAGCTTTCGTGGAAGCGTCGATTGGCAATTGAAGTTTTTCGTATCAACAAAACAACAATGTTCGCGAAACTCGATAGACTTCTTGCCTTGAACAGATTCGATACATGCAAGAGCGTAATCGATGCCGCGAATAACGCAGGTACAGTTGGCACGATTACTTTGGAACAAGCCTTGATCGATGCTAATAAAAAGCGACTGTCCTCAAGATGAGTTTTTCCAGGAACTCTCTCCACCGCTGCGGCGAAGAGGGCAGGGTTAGAGACAACGCCATCAAGCTATTATGTAGCTGCGTTCGCCAGAACGTGGGGGCTCGCGAAAAGATTTCCGCGTTCTGGCGAACGCAGTTAGGAAAATAGGTTTCTTCACACTGACAATTTTACTTAACGGCGTTAGGTGAAGATGGCGAAGGTATCGGGATGAGTTCTAATTCTAGGTGTCTGAGGAGAATTCGGAACAATGATTGTCGTCGGTGACATTGCATCGCCGGATCCGAAGTGCAGCGCCGATCTCTTGCGGTTTTTCCGAGAGTATCAGGAGTTGTTTGCCCCCGATTCTCTGGTTTGTAATCTGGAGGGCATGTTGTGTGATGACATTTTGCCAAATACAAACACACCAGTGCTCTTTAATCACTCATCGGTCTTATCGGCCTTAATAGCAGCCAATACGAAAGTAGCCGCGCTGGCCAACAATCACACGTTGGATTTGCCGGAGTACTTCGACAATACTTTGAACCTATTATCTAACGCGGGAATAGCCTGGTGCGGGGCTGGTAGAACGCAATCTGAGGCTGAGCAGGCTATCGGTTACATTGACCGTGGTGTCGAGGTTGTCGTCTTCAATTTTTGTTGGGATTTCTTGTTGTACCATCAACGGAACCCGACCCAAGGCGTGTATGTGGGCGAGATTAACAATCTGTCTTTGATCCAGCAGGTCAAGAGGCTTCGCGAATCCAAGCCAGACACAAGAATTTTAGTTTACCTGCACTGGAGTATTGACCTGGAGACTTTGCCCTACCCGATGTATCGAAAGCTATCGATGGAATTGATCGATGTTGGGGCAAATGTTGTCATTGGAACTCATTCTCACTGCACTCAGGGAGGTGAGAAGTACAAAGATGGGTACATTGTTTATGGTCTCGGTAATTTCTTTTTGCCACACAATACGTTTGCAAACGGCAAGCTAACATTTCCAGACTTCTCTAGATTGGAAATGGCATTTCAGTGGGATCCAGTGACGAAAAACGGCTTTTGTCACTGGTTCAAGTACTGTAACGAAGATGGACGGCATTCACTCTTGCTGCAAGAGTCGGCCCCATTCGAAGAATCAAAACTATTAGAAGCACATTCCCCTTATAGTCAGTCGTTGGACGAGTACGTGATCTACTTCAAAAAGCATCGTCGAAAAAGATTCTTAATGCCCATTTATAAAGAGCCACGCGCAGTTTGGCGAAACGCAATCTTGACGCAACTCCTCAAGACTCGAGGGCGAATCGCGAGATCGCTAGCGAAACTGAAAGTCATCAAATGGCAGACCTAGCAAGTCGGTTTCGGGTATTTCAAGATACTTTCTGCACCTGCATTGAAATAGACGTCTTTTGCGAGTCAGCGAATTGCCACATGTTGTCAATAATCCATCGGAATCGAAACAATCAGAATCGATTTATCCGCAGGAAATTTTTGTAAGTAATTTTTAGTCATAACAATTTACAATGCGAAAAGCTTTAGAAATCGCCCGCGAAAAAGTGTTCTGGTGCAACGACGCCCTGAAGGGAGCTGCATTCCGTAGGCATTACGATGAAATTGCACGGAATTTGACGGCAGTTGAGCAGGACGTCTCTAGCCGAAATCTGCGGAAATTGACGAGCCTGCTAAACCATGCAACGTCCAGCGTGCCTTTCTATCACGGAATTTCTGCTGGTGCCAATCTTGAAGACTTTCCGATCGTCAGCAAAACGACCATTAGAGAAAACTTTAACGCATTCATTTCGAATGCGTTTACTGAGGAGCAGCAGATTGCCACAGTTACCAGCGGCTCCACCGGGACTCCTTTTAAGGTTCTGCAGCATCGAGACAAGAAAATTCGCAACCAAGCTGATACTTTATATTTTGCACGGTTGACCGGCTATCGCGTTGGTGATCGACTGCTGTACTTGAAAATATGGAGTGATAATAATCGAAAGAGCCAGTGGGCAAATTTGCTTCAGAACATGGTACCAGTTGATGTCATTTCATTCAATGATAGTGAGGTGGCACGCTTAGTTGACAACATGCAGCGTGACGGGTCGACTTATGCCATGTTAGGTTATTCGTCGGCGATCGAGCAGATATGTCGCTGGTTGGACAAAGTCGGGCATGGGCCAGTCCGAACCAAGTTATCGTCGGCGATTTCCATGTCCGAGACCTTG
>B570J29032_109958453_pt1 | contig 12946 bp, 10 predicted proteins | sample LakMenEpi16Nov12_FD_29032 | JGI IMG/M metagenome (IMG submission 29032)
GAGGGGGTTGCTGGTTGCTGTGCCGTTCCAGGGAAAAGCCGGGGGCATTTTTGCAGAGCGACCGCCACCCGGAGCAAGTGGAAAACAACCATCAGGTGTGGTAATCCTGTTGGCAGTTGAGGAAACTAGCCTTGAGATCCAAGTCGATGGAGGGGCCGAGGCACCTCTGTTTTTCCAGCGATGCCGATGGTGTCCTAGGCAAGTTCCGGTCCTGTCGACTTTTTCAGGGGTGCGGCCGATGAAAGAAGATGAGTGCCGAAAGCGAGCGATCTGGGTTCTTGCTGCTGTTTGGAGTGCCGTCGTATTGACCTGCTCGCTCCCCGATCCAGTCGGTGCTGCTGGAGTGGCAGACCTCCAGGTGGCTCATCGGCATGGTCAGACATTTCTGACATGGAAAGAAACAGAAGAGTTGACCGGTGACGATCCGATCACGTATGAGCAGTACAAACGGTTGACCATGAAGTGGTCGAATCGTCGAAGCTATCGGATCTACCGATCATCCGAACCGATCCGTACCGTGCAAGGGCTTACTCCGATAGGCGAGGCGCACGTCCTTTCCTGTTGGAACGACTGCTATCCCTCGCGGCCAAGGAGGTCGGAGGGGGATTTGCTGGGTCGCTTCATCATCGAAACGGGGAAACCTCCCTTGGCCGCAAATCGCGGACTCTATGTCCACCAACCACAACTCCGCGGGACTGCCTATTATGCGGTCACGGTGGTCAACGGCGGACGAGAAGAAAGCCAGATCAGCGATTCCAATTCGACATCGACAGCGATTGTCGAATCCCCTGGGGAAGGCGAACCTGTGCTACAGAGCGAAGAGCATCTGGATGAGAAGGAGGGCTTCAACTCGGCCCTTGGACCCACGGTCCTTTCGTACGTGCGATGGGAGGCTCCACCCAATGCCAATCGGGAAAACTTGCCGATGGAATTCGTCGTCGGCGTCCCCAAAAAAGTTGACGCCAAACCAGCGCTAGGGCTCCATCTTCACAGTTCCGTCGGTAGCAGTCGGGGTGGGTTCGGCCATTGGATCAACAACCAGCAAGGATCGATTCTGCTTGCACCCAATCAGACTCCTTTTGACTGGTGGACCGGCTATCACGAAAGTTCGGATGTTCGCAACTGGGGGACCGCGAAGCCCAAGTGGGGGCAGGGGCGTATCTATCCTTACACACAGAACCGACTTGGCTCTTTGGTGAAGTGGGCAGTCCAACGCTTTCGATGTGATCCAGCGCGCAGTTTTGTCGCGGGCAATTCAATGGGAGGCTCAGGGGCAGCAATGCTGGCGTTTCGTCGCCCCGAGCTGTTCGCTTGGGCAGCCAGTCGCGTGGGAGTGCACAGGCCGCACTTGTCGCCAACCTACTCCGACAACTACAGCATGTCGTATGGTCCAAAGGAAAAACGCCTTCAGTTCGAAGACGGCACCATGGTTTGGGACTATTTCGATGATGTGTGGTATCTGAAGCAGTATCCATGGCAAGAAACACCATTCATCACCGTCTCCAACGGCAGGAACGACGACGATATCGGTTGGAAGCAGGCGGTGGATTTGGCGAGAGTTCTGCAGGAGACGAAGCGTCCACATCTGTTTTCTTGGGGGATGAAAGGGCATCGACAGCACCTAGTGATGCCACTTTCGCTGCACCCGAGCGAGATGCCTTTGGATTTACGAGTCGATGTCAGTGTGCCCGCTTTCACGCGATGCAGCCTGGATCAGGAACCGGGAGATGGGGATTCAGCCAACGGGGATCCGGAGGGAGGAATGAATCTGTATCTGGCATGGCAGACCAGCGACATCGTCGATCGTCCGAATCGCTGGGAAATCACTTTGGATTTGGTGGATGCTGCTCCCCAGGATCAGTGTGTCGTCGATGTCACCCCCAGGCGATTGCAGGTTTTCGCGACCGATCCTGGGGCGGAATTCGAGTGGAGCAACAAAGGGTCCGATGGATTGGTTCAGAAGGGACGGGTCCGGGCAGATGAGTATGGGCTGGTGACGGTGGAACAAATCCAGGTGACCAAACGCGGCAATCGACTGTGCCTATGGAAGCCTTAATCTGGAGCGTCGCGATCTCCCCCCGCTGGGGCGTTGGATCCGTCCAGTTGGCGGTCAGAGTCGTTCGTTGCTTCCTTCTGCCACCCCTCTTCAGTATGATTCGTCGACGTCTCCAACGGGGGGCGATGAGTTCCATGGCCCAGCAGGATGCTTTTCGGCGTCGGCTGCAATCGTAAGCGGAGGGGGCTGGAGGCGAAGGATGCTGCAATATTCAAGAGCGAAAGAACGGGATGCTCAGGCAAATCCGCAGGCAACCGAAAGAAGGTTGAGCGGCTTCGTTCTGGTGAGTCTACTTGCGGGGGCGATGCTGACTGGAGTCTGGCCCCTAGAGAGAGTTTCGGGGCAGATCCTTTCCAGCCAGGAGTTGGAAGCCAAAATCGCTTCCACCTTCGGAACTCCCCCGGAGATGAAACTGCTTGACGAAAAAGGGCGGGTATGGATCGACCCGAAAAACCACAGGGTGGTGGTCGATGGGTACATTGCCGTTCGGAGAGGTCAGTTGGAGATGTTTGCTTGCCTGCAAGGGACTAAGGAGCATGAGTCGGTGGTCGCCGTGTTGTGCAAAGCCGCAACGGTGCACGCCGCCCTGCTGGCCGTGGGAGCAGCTCCAGGGGCACCGACGCAGTTTGAACCCTATGTCCCGGCAAAAGGAAGTACGATCCAGGTCCATGTGCTCTACCGGCAGCCAGATGGATCCAAAAGGGTCGTCGACGCTCGTTCGATGATCCAGCATGCCGCGACCGGCAAGACGATGACCTACGACTGGGTCTTTGCAGGAAGCGGTTTCTACAAGGATCCCGAAACCGGGACCGAAAGTTATCTGGCTGAAGGGGGTGATTTGATCTGTGTTGCCAACTTTCCATCGGCGACGATGGATCTCGCGGTTCGCAGCGCCGACAGCAATTCGGGTCTGGTGTTCATGGCCAACACCGACGCGATCCCAGAGCAGGGTACGCCTGTTCGTCTGGTGCTCGAAGTGGTCGATCGGCCCCCAGCGGGGCTGGGCCAGTCCTCGGACTCGGCGAAGGGCCAGCCAGCGAAAGCCTCCGATGGACCAAGTAACCCTTCCGACCTCCAGAAGGGGAATCCAGAGGCAGCCAAAGGAAGGGAAGTTCCCGCGACCAACTCATCAGGCGAAGGGAACAGCGAGGCCGAATCCAAGCGATCCGCTTCTCCCCCGGTTGCTTCTCCCCCATCCACTAAACCCGTTTCCGGTGAAAGCCAGGGAGGTAAGGGGGGATGAGCTTTCAAGGGCCGGACGACGACTCTTTCGCGTCGATGGATTGGGAGGATCCCGAAGAGGGTTTGTCGCTGGAGCAGTTGAGTGAAGCGTATGCCAAGCTGCTTGCGTCCAATGAATCATCTGCCGGAATTCCAGTGACTCCCGCGTCGGCCAGTGCGGAGGTACCGGAGATTTTTCCAGACCCAGGCGACACCGAGCAGATCGAGGAGTCACTTCAGACCTGTCCGGTAACTCCCTGGAGTATTCTTGAGGCGGTTCTTTTCGTGGGACATCCGGAGAACCAGCCAATCACCCCAGAAAGGATCGCTGGATTGATGCGCGGCGTCCGTCCGGCAGAGATCGATCAGTGGGTTCTGGAACTCAACCAGATGTACCGGAAACGTGGATATGCGATGGAGATCACATCGGCCAGCGGTGGCTATCGAATGCAGTTGCATCCATCGCTGCATCGCATCCAGCGGCTGCTTGCGGGAGAGTCCAGGCCATTCAAGTTGCCGCAGGTTGCGATCGACTGCCTGGCGCTAGTCAGCTACCAACCGGGGCTGACGCGATTCCAGTTGCAGGAGCAGTACCCTCAGGCGACGGCCAATACCTTGGCCATGCTGGTGCGGCGCAGTCTGCTGGAGCTCAGGATAGATCCCGAGGGGCCGGCTGGATCGGGGTGCTATTTTCCTACGCAAAGAATGTTGGAGCTATTTGGCCTGAGTTCCTTGGAGGAGTTGCCGCAGGTGGAGGAGGAGTGATTTGGTGGGTCGGGCAGCTTCCTTGGACTGACGGACCGAAAGGTGAATCTGTTGGGCAAGCGCCACCGACTGCGCACAACGGGCCGCACGGCGATGGCGGCTTCTTCCTGGCGGGTGAAGTACAAGGCGTCGGCTGTCTATTCGCGGACGCCAGTCGTCGAATGCATTGCAGTGATCGCTGAGGACAAGCGTTCCGAATGATGCAGGGTTTCCGGTCGCTGGGCCATTGGATGCCAGGAACGCTGGACGTTTGATTCCGGGCAGGTGGATTTCCCTATTTTTGGTCTAGCCGGATGATGCCATCCCAGGGGTGGGATGGCTGTTGATCGAAGAGATGCCGCAAGAGAAACCCGGCGGCTCGATCGCGCATTTGAAGTGGTTCCAGCCATTCCCTGGCTTCCTTCCAGCGGCCCTGTTGAAATGCGTCCCGGCCCTTGGTGTAGGCTAGCAAGTCGCTGTGCAGGCGGTCGATATCTTGGTGCGCGGTTGGGATCACTTCGAAGGCCTGGATGGGTTGCGACATTCCATAGGGGAGCACGCTGGCGATCTCCCGCAAGCGGAAGCCCATCGATGTCTGGAAGGGAGCGACAGATTCTGCCGTGGCGTGATCGATGAGCATCGGCGCAGGGATCATCTTGGTGATTCCTTCCAGCCGAGCGGCGCGATTGACGACGGGGCCAAAGGCGGTCACTTTGACTTGGTCGGACGATCCAATGCGCCCCGCGACCGCATTGCCCGATGCGATGCCGATTCCCACCTGAAAACCATGCATGTGGGAGTCTTTCATCGCATCGCCGTGAAAGTCCCCGGCGATCGACAAGGCAGCCTCCAAGGCTCGCAGTGCGTCCTGCGGAGTGGCTAGCGGCCAGCCCCAAAATCCCATGGCTGCATCGCCGTGAAAATCGCCGATGACCCCGCCGGTTCGCAGGATGTGACGGGTCATGACCCCAAGGGCTTCGCTGACCCGTTCCAGGAGTTCCCTCAGGCGCCCCTTCGCCTGTTCGCTCTCACGGCTAAATCCCCGCAGGTCGCAAAAGAGAATCGAAAGGCACGATTCCTTCGGGGCAAGTACCACTTCTGGGTCGCTTCCCGCCAGGGCCTCCATCACCACTGGAGAGAAGAACGATCTCAGGCAATCTTGCCGTCGTTGCAGGTAGCGATTCTGCCGGAGAGCTGCTAGCGTCGTCGCCACCAGCTCGGCAAACTTAAGCTCCTCCTGCAATTCGCGCGCGATGCGGGAGGTGGATTCGGATGGGATGGCTCCAGGGATCACGCCATAGTCACCTGCCACGTAGACAGCCCAGCCCGGGCAGGCGTCACTGGCGATCGGCGTGCAAAAGGCCCAATCGACCTGCTCGCTTTGGGTGCTATGGCTATCGAGCTGTTCGATCGGCATTCCCCAAACATGGAGAATGCTTTGCTCCGACTCAATCGCCTGGCGGATCAGCGACGCGGAAGGGGAGAACTGCGTTCCGGTGAGGAGTCGGGAGTCCCAGTGGAGGATATCGATCCCAAGAGATTTCCCGTCGCTGGCTGTTGGCGTCTGATCCTCGATGCGGACTGTGTCAGACGAGTTGGGAGGTGCGTCCATCGACAATCGAATGATGGCGATAAATCGAGCCGGTTCGATTCCGATCATCAACAGATTCACCAGTCGGCTTAGTAGTTCCTGATCGCTGGTTGCTCCTCGGATCAGATCGGGGAGTCGGGCGAGCACATCGATGCGTCGGTCGGCGTCCCGATATCGGATTTGCTTGAGCGTGGAAGGTTCAAAGCTATGTTCAGCTGCATGGATCGATTCGGGCGCGACCACCCGCACCCGTTGCTCTACCAAGCTGAAGGTGGTCTGACCAATCACGAAATGATCGCCAACTTGCAGTTTCAGCTGGTCGGCCCGACCGCCTCGCCAGAATATCGGATTCCGGGCTTCCGCAAGCCGTTCGACCACCAACGTGCGACCATCCCAACGCAGCATCGCATGCCGGCGACTGATGCGATCGTCCCAGGGGGTACTGAAACGGCATTCCCCTCGTCCCAGTTCCAATGCGATCTGGGAAGCTGTCAGTCTTTTTCTCCAACGATCCTGGGGTTGAGGCCCCTGTGCGATCAAGTCTGCCATGCCCGTCCATCGCTCCTTCGCCTGCGATCCAGGTTCGGCTCCCCGAACTATCACGTTGATGTATCATGCAGGAACCAGAACTTTTTCGGAAGCTCCGATCGACTTGGATTCTCCTGGGTGTCGCCGGGTTCCCTTGCTGATTGGTCGCCAGAATAGCCGCGACAGGAAGCGTGGCTTCTTCCGCAGTTGGCTCACGGAGCGATTTCATGAATCTTCCACAACCGATCGACCCTCGCGAAGTCATGCAGGAAATCGATCAGCAGCTGGCTCACGTCTGGATGGTACGCACCTTTCTGAAGCATTCCGACGAGGCGGCGGAAGATGAGGAATTGGCGGAGGTGCACCGTGCGCTCTATGACTTCATGCTGGCGCTGGGGCCTCCGTACGAGGAGGGGGATGTGGCGCAGTACCTGAAGCTTGCCAGGAAGAAGTGGAGCAAGCTGCACGGGGCCACCCAGACATTCATCCAGATCCAGCCAGAGGTTTCTGGTCACACGAATTTTCGCATGGCTGCACGTTCGCTTCAGTTGGCGGTTGCAGCCATCGGAAGACTGGTGGAATCCACCCCCCAAAGACAAGATACTTGAAGGTTGCTTCTCCGGTCGCTTCGCACCTCAGGCAGCAGGGGCATGGTATCATATCGACGGCTAGAAGGGGATCGATCCATGATCGCTGGCCCCCCATGCCTCGAAATCGACCAACGATGCGAGATGGGAATCGACTCATTTTCCCATGCGACCCGGCCGATGGCCGTGGCGGCTCGTTCCCCAACCCCCACGTTCCGGACAATCGAGATCGTCAGAGTTTCACGGAGGCGTGGCGGAAGCCATCATGTCCCAAGATGCGGTGATCCGGACGGTGGGCTTGGTGAAAACCTACCAAGAGGGGTGGTTTCGAAGGCGAGCCTATCAGGCGCTCCGAGGGGTGGACCTGGAGGTGCGTCCCCGCGAAATCTTTGGTCTTCTGGGGCCCAATGGCGCGGGGAAGACGACATTGATCAAAATCCTTCTCGGGATTCTTCATCCCACGGGTGGTAAGGCGACGGTCCTTGGGCAGCCAGCAGGCAGTCTGGATGCCAGACGCCGCATCGGCTATCTACCCGAAAATATGGTTTTCCCCCGGCACCACACTGGCCACTCCGCCCTCCAGTTCTACGGTCGGCTCAATGGCCTTTCGGAAGATGAGATTCGCCAGCGCGAGCCAGGGTTGCTGGAGATGGTCGGTCTTAGGGGACGTGAAGGGGAGCTGGTTCGCAAGTACTCCAAGGGGATGCGACAGCGCCTGGGATTGGCTCAGGCAATGATCCACCACCCCGATATCCTGATCATGGACGAACCGACCGACGGGCTAGACCCCGTGGGGCGATCGCAGATCCGCGAAGTCATCGAGCGGTTGCGTGAGATGGGCAAGACCGTCTTTCTCAACAGCCATATCCTCCAGGAAGTCGAACTGGTTTGCGATCGAGTCGCCATCATGGCCAAGGGGCAGCTTCGGCGCTTGGGGACGGTTGCTGAGTTGACGGAAGTCCCTGGTGGCGGCGTGGGGGCATTGACGTTGCTTCGAGTGATCGCCAGCCCTGAGCAATTGGCAGCGATAGGAGCGAGTGGCAGTGACGGGACGCCGTCAGTCCGTCTCCTGCCAACGACCGGCGGGACGGATGGGGAATTGTTGCTGGAGCTGTCGGACGGAAGTCAGCCGTCGCTGGACCACTGGATCGATTTGCTCAGGAGCCATTCGATATCGATTATCTCGGTCGAGCGGAAGAAGCCTCGCCTGGAAGATGTTTTCATGCAGACGGTCGATCGGTCCTCCTCCCCTGAATCCTCCCAGGAAGCGATCCACGTCGAGGGAGAAGGGGGATTGCGATGAGGCCCTATTTGGCAATTCTTTACGATGCGTTCCTGGAGGCGATTCAGTCGCGGGTGCTCTGGGTGCTGCTGGCTGCGTGGGTCCTGCTTCTGGCAGCGATTGCCCCTTTCGGATTCATCGAAGAGAAGTCGTATCAGCTGCGAAGCGGCGATATCCTGCAGCGATCCCAGCTTCTGGAGCAACTCCAGCAGGCTGCCCAAGCGAAGGGGAAGCCGACACAGCAGGCCGTTGTTGCCGTGTTGCCCGAATCGGCTAGGAAGCTGTTGGCCGAGCAGTCGGAGGATGACCCCAAGAAATTCTCCAGTGGTCGACTGTCCGAATGGCTGAACGAAGCAGCTCGTTCTCGATCCCTCTACGATCCCCAGCTCTGGCCGCGTGTCGCCTCTCGAGCCGAGTGGAAGCAGATCATCGAGAAGGACCCTAAGCTCCGTTCCGAAGAAGAGGTTCAGCAGCTCAACCGTCTTCTCCTGGAATGGTCATTTCCTGGGCAGCTGGCCCCCCTTTCCTCCAGTCAAGCGTGGGTCGGGTATGCGGGTTTGAAGGTGGGTGAGCCGCTGCCGGTGTCGATCAATCAAGCGCGTGCCTTTCTGGAGCTGTTCGTCCTTCAGGGGTTGATCAAAATCGGCTTGGGCGTCGTGGCGATGTTTGTTGCCATCATCGTCACTAGCCCGATGATCCCTGACACATTTCAGGCTGGCTCCCTCCATCTACTGCTCAGCAAACCCATCTCCCGGACTTGGTTATTCCTTTCGAAGTTCGCGGGCGGCACCATTTTTGTATTGATTCATATCGCTTTCCTGCTCAGCGGCCTCTACCTGATCGCGGGATGGCGTCTGGGGATTTGGAACGAAGGCCTTTTTCTCTGCATCCCCCTTTTCCTTTTTGTCTTCACCATCTTCTACAGCGTTTCAGCCTTGGCTGGGCTGATCTGGAAGAATGCAATTGTTTCCGTGGTGGTGACAGCTGTTTTTTGGGCGATCTGTTTCGCGCTAGGGTTGGTGGAGACGGTCATGCAGCCGATCGTCCGAATCCAGCCCGAAGTCACGCACGTTCAGTCGCTGGGAGATCAACTCCTGGCCGCTCGGCAGGACGGAGCGCTCGTCGCGTGGGATCAGGCAGCCAGTCAGTGGCAGCAGGCGTTCGACACGCGGGGGGGGAACCGGAAAATACTCGGGCCTTTCTGGTTACCGCGCTATGGCGAGTTGTACTTTGGCCGAGCGTTTGTGGCACCTTTTGGGATCAATAGCGATGGGGTGCGATTGGGCTACGCCAATCTTCCGGAGTTTGGTATGGCCGCCAAGGCCATGCCGACAACGACTGGAGCTTCGCCGTCCGATTCCTCGCCCGCGTCACAGACCGAGGCCAACAAACCGGCGGGGGAGAGTTGGTTCAGTGGACAGAGGCTGGAGTCGCTGGAGAATCTGCCGCCGCGGACTCGGCGCGCCATCGGTGGACTAGGCACCTTTTTGGTGCTGACCGACCTGGGGGTCTATGCATTCGATCGATCCGCCGCGCAGGCTCGCAGCAAGCCCAAACAGGGGCTGGCGGGGATGCTGCAAAATGCGATGGAGCGATTGCAGGTGCAGTCGCGAGAAAGCTACCGCCGATTGACCCCGGAGGAGTGGCAAGTCGCACCTCCAGCCGACATCTCGCTCAGTTCGGATGAAGCCACGATCTGGGTCTACACTCAAGGAAAGTTGATCGCGCTTCGGCTCGAGGGGGATCTATGGAAGCCGGTGGTGCAGCGGGAGGTGATCGACCAGGAAGATTCGGTCGCGCTGATCGCTGCTAGTCCTGCAGGATGTCTGGTAGTTCCCGCCCAGGGGAATCGATGGACATGGTGCCCTACCCCGACAATCGCGATTGGCAGCACCGAAGCGGCTACCGAAGATGGCGGGAAGTCCCAGCCGCTTTTCTGGGAGGCGCCGGTGGACCAGACGCCTCGATCCCTAACGGCGCTTTCTGATGGGCGTTTCGCGATGGTCGACTCCAAAGGGTATCTCTGGATGATCGATCCGACAAACCAGTCGTGTTTGCAACCACCCTGGGGGATTCAAGGGAAGGTCGTTAGCGTAACCCAAGGTGACCAGTCCCAGGTATGGATCGCGCACCATATACAGAATGTCTCATCGCTCGATCTTTCCACCGGCCAGCTCACACCCACTCTTACGGCAAAGCCAAAACGAGTGGAGTGGATTTATGAATGGCTGGTCCACCCGATCTACTGGATCTTTCCCAAGCCATCGTCGGTTGACGCAACGATTCTCTACTGCCTGAAGCTGGGTAACGACAACAAACTATCGCTCGACCCAGCACTGCTTGGGCAGACGGAGCCGACGGGGGATCCCTGGCAGCCGTTATGGAGCAACGCGGCTTTTGTTGCCGTCATGTTGACGCTGTGCTGTGTTTACCTCTACCGACAGGACCTTTGATCGTTCGCTTGGCGGTGAGGACGAATCATCGACTAGCGAGCGGCTAGGATTGCGATCCACCGCCGCTGGCAGATTGAATCTGCTGGCCGATCTGAAAGAGTTCTTCGGCATCTAGAAATTGGTCGGCGCGTTCAAACAGCTGCCGGATGGCAGCCTTGTGGATTTTCATCTTGAGCCCACCGACACCGATGGCGCCGTAGTCATGCCGTACACCGCGAGTTGTTCCCTGGTCCATCACCCCGATTGGCTCCAATCCCAGAGGAGGGACCGCATTGAGGTCGATCGCCACCTGGAGCCGGGTGAGGTCGTCCAGTTGCCGGGAAGTGGCCAGCACCGCACCGGCAGCGCCGCATGCGATCACTCCCTGAATGCGTTCCAGAGAAGGTTTTTGCCACTGATCCCACGGGCCAGCCACCTCGATGCGATCCCCATCGAAGCCTCGATCCGCTAGCGACTGCTGGACGGCTCGACCTCGCTCCACCGATCGAGACTGGAGGATCACCGAAGCCCCTTGCCCCAACAAGAGCCTCGCCACACGCTGACCAACCGGACCGGTAGCTCCCAGGACTCCGACCACAGCGCCCTGGAGGGGAAGGTGGTTTGCGCAGCAGAGCACTGCAGCTGCAGCGGTGGAGTTGGCGCCGTTGGAATCCAGCAGCACCGAGACGCGCATGGGACCGAAGAAGGTTTTTCGAACCAAATCGGCCAGCCGTTCTCCTTGCTCCAGGTTCGATCCACCGACGAAAATCGCAGACCGAGGGAGGTCCGGGATTCCCCGAGTGAAGATCAGTCCATGGACTAGTGGAGCCACATGGCTTTCCTGCACGCCACTTCGAGAGAGCAGCACATCGACGCCGGCATCGATGGCCACTAGCGCATCGAAGCTGCTGGCCTGAATATCCGGGTCCAACTGCAACAGCACGCTCTTCTTTTGGCTCATGGTGCTTTCCGGGGAGGTGAGTCGAACATGGGAGTGGTGGAGGAGGTCTCACAGCCGATCCATACGAAAAAAAAGGCAGAGTTCTGCAACTCTGCCTCGTCGAAAACTTTTCGCAATCGTCCCTAGAAACCTTTGAAGGGGTGGGAGGCTGCATCCTTCTTGGCGACCATTTCGCTGGCCGATGGCTGGTTGCCCATCGCATTTTTGATCGCCAGTTTGGTCGCTTCGTAGTTGTACTGGTAAATCTTCTTGTCGTCTTCGGCCTGTGGATGGATGAAGACACCGCAGACAATCACTAGGTCCTCGGCCTTGTCGGCTGCGATCACACCAGCGGCCACCGAATCGGCGACGGCTTTGGCGACGGCGAACTGAGCCGGGCCAAACATCTGAACTGCCTGCTTCATCCCCTTGATCGTCACCTTGGTGATCATCACCGTGGCTGGCTTGACCGCCAAGTTGGGTTCCAGCACTGCCAGAAGGTTCGTGTGTCCAGCACTCTGGGTCGCCAGGGCGTTGGCGAAGGCCGTGCCGACCGGACCGTTTTTGTCACCGATCAGCAGGTCAATGTGTGCAATTTCGTTCCCGTCGCCGACCAATGCTTCGCCAATGTACATGCTCATCGCGTTCTATCCTGTTTGCTCTCTGCCGAACGTTCGAAGTTCCAGGCTGACAATCGACCTGACTGTTGAAAAAGACTACCAAAGTTGCTGGCCAATGCAACGACAGGACAAGATGCACCAGGAAAAATAGGTTCTTCCACCCCAGCCTTGAGAGACCGGCGGACGATGCCGAAGGAAGGGATTCTGCTGGCCGTTTCTTCGGAAATACCGGTAGAAAGCTGTTTTTTCCGGAAGAGTTCGATTATCCTTGGGGTTGGTTTCGATGGTAAATAGGATAAGCGATTGGCATGCGATCTGCATTTGACGGACTTCGGGGTACGAATGCCCCGACCGTTGCAAGATTTTGCTGCATCGCACGCTGGCGGTGGAGCATAATGGCACAACGACGGGCCTTTCCCCCCCTTGTTGCCCGTCCCTTTCATCGCATTTCTGCCGTCGCCGAAAGGACCTGATGATGAACGTTTCAATTGAGTCGATCTGCCGCCGAATGGTTCTCCTCCTCTTGCCTGCCGCTCTCGGACTTGGTGGTCTGACCGCTGTCGGCAAGGAACCTGCCGAAGGGCAACAGCCTTCCCCCAAGGGTAAGGGCGCCAAGATTACGGAGGTGGTCGAGCAGGTGGAGTTGTTCGACGCCATGGATCGCGAACTGGTGACGGTCGATTTCATCGCTAAGGATGCCACGGAAGCCAATCTGATTTTCCGAAATAAAACTGACAAGCCAATTCATCTAAAACTCCCTGAGACGTTCGCTGCAGTTCCTGCCCTGGGGCAAGGCATGGGTGGCATGGGCGGTATGGGTGGCATGGGCGGTATGGGCGGCGGTGGCATGGGTGGTGGCGGTATGGGCGGTGGCGGCATGGGCGGTAACCAAGGGATGGGCGGCGGTATGGGCGGTGGCGGTATGGGCGGCGGCGGCATGGGAGG
>B570J29032_109958451_pt1 | contig 12945 bp, 5 predicted proteins | sample LakMenEpi16Nov12_FD_29032 | JGI IMG/M metagenome (IMG submission 29032)
GCATCAGAAGCATATGTCATAGCATCAGGATCTATACAAAAAGGTCGGTTTAATCATCTAAGAGCGTGTCTAAGCACGCAAGACAGTGGGAAAATAGCTGCAGTATATGTCAATGGGTCACTAATCGCGTCATCATCTGATATTCAAGATTTTGGTGATCTGACTTTTACAACACAGAACATGTTCATCGGATCTGGTTCGTATCATTCCATAATTGATTACGCCATTAGCCCACAGACAACCTTCAGTGGCGCGCTGGATGAGTTCAGATTTTTTGTCGGAGAGAGAACTCAAGCTGATATCAACGATTACGCATACCACCAGAAATATGCAACAGACCAGCTCCGGTTGCGTTTTGGTTTTGACGAACCGTATGGTTCATATGACTATGACGATGTTGCTCTGGATTCATCTGGTAATGCTCTGCATTCATATATCCAGAACTTTACCAGTAGTCTAAGACTTACATCGTCGCTAGCACAACCAATGACATACCAGGATTATTACTACAATCCTGTTCTTTTCCCAAGTGACGATGCTGTCAACAATTACTTTTATGATCTGATCACGAGCGCGTCTGATTATGACAAAGACAACCCAAACATAATCCTTTCACTAGTTCCGCCTCACTATCTTGATGAGAGCGCGCTGGCTAACGGTTTGAACAAGTTCGATTCTGGTCTAGGTGTCATGCCCGCGATCGACACAATCCCAGGAACTGGAAGAATTGCACAGACGTCATCACTTGTGCGGCTCTTGTGTACAGTCTCAATAACTCTTGATGAGATCAAGCAATTTGCTGACAGCATGTCAAAGATTTTGGCCATTGAGCTTGACTCAGACGAAGATGTAAGCGACCAGATGCTACCATTTGTTGCTGACTATTTTGGTGTCGAGTTGCCTAACTTCTTTGCCAAGTCAAGCACAGATCAGTTCATTTTTGGACAAAATGTTGCTGAAGATCAGGTCACTAGCTACACCCTTAAGGACCTACGCAACACACTGTGGCGTAGGTTGCTTGCCAACATGCCAAATGTCAACGTAACAAAAGGCACGGGCGCCGCTGTACGATCAATATTCTTGTCATCTGGAATAGTTCCTGAGAACTTTTTCGAGATTAGAGAGCTAGGGATGGCAGGTGAGACAAGGTTGGTTGATAAGAGAGAGCAGACACTAGAGGTAATGTCTGTGCTGGACTTCTCAGCAAGCCTTAACAGTCCTGCTGGTTCCGCAGTTCCAATGGGCTTCAAGAATGACTCACCTAGGCTGGTTGGGTCGTATTTAAGTGCCTCTAGAGTTGAAACTGGTTATCCATATCCTGTTGGCACATTTACAGATAAGACTCAATACTCACCCCACGGAATTTCTAACAATGTGAGTGATGGCCTGCTTACAAGCGGCTCATTTACACTTGAAGCATCCTATGTTTTTGACACAACAAAATCACATCCTGCGCAGCAGAGCTTAATTCGTTTGGAGACAACTTCAAGTGCGGGCAAGAATCCTGTTTTAATGAATGTTGTTTATAACAATGTTATGAAAAATTTATCCTGCTCATTGTGCGTTGACGCAGTAAATACAACAAATCCAAACGTCTTAAAGTTAGTCCTGTCAGGTGTTGACCTATTTGATGGTAACAGATGGGTTGTGGGAGTCGAAAGGACACGAGCCGATGCATTCAACATCAGATCGGGTAGCAATTACTCTGTTAGATGCGCGAGACAAGCAGGAAACACAGTAACGTTATTCACTACGTCGTCTTACTTCCTAGAGACACCAAACGCCTCTAGCAATGCTCTATCGAATATCAGCACTCAAAACACCTCGGGTTGCTTTATTGTTGTCGGCTCACAAAGCCTAGATGCACCTGCAAGTGGCCTGAATGGCTTTGTCAACGAATTTGGCTCGATTGCGTCAATGTTCACAGGAAAAATTTCAGGTGTCAGATTCTGGTCAACCGATGTGGGTCAACCGGCGTTCATTGAACATGCAAGGAATCCCTACAATATAGGCACGAGGAATCCAGAGCTTGGTCTGGGATTCGATCTAGTACAGACTGGTGCATTCCAACGGCTAAGAGTTGATGCCAGCTGCGATCAAGCCACGACAACGGCAGATATTGCTGGAAATATAAGGATATTTGACTTTAGCCAGAATCTATCACACATCAGCGGATCTGGATTTGAGGCCGGAAAGACTGTCATTAAGCCGTACAGACAGTTCATCAATAGGCTGGCACCTCGTTTTGACTTGCAACAAAGCTCAAACAAGGTCAGAGTTCGTGGACTCGATGTTGTTGAGCCCACTGATCCTCAATACACGGTGACAGGACCCGCATATGAAATTTACAGTGTTGACAGCATCATTGACGACGTTAGATACTCAATAGAACATTCTGTTGTTAAAGCACTCGATCAGGACATTGTGGCAACAATAGGTGATATGCAATATCTAGACAATGTTTTAGGAAGCAATGCCGACATGTTTTCTGACACATACTCGAATTTTGTTCACTTAAATGACGTTTATTTTAATCGTCTAACTGATAAAGTTGATCTTATGCGAACCTATCAAGTTTTTAGATGGGTCGACACAGCATTGAGTCAGATGATCTCTGCGGCTCTTCCAAAGCGCACGCGATTCTCAGGCATGAATTACGTAATCGAACCTCACATATTAGAAAGAGGCAAAGTCAAATACTATTCTGAAGAAATGGCTGTCGCAACAACAGGGGCGTCAGTAACAACTAATATTAGTAGAGTCGATGATGTCGCGGGGTCAGTAAAATGAAGCCTTTTATTGAAGAGAGTTTATTTCGTCACTACGAAAATCTTCCAACACCTGTATCGACAAGCTTTACACCCGATATAAATTTTGCGCAAGGAATAGAGCTTAGGAGAGGAAGAGACGTCTTTAGAGCATCATCTAAGCCCTTCATATCATCAGGAAAGTGGGCTGAGGCGTCTAATGACGGTCTTATTGATCAAGAAGTTCTACCCGCTGTTTTGGGTGAGACAATTGATCCACTTGATTATGAACACTTCAATGACGTTGTCGAGACCAAGACACCAGCGCAAGTCCTTGTTGATGAAGAGATAATTAGATCAAACACCATTGACTATGATGCTGCAACCAGCAAGGATGGTCGCATCACAATCTTCAAGCTAAGCGCTAGGAGCTACTTAGCTAGAGACGAAATACCGTTCGACGCGCGCGGTGTCAAAGCAACAGACGAGTCTATCGTTGGATTTAGCGTAGGTACTAGAAAGTCACCTTTCATCGATGAAGGTGAAAGCCTGCTTGGAATAGCTAAGATTGGTTATCATGGAATAACACCTGAGACGAGGATGATTTTCTATGACACGACTCTGACAAGCTCACTTGGCACGACTCTCAACTATGACTCTTTCGATCCCAATGGTGTATATGGGTCATTTGGTCGGGATCTATATTCTGCAATATTTGAGACAGACTCTGTGACATACGCCGGGATGCTAAGATGAAAAGTAGAATACTAAATGTTTCGCCTCGACCCTATCTAAGAGACTTAGACTCTAAAAATGTTTTGCCTGCAATTGTCAGGACAGGCTATCAAAATGAGATTGGCGCAAAAAATGAGCCATTTAATGATGCCGATGTCTTAGTCTACACGTCAAGCCAGGTCATCTTGGCCCCTTATATGATTCCAGCTGAATCTGCAGGTTTTGCGACAGGCTCTTTAATCATCACAAGCAACATCAAAGATTCGACATCTTATCTAGGAAAACCTGTTGACAATGGTATCCTTTCACCGTTTATTGAGTATTCAAATCCAGCAGGCTACAACCTAGGGCCTGAAGATGAAGGCTTTCCACAAAACACATACCCAGGTTTTTCATCACCTGAAAAAGACAAGATCGCCATAACAATTGATATCACACCAAGTGCTGAGAAAAAAATCACGCGATTAAGCAGAGTTGACAGCGTATCTGGTTCAACGGCAGGAGAGTTCTATGACTCAACCCACACAGGATTTGCGTATTTTAACTTTGCAAATAAGACATGGGACTATGTCGGTGAGACTGATCCTGTAACAGGAGCAGATCTAAATTACACTTCTATCTTGACTTCGTCTGATGCTAGAATGACAAGCGGTCATAGAAAGATGATGTCGCAGTTTTGTAGCACACCTAACGTGGCAGGATCAACTAACACTGCAGCAGGCTTAGCCCCTACAACTATTAGCGAGCAATATGATAGAGGTTACGATAAAATTGGTGAGCCAACCTCGATGTTTGAGGCACCATATGCACCTCGTTATCATGCAAATCAGAACCAAACGATCAAACTATCAGACTACATTAAGCATCCAATTGTTGTAGACAGATTTTCAATCGAGCTTCCTGTCAAAGCTAGAAGAATTCAAAATCCGCCCGTAAGTGTCACCTGGACAAGAGATGCTGGCTTTGGGCGTGATATTGATAACTACGTTGTCTTCTTATACACGCAAAACAGATCAAATGTGATTAAAGACAGCATAACGGATGTCTCAAGTAGCATAAGAAATCTAGTGGCTAGAAAGTCATTCTGTTTTTATAACACACAAACATTTTCTTCTGCCCTACAAGCAAAGCCCATAATACATGATGCAGCTTATTCTGCATCTTTTGGCATGACATCAACACAAGCAAAGACCGCAGGCATTCGCCAGATAGAAGAAATTGATGCAAATGTCTACATGACATTTCGTCCCACAACATTTAATCAATATTACGGCGGACAATCAAAATACGGTGCATTCAGGAGCAACGTTTCATCAAAAGACAATGTCATCCTGCAGCATTTTTGGCGTGGCGGTCAATATGCATCTGGCACTACAAATGACAGCTTTGTTCGTTGGGGTACGTCGACCTTCACTCTGAATAAGATGGCAGGATACGAAGCCGAGTCAGGCAGCATGAATCAAAATCTTGTTGCTTCTGTCCCGAGCCAGCGGGCGCTTATCGGATCATTTTGGGAATCGACGCAGGACACAAGAACAGATACAGCATGGACGCCTGATGCCAAAATATCAACAGTAATCTCATGCAGCGTTGAGACGCCGATTATACTGTTTCCCGAGGATGAGCTAGTCCTAGGAATCGAGTCTGGTGTTCATCCGAATACTGCATATGTTAACTCTGCAGGAAGCGGCCTAGATGAGTCCGTGCTTAATGTCACTGGGTCGGCGCTCACCATCAAGCAAGAGAATGCAAAGATCGTAATATACGGATCTCTCATCCAGAACGGCAAAGAGCTTTTGCCAGTCCTGAACCAGCATCTTGGCTCAGCTGCTGTTAGTGAAGATATCCACTATAACAACGCTGTTACAGATCAATATGACGTCTACCCACGATCTTATTTCTCTGCGTCGTATGTCAACAACATTATAAATGGCAATTCTCTGCCAAGTAGAAGAAAGATTGGTAACTTCACTGACGTTAATCAAGCTCAATTCACGCCAGGCGGCTATCTAGACTATCTAAACACACAATTCACAGGATCTTTTGCCAGAAACATTAAGATTCTTGACCAGAATGCCATCTTTTACGATTCAATGACACCAGAGCCAGTCGCAATAGCAGCCGGTATTGCAAGCGCTTCAGCTAATTTGACATCATCATATGTTGGATCAAATATAATCAGCGCCTCTGTTCCTCCTACAAGATTGCGTCTAGAAAGAGCACCTTTACAGGTTGATATTGGCGCAGGTCCATTTTCTTCAAAAGTTTTACCTATCCAGAATATTAAGCCTGTACAATTTGTCATCACACTATTCGGAATTTCATTCCAGATCGAAGTGTTGTCAGGTAATCCATACTATAGAAATGCTTTCGCTTTCGAGACTAGCACACCCACAACTAAAAGAAATAGAGATATAGAAGTAGAAATCCTTGCACAACCGCTAGGCTCGTCACTTACGTCAATTATAGGCAAAGGTGATGCAGCAAGGTCAATTTTGTACTATGATAGTGCGTGGCACCCTCTTTTCAAGCAATTTAGCACTCTAATTTTGCCACCTTTTAAGTACTTTTACGGTAGTGCTGCTGCAGTTCGCTACGGTCTTTCTAACATACGTTTAACACCACCAACTTACACATACAGGCGTGACCACTATGGGTTTGTGAGAGACATGCTAGAGCAGTCACGCGACTCTAGGACACAGTATTTTGTTGGTGCAAAACCTGTCGTCACTGATGGCGTTGTTACAGCCGAGTTTGTCAATGCATCAACAGATGTAAAAGCAGATCCTTATACGACACAGTGCAGTAATGTGAGCATATTCTGCACATCATCAGTCCCATATGATGATGGTCGTGCTAGAAATCGCCGTGATGTTCCTGCATCCACCGTATCAACTGGTCCTAATAATCTCATCTTTGGTATTACAGGCAGCTTCGGATTCAAATAGTTAGAGTTAGGGGCGCGTCAACATGGGATTTTTAGACTCAAAGAAGCGCATCATGGATGTTGTTATGACGCCCATCGGTCGTGCGTCATTGTCGAATGGTGGCTTGACCATCGCTTACGCAACTTTCACAGATGGGCAGACATATTACGACCCGAGCTCTATTAGTGGATCATCTGATGAGGCTGTCAATCGCGTCTTGTTAGAAAGTCCGGCATCTCTGCCACAAGATACTTTTGCTTTGGTGACAGATGACACAGGAAAACTTGTCCCGATCGACGCTTTTGGGATACGAGTCACAGATAACGGTGACCTTTTTCAAGGTGGGAAGGACATTACGAGATTTAATAACACGGGATCATTCTCGTCTGCTATCTCAACAGTGTCAAATATGTTCCAGCAATCTACCGCATATAATACAATCATAGCATCCAGAGACCCGCTAGATGTTAGTCCAAACTTCATAGTTTCATCAAACACTGCATCATTTCAAATTGACAATGGACACCCGTTTAAGCCTAGTGATAAGCCAAAAACAGTAAATTCTGCGCCTTCTGTCTTCTTTGATAAACGTTTAGCTAACTTCGCTCAATTTAAGTTCTTACCACCAGTTGTCAGTGTAAATAACACACAAAGTCGTCTAGGTCGTTATGAAAACATCAAGGAATTCAATCAATACACATATAAAGATCTTGTTAACGAGACTCTAGGCACAGACGCAAATCCTGTCAAGCAAAGAGTTGACATTGAGATCACAGATACAACAGACACCAACGATCTTGTGATTCAGTTACTAGAAACAAATAATGAGGGCATCATCAAGCTCGATGCTGTCGATTATGGTCAAGTTACAGTCTCTAGCGACCGTGCTCACCCCATTAAGAGAATCATCTTTTATGGCAAGGTTTTTGTTGACGAGACAGGTTCTCCAACATTTGTCAATATTTTTACCATGGTGATAGACTAAATGCCCGTTGCATCACAAGAGCTGACAACAGCACCGATAAGATTTGGCAATGAAAGTGACTTTTTTATTGTCACACATAAAAGCATCGATGAGAATCTGCTTTTTACGTACAGAATTAGCTTGATTTATGATTCTAATGTGAGCATCGATCCTAATCTAAACCTACAGGTTAGAGTTGTCGAGAGTCAAAAAAGGCTGCCTGAAGCGCAGCTTACACGAAGGTCAATTCTAAACGGTAGTGCTATCAAGCTTGTGCAAGACAAGCTCTTGCAGAGCTTTGAAACAAAGTTATCACCGCTTGTTGTCTTCAATGTTCCTCGTGTCGATCTCAATAGACGAAATCTTGTGTACGACATAGACATACCTGCCTCTCTTGCTAGGAGCCAGTTTGTGTTCCAAATCGTTCAGGTTGACTCTAGCAACAACGTGACAACTTCTGAATCTATCACTATTAATCACAATGAAAAGTTAAAAAATTATGACATACCAGGAAATGGCTTTTCTTTAAGATCTGGATACATTGATGATAACACACTGGTATTAGAGGCATCATCATTTGATAACAACATCGGAGCGTTTAACTTTTTCGTTAAAAATGAGACACCGACCGATGTTCGCCCTGTCTTTTTCGAATCGATTGGAGACAGTGCACTAGATGATAACAATACAGCACAAATTACTTACAACATTGAGAGAGGCCAGAAGTTAAAGTTTTCTATCACACCTACATCAAAATTCACAAACAGAAAGATGTCACATTCTACTGAGACTGAAGTCGGTAGTAGCTACACTAATTTGTATTTTCCCTTCTATGTTACGAACATCAACGACGTTGGAGTGACTTTCATCGTCAAAGATGTGCCATCTTCAATAAAGAAGGTGATGCTTTATAGACAAATTCTTAACCAGGCAGAAAGAAAATTTATCTCTGATGGGAGAGTAACTACGGGTGACCTTGTAATCAAGGATGTTGAACGGTTAACGCAATATGACTGTGTCTATAGCCTGGACTACATCGATGAAAATTCAACGTTAAAAACATCATCGAGCTTCTTGTTTCTTCCAAGCCTTAAGCTTAACACTCTTGCCAGTGTTGCAGCAAGAAAAGTAGAGCAGACTGTTAAAGAAGGAACAGTTATCACCAAATTCAGGATTGATGTCAACTATAACAATACGTCACCATTTGATCAAATCGTAAGCGATCTAAAAAAAGTAGGTCTTGATAATCTTTTTGATGAAGATCTTAAGAAAATGACCAACAACCTAAAACCGCTCATACGTGTTCTTGTCTCTAGAATTAATCTCGAATCGGGCGAAGAAGCAGACCTGGGCGTGATTGAACCTGGCGAAGTAGAATACGCAAACTCAACGCAGGCAAGCTACCTGTATAGGTTCGAGGCAGCAATTAGATCAGCACCCGAACTAATGGAAAATATAGCATCAAGCCAGAACGTCTTGGCAAACATATCAAGAGATTCCAAAGACATTGTTGACACTGCTTCTAAGGCTATTTCTAATCGCTTTAAGGCATCACAAAATTCTTTTACAGCAAAGTTCTTATCAAGATCTTCCTTACGCGGTTCCACACTGAAATATGGAAATGCGGCATCGGGTATAGATCTTGGTTTTCACGCTGGTCGGACAGGAATATTTGCTGACATCTCCATACCGAAAGAACAAGCGTCGATCTCGATCAAAGACTTACGTGTTCAAGTCACGCCTAGCTCAAAAATGCTGTCCTGGAGCTACACAGGAAGCCCTTACTATTTTAATGTGTCTGTAAATGGTGTGACTAAGACAGCCTTAACCTTACCTGGACAAAGACAATGTTATTTCTATCTTGACTCAAGGATTAAAGGAAAGATAGAAGTCACTGCTGTACCAGCAGGCGAAAATCAAGGCGCATACGCCGCTCTGGAGATACGTTAAATGCCTATCAAGAATCCAACAACACGTCTTGTTGCTCAAAATTCTGGAAGCGGCAAGCCCGCATCTACCAAAACTAAAGCAGCTTCAACAAGAATAGCTACAAACGTTGCAACAGGCGTAGCAATTTCTCAAGAGACCGATAAGGAAACACAAAATCGAGAAAACGAGAACAAGCGCACGAAAAAAACAACTTTTGGCACCGCAACGCAATCATCCACGCAGGACAAAGAATCAAATCTAGCAAGTAGAAACAAGTTTACGCCCCGCGACAGGTCATTTGATACAGAAATTGTTTTCACATTTGCACCCACAGATTACGATGTGTTTCTCACGGGATCGGGCATCAATAGCTATCAACCTGTCATAATTGCCGACGTCCCGTTCTCTAACTACTTTGGCTCAGAAAGCCCATCATATGACATTGTTAAAGTTCAACAAGACCTACAAGACAGCACAGTTAAAATTGCAAACGATCTAGTTAAGAACTTCTACAGCACAAATCAGGCCAAAAAAACTGCATTAGAGAAGATCAGAAGTAAAAATCTATCGTTTTACAACACAGGATCTAATTCTGTTAGCACCGTAGCAAGCGCAGCCAGAAACTTACTTGCAACATTAACGGTAAAGACAGCGCCAGATCCTGCAGAATACAACACTGTAACTAATAATCTCAATAGCACATTAAGATACGCGGGATCTGTTACACAGACTAGGCCTGGAACGCCATACAATGATGATGACGTAATTAAAGCATCAAGGTTTACTAGTCACTTTGATGACCTTCTCCCGTACGGCATCTATAAATCAACTCTTCTGGGGCAGGTCCTGCATGATAGAGTAAGCGTTCTCAAGTACGGAACTAGTGCATCTGTTACACAGCGTTCAGCATCATCTAAGCCAGATGTTATAATAAAGCCGTTGTATAGTGTAAATGAAAGTCAAGGATTAGGTGTCTATAGGCACGTTTTAGAGCGCACTGCTCGAGCTTGGCAAGAAGGCGGCTTTATTAGTGACGAATTCTTAAAAGAGTTTGATGAACCAGACGACGATGGCTTTGATTTCAATGATTTTTACAAGATAGGTGGCTATTCAATTACAAATTCATACAATGGCGGTTTTACAGAGGCAATTGGCGGCTTCGATTCTGAGACTGCCAAATCAAAGCCGTCTGGCGTTAAAGGTGTAATCCCCAATTTTAAGAAAATAGACGAATCGTCGCCAAGTATCACTGAAAGATCAAAAAATTTGATATTAATAACAGCAAATTTAATCAACGAACAAATTGGGGGTGAGACTAGCAACAATCTAACTCTACCTCAATTTTTAAGAAATGCGTCATATAACTCTCAAGAGTATACAATCAACTCTACGGGAGCAGAAAATAAATTGCCGCTAGTTGCAAGCATAGGAAATAAAAATTACAGCTTATTTGATGTAAAGATAGCAAATGATCAAGCAGCTTCTACGACTACTAAAAGCCTTTTAGCAGCAACTACATTCGACATAGACGAGCTTTCTACACTTAAAGACAAGATCTTAAATGCAAGAAACCAGCTTGACAATGTTATCACTGCAAACACAGGTTACCTATCGAATCAAGTTGCCGTGTTTTTGATGAAATGCATGTTTGACGAGTATTACAACTTTTTTAAGGGATCAGTGCTTACAACTGGTTCTAGCAAATACTCACTTGCTAGAACAATTATGTTCTTTAGAGCCATCAGCAGTGAATACTTTAAAGCTGTTGTTTGGACTATGTGCAATAATAAAGCTAAAATTAGAAATGCTGAAGAAATTGACAATTTTGAGAAAGGTATTAAGAACAGTATCGCTGGTCGAGACAGCCTTTATACGGATTATTCAAATGGTGGTGTCTTCTCATTTGACGCTTATGCAGATAAAGTGCAACAGACGGAAGATGATGCAGAATCAACCGCAGATACTTCTAGAAGATTTCTTGAGAAGCTATTTGACACGGACTCATCATTTGGTATGTTTGACAGAATAGCAAACAAGTTCATTAGCCAATTTCCTCAAATTGATGGGACAGTAGCAGAAGGTGCAATAAAGATAACATCTTATATAGTGTTTTTGGATATTCTAAGTTTGCTTAAAGTGAAATACCAGCTTCGATTTACCGAAGAAGTAGGCGGTGAGAATTACAACGGCATTGTAGGCTTCGTTGAGTTTTCCAAGCGCGATACAACAGCCATTACGGACTGTCTTAGATCAGCACTCACCACATCAGACATCACGGATTTTTCAACTTACGCAGCTTATAGAGGTGGAGAACCGTACGAGTCTACAAAAGATGCAATAAGAAGTAACTTCTGGAGTCCTATTAGAGGAATTGTGCAAGGTGTTTTGAGCGAGTACGAGTCATTTGTTGATGTTGCATCCTACACACGCACTCTTTTGTCTAGTGCGCTCACTCAAGTTGATTTAGCCGTAACTGCGTATAACAATCTAACTAGAGCATATCAAACATTTGACAATACCAGTAGCGAGCTTGCCGCTTCTAAAGCAAAATCTTTAATATCAAAATACAGCACGCCTGAGTCGATAGTTGAGCTAAAAAATCGACAACAGCGTTATTTGAAATTAATCAAAAACACTGATATGACCAGCATGGCAGCAAGATCACCATACTTTAGATCAGTTGTCGAGGCTACACACAGAGATGTGCTAACAGAGCGTCAGGCCAAGATATATGTCGTAGGAATTCCATACGGAATGCTTGAGGTTCTTAGGCTAGAAAGTCCGTTAGAGCAAACTTTCTCCCCAGAGTTTAATGTCCACATTAACAAGGTCCTTAAAGATGGCAGCTTCCAGCGAGTAGATTACTACCTCCCACAGGATGCTCTAACAGGCAGCCTCGTTGGATATGCTTACAGCTCGTCAACAGTGTCAGTAACAGATGATCAAGAATCTACAACAAGATTCACAAATTATAACAATAAGTCAATCTTTGTAGATAGTTTCAACTATAGCATAGGCACAATATTTAGAGCTAATGGCACACAACACACAGGACCGACGTATGATAGCCAGAAAGTCCAGTCAGCACTAGAATCATATGTTGAAGATCTTTATGGCCTTTACCCGCGTTATGCCTTCACAAAATCTCAGCCCGAGCGTCTTATTGCTGAAGATGATATAGCGACAGAGATCGCAAACACATATCCAGTTGAAGAGCAAGAATCACAGCTAATTAGATCGCGCATCAAAGCTGCTATTCTAATGCATAAAGATTTTTGTACGACAACAATGGTAAATGATCTTGAGACTGCGCCTTTGTTTGATAAAATAATATACTGTCTTGTTGAGACTGAGACTTTAGGTAATCTAGCGTCATTAACAGCGAAGGTTCAGGTGTAATATGGCAACCACACTAGATCAAGTACAGACAATATCATTTCCTTTCTACAGCACGAACTTGCCAACTGGAACAGCTGGTGAGAGCATATCGTCAACCTTTGTGTACAACTATTACACACGTGACGAGGGTGTGTCTGAAGTGACTGCATTAGATGGATTGCAGCGAGATACAGATGAGTACAATTTTATAGTTGAAAATTACGAGAGGAACACTTACCCACGTCAAGTTAATCTTGTTATCACA
>B570J29032_109958450_pt1 | contig 12944 bp, 15 predicted proteins | sample LakMenEpi16Nov12_FD_29032 | JGI IMG/M metagenome (IMG submission 29032)
CTTTCAGGGACTAACGTATCGCCTCAAAAATTCAAACAGATGTTAGTGAATGAGTTGGAACGTAATACTCGCTTACAGGAAGCGTTTATGAAAAATCCCGCTTCTTTTTTTGCCTCTGCTTTGTATTGTGCCGAATTAAATCTATCCCCGTCAAGTTTGGTAGGGGAATTCTTCTTTATAGTTAGTAAAGAGCAAGTAAAAGCAATTTTAGGCTACAAAGGTCTTGTCGCTCTTTTGCTTCGCTCTGATAAGGTTAAAAAGATTTGGGCTGAAGTTGTTTACAACGAGGACGACTTTGAGTACGAACTTGGTTTAGAACCTAAAATGGTTCACATACCTAACTTCAATTCGGTTAAGACCTGTGATAATATCAAATGTATTTATGCTTGTGCTAAAGTTGGGGACGAGATTGTTTTTAAAGTAATGACACTTGAAGAAATTAAGACGATAGTTGAGATACTTGAAACGCCGAGTGAGTATTACTTCAATGACAAAAAAGACCCTGAAAAGTGGCTTCTTAAAAAAGTAGTTCTAAAGCAGATGTCTAAACTTATGCCAAAAGAAGATGATAGGTTGTTAAAAGCAGTTTCTTTTGACGATAATGTTGAGGGCGGAGGATATTTAGTATTGGACGATAATGATACCGTGAGGGTTGTACAGGGTACTATAATTGGTAAGCATAAACCCAATAAAAAAGGCAGTATTTATCAAAACCTAACAAATTTTTCAGAAAACGCATTGCCAAATGAAAATAATGATTTACATTTGAATTCTGATACCGATGTTACTTCTGTAAGCGACAACGATAACACTAAAGGACAATAATGCTTATTTTTGAATCTCAATTCCAAAAAGGTTTTTCATAATTTCTAATTGGAGTTTTTTAGATTGTGATTTTTAAATATAGTTTTAAAAAAGTTAAGACCCGATTCGCCAAGCGTTTCGGGTTTTTTCTTATATACCTCCGTCAGTAATAGTCCAATTGTTTGGTGCGCCCGTTAGTATGTTTTTACCTGCCTGACCTGCAACTGTATATTTAATTGTTCCGAATCCCGCAACAATATTAGGAGTAAGGAAAGGCGACAATAAACTCCAACCATTATAGATTGCATCTAAATTAGCAGAGGAATAATTCAAATCTGTTTTGTTAGCCATAAATGAATTTAATCCATTAACCGCTACGTTTGATACGTCCCAAGCACCGATGTTTTGGTCAAAAGCGTTTGCGCTTGAGAACATAAATGCCATATTAGTTGCGGAAGATACGTCCCAAACACCGATAGGCTGATTAAATGATGTCGCTAAACCAAATGTACCGTTAAAATTCTGAACATTTGAAACATTCCAACCGCTTATGTTTTGATTAAATGCACTTGCAGTACCAAACATACCTGACATATTTGTAACACTTGAAGTATTCCAAGAAGTAATATTTCCATTGAATGTAGTTGCCCCTGCAAATGTTCCCTCCATAGTTGTAACTGTTGATGTGTCCCAAGAGTTTAAAGACTGATTGAAAGAAGTTGCACCCGCAAACATATAAGCCATTGTTAGCACTCCATTAGTATTTGCACCCCAACCATTCAACGCTTGATTAAACGAAGTTGCTTGACTAAACATTCTCAAGAAAGTTTGAGCAGAAGATGGTGTCCAAGTGCCTATTGTTCCATTGAAAGAAGTTGCTCCCTGAAACATAAAGTTAAAATAAATAACATTTGAAACGTTCCAACCTCCGATATTTTGATTAAATGAAGTTGCGGTTTGAAACATTTGACCCATATTAGTAACGTTTCCTGTATTCCAACCGCTTATGTTTTGATTAAAAGCAAAAGCACCTAAAAACATAGAGTTAGTATTTATAAGAGATGAAGTGTTCCAAGAAGTAATATTGCCATTAAATACAATAGCACTTTGAAACATACCTTGTGTGCTTAAAACTGTACTTAAATCCCAAGAATTTAAAGGTTGATTAAATGATTGTGCGTTAAAGAACATAAAAGACATATCTGTAATTCCATTTGTAGTAGCACCCCAACCGTTTAGTGGTTGATTGAAAGAAATTGCGCTATAAAACATTGCAGTCGTAGCCAAACAAGAAGACAAATTCCAACTATTCAAATTCTGATTAAAAGCAAATGCTGAATTAAACATTGCAGTCATTTGTTGCACAGAAGATACGTCCCAAGAGCCAATATTTTGATTAAACGCATTTGCTTGAGAGAACATAGTTCCCATATCAGTAACATTACTTACATTCCAAGAAGTTATGTTACTGTTAAAAGAGGTTGCGTTAAAGAACATACTCTGCATATTTGTTACAGAAGATGTGTCCCAAGAATTTAAAGGTTGATTAAATGCCGTATTTGAATCAAACATACTTGTCATATCCGTAACAGAAGAAGTGTTCCAAGAGTCAATAGGAGAGTTAAACGCTGAAAGACTGAACATACTTGTCATATTGGTAACAGAAGAAGTGTCCCAAGCACTTAAATCATCATTAAAAATAGTCGCTTCTCCAAACATAGAACTCATATTAGTAACTGAACTCACGTTCCAACTACTAACATTCCCTATAACTGATAAAGAAGAACACTTATAAAACATTTGAGTACAATTTGTAACTCCTGTTAAATCTAAAATATCACTAACTGAAGATAAATCTAAATTTAAACAACCTGCAAAATATCCACCACCATTACCTAATTGTAAACTGCCAAAACTTGATATTGAAAGTATTTTTTCTTCGTCTTGAGCAAGAGAAAAATTAAAACCATTTATAGTTCCTGCTATACTTAAATTATAAGTCCCCGCAACTGCGTAAGTATGTGTAGTTTCTGCCTGATTCCAAGATGTTATAGTATCTTGAGAGCCATCGCCCCAATTAACTGTAAAATTATATGTTCCTGTGGCTACAAGCGGTAAATGTATTTGATTAGAAGCACTTGAGCCTGATGAAATATTAGTTGTGTCCCAAGTAGAATTAAATATATTAGAACCAACTTGTAAAACTCCGTAAATGTAATAATCATTAGAAACGTAAATTATATCTCCGCTGATTTGAAAAATACCCATATTAAGGCTATTTAAAGCAAAAGCAACGGCTTGAATATTATAACCGTCAACTTGAACTGTATAAGTTATAGGAGTTGTGTTAGAGGTGTTTGAAATAACAATAGAAGCAGTAACGCTTCCAAAATAAACTTCAGTTGATAAATCCCATTGATACAAAAGTGATGGCGGAACTGCTAAAGGGTCAGAAGTACCACCTAATAAATTTACATTTTGAGCAAACGCCGTATTGTTTCTAACTCTTACGCTTATAGTATCTTTAATTTCCGTTGCCATATCAAATCTTTTTATTTCTTATCAAATAATATACAAAAGCACCTACTAAAAGTATTCCTGTATATTTAACTACTTGTCTGCTAACGAAGTAATCCCCTTTAGCAAAGTTAACGAAATGCTCACAATTATAATTAATTGGGTCGTATTTTTCGTCTTTTAAGTCTTTGAAAAGTTGTTCAAGTGTTTTTGAATCTAATTTGGTTGATTCCACAGAAACTATTTCTCTACCACCTTTAAGCCATTTTTCTAAAGGCTCTTTTACTAAATTTCCACCACTTGAATTTACTTTTTTTGGGTGTAAATGAACTATAAAAATTTCATCTCCGTTCCTTTCAATTATGCCGTGATGAACGTATAAAGGCATTAGTTTTGATTTTGTTGTAATCGTATCTCCTGTCTTTAATTTTGAAACTATGTGTTCTCTATTTTCAATTTTTAGTTTGTATAGTCCGATGTTGTTAAATTTCTTCGACAAAGCCATTTAGATAGTCATATTGTTGTTTAAAAAAGTAATCATCAAAGAAACTTGGTTCTTTTAATAAATAAGAGTTTGCAGTTTGATTGACGTAAAATATAAAGTTTACATTTTCACTTGGTAATAAGTTGAAATTAATACTTGTTCTGCCGTTAAGTACAATGTCATCGCTTATTGGCTTAACAAATAAAGAATTTTGATATTGGTAAGGGTCTATTGTTGTTGTGTTTATAAAATTTTTAATTTCTCCATTAACATCATAACTCCTAAAATTCATTCCTTGCAATAGTTGTTCAGGGCTATTACTTTGAAGATATATGTAGAATATTCCATACAAATAACTACCCATTGAATTTTGTATTACAAAATAAGGGGTAGAATCATTACTCGAAATAGTATAAACTCCATTCGGGTAAAAAGTTGTTGTAGGTGTATATATCCCCGCCATACTTTATTATTCTTCTTCTGCGATGATACTTCCGTTTTTTTCCATCGCTCTTAATTTTTTAGTTTTTTTGTTAATCATAATCTTAATACCATTTTCCTGCAAAATCATATTTTTTAACTTATCTAACTCTCTAACGTTTTCTCCGTTATTAATCGCTTCACGCATTGCTTGTAAACCTACAACCGCATCGTCTTTTAATTTCTTATCATCTTCGGCTACAACTTTAGGTTCTTTGTACTTATCCACAATAACTTCCTCTTCAGTAGTCGAGCCGTTCTTTTTTGGCTTAAAAAGCCATAGAATCGCTAAACCAATTCCAATTGACGCTAATAAAGTTTTTGTTTCTCTATCCATTTGTGCTTTGCTTATTTAATTTATAAAATATTAACGAAAGTAAAATAATTCCAAATCCCAAACCAATAAGAGGTAATATTCTATCTTTTTTTGATTTATCCTCTAATTTTTTAATATTCTCTTCGTTTAAAAACTCAATTATAACCGCAGTTTTAGCAATTTCAGTATTCGCATCACTCAACATTTTTTTAAGTTTCTCTGCTTGTTGAGCATCAAGTTCTGCCATAGCCTGAAGCAGTTCCTCATTTTTTTTATTTTCCTTTTGAGCGTATAAATACTGAACACCGAAATCTACGGCGGTCGTAATTAATGCAGAAACACCACTACTTATTCCCACACCGCCTTTTACTCCTGCGGGTGCGCCCGTTGCTCCCCCTACGTTTAAATATCTACTATGCGTTTGCATTTGAACTTGATTTAGAATACATTAAAAAAAGACCGTATATAACGCCTGTACCCGCACCAAGACCCGCAACATAAATCCAAGTATCACGAAGTCTAATCGTACTTTCTTTTTGTAACGCTTCTCGATATTTTTGTAAAGATTCCGCAAGAATTCTAATACGTTCAGTTTCGTTTTGGGTACGAATTTGTTCGTAAGCGATTTTTTCATTTGATGCTATTTCAGCCATTTTTAAATTCCACATCAATTCACGTTGCTTTTCTGCTTCTTTACTTGCTCGTTCCGCACCAAAAAAACTTGTGCCAACTGAAACTAATATACCTCCTACTGCTATATACGACATAATTACTCGTTTAAAAGTTTATAATTTTCATATTCTTTATAAGACGACACTACAAAAATATCTTCTAATTTATCAATATCTTTTATGTTGTTTGGATTTGGGTGTACGTTTACAAAAACCGTGTCTTCTAATGCAATAGCAACTCTTTTAGTTCCCGCACTTGCATTTCCGTAATATGGTGCTTCTAATTCTTTAACTCCCTCTTGTGTACACAACAATAACTTACCTTTCATCAAAAAAAAGGTATGGTCAAATTTATGAATTTTACCAATAGCAAACATTCCCTTTTTAATTAGTATCTCTCTTGTATAGATACCCTCTGAAAAGGAATGAGTTAACGGCATTTCTTCTGAATTGCCTACAAAAATATCCGAAGAATTGCTATTTATTAACAAATTTTCGATGCGTTCAACCTCCTCAATAAAATTTGAGCCATCGGGTTGAAACATCATTTGTTTAATTTGCGCTAATTCTGTGTTTGCCATTTTTAAAAAATAAAATTTAATAAATATAGCAATATTACAAAATTATTCGTTTAGATAATTATTTTAAAGAATTAATTATCAATTTTTTATCAAAAAAAGTTGTTTAACTTAATTTTTGAAGTTTATTTTAATGCGTCTATAATTTTATTAACATCAAAAACTTCATTTAGGTCGTTATATTCAAAAGTGCTTAAATCTTCAAATAATAAGTGTTTTTGATAATAAGGGTGTTCAATATTTGTTTTGATTGTTGGCTCGTTTGCTACTATGTTTTTGTGCATATCGTAGCCAAAAATTTTAGGGCTTGTTCCAACCCAAGTAACTACTGACGGCAAGTTAAGAGCCGTAGCAATGTGCATAGAACTACTATCAATCAATAGTCTTTTTTCGGACAATGTAAGCAATACCGCTATACTTCTAAAACCATCTAAAGCCTGTAAAGTATTTTCGTAAACAAATTGGTCTTCACGCTTGATATGTAAAACGTGATAATCGTTAGCAAAATTGTTAATAACTTCTTGAATAATTGGTTGAGGAATATCTCTTGTCCAACTATATTTTAAAGGTTGATTATCCCCGCCACCATTAGGCTGAATAGCAAAAATTGGCTTGTCTAATTTATAAAAAGGGGCAAAATAGTCTTTCTCTGCTTTGGATAAAAAAAGTTCAGGCATTTCGCCGTTGTATTCTACTCCGTACATATCGCACCAAATCTTAATCAAATGTCCGCTTTCAGTAATAAAGTCGGAAGTCAAATATGGGTCTGAAATAAAAACTTTTGCCTCTTTATTCAAGATATAGTTTTTATGAATTCCTACCGTATTTCCACCTGCTAATACTTTGTTAACATTTGGGTTGTTTGCAAAGACATCAGGGTAGCCTGTGACTACAATTATATTTGCTTTTCTATATTGGTTTTTTATTGCTTTAAGAACTGCCGTAGCCATAATGTTCTTCCCTAATCCACCGTCTATGCTAAAAATGATATTTGCCATTTTATTTTTTATTTGTTTTTAATTCCGTAATCTGAAAAACTGTACCAAGCCCTTTCGTGTAAAAAATAGACAAGAGGTTTTATACAAATTTCAGTTAATCCTATACTTCCCGCAACCCAAAAGTTTCCTGTAAAAAAATACGAAATCAAACAAGTTTGTAAAGAGCCTAACGCTCTATAACTAACCGCTTTTAAGACGTGCCTTTTGTAACTTACTGACTTTTTACTTTTGATAATTTGCAACTCTAAACTATCGTTTTTTAATTGGGTGTATTCGTCATTTGAAATGACGGCAATTTCAGCAATATCTACGCCTTTACCCTGTATTTTTTTAGCCATAATTTTATAATTTACCGTCTTTACGCATTTGTTCTCTGATTTTAGTAGCGGAGATGTCGCCAATTTCAGTAGGCGGTATATGCTCTATTATATCATACCCAACACCTCTTCCGAATTCTACGGAGCAAATATCAGGAATAATCATCACTTTAACTATCGGCAAATTAGATTTTGAATTTATTTCGTTAAATTTAGCGTAGTGATTTTCTATGTTTTCTTTAACTTGTTCGGCAGTAAAAGGATTTTTTTCATTTACCTGTCCGTCACGAATACAAATTAAAACATTTTTACCCTCGTTCATAGCCCTTGCAAATAATGCTTGGTGCGCTAAATGAAGAGGTTGCCATCTTCCTACAAACATAGCATATTGACTTGGTTTTGCTTCTAAAGAAGACTTAACGTGTACTATTTTTTCCCAATTTTCCATATTAATAAATAGTTGCAATGTTATTTTCAAAAATGACACCCGTTGCGTCACAAACAATATGGTGCTTCTCCCCAACCTCTTCAAATGTTTCAGTTAGGGTTCTCGTAGGACAAGAAATTTTAATTTCCGAAGTGTGAAATTCTTGATTGTCAATTATAATACGCCATTTTTTAGTTCCGTCTGTATCAGAATTATTATATCTAATTCTGACCAATGACGTAAGTTCTTCGCTACTTACAAGTGCTACTTTTCTTCCGTCAAGTATTTGTCTTTGGATAGTTTGTACTTTTGTTTCCTTGTGTTGTTTTGTAGTTTCCATATAGTTAGGAGTTTAATTTGTTTAATAACTCATTCACAGAAGTAAATTCATCTACATCTGTTGTGTCTATGTCGATAAAGTCTTCAGTAGGCGGTTGATAGTCTGCAACGTGAAACGCTTCTCTTCCTCTAATTTCTGTGGTGTGAACGTAAATCTCTTTTACGTCATTAGAAGATTTAAGTTCATCTCTCAAGTCTTTGTAAGGAGAAACCAAAGAAACAATAACATCATAGCCTGAATCATCTAAATATTTTGCTATTGCTATCGCTTGAGATATGTTTGCTCTTCGACCTTGTTCGGAATAATCTTTATTGTTGATAATTCTTCTTAAATCATCTCCGTCAACTAAAAATATTTTTTTATCTGCAAACGCTCTATATTGTAAAGCGTTTTTTAAATGTTTTGCTAATGTGGTCTTACCTGCGTGTGGCTGACCTGTAAACCAAAAAATCATAATTTTAAAGTAAAGTAGTTAATAAATAATATAGAGCAAACTACTGAAATAGCATCTGATGTTATGGGCTTAAAGTTATAAGCAGATGCGAGGAAATATAAAATTCCAACTAAATAAAAGAAGTGTTCCATACTGTTGTTTTTCTTGGATAATATGTAAAAATCTATAAAGACATTTTAAATATTTGTACCAAAATTACAAAAAAAATGTATATTTGTATTATAAACCAAGAATATTTTTATGAAAACTAAAATTTTATTTCTAATGCCTCACGCAAGTACGGGCGGTATGCCAAGTTTCGTACTAAAAAGAATCCAATTATTAAAAGAATTATTTGATATTTATGTAGTAGAGTACGCTTGTTTGTCGGACACTTACATATTACACAGAAAACAAATTCAAGATATTTTAGGCAACAAATTCTATACTTTGGAAAATAATAAGTTAGAATTAATAAATATCATTAATAAACACAAAATAGACATAGTTCATATAGAACACGAAGCGGAGGGCTTTGATATGAATATGATTAATATGCTTTATCGTAATGATAGGACTTACAAGATAGTTGAAACTTGTCACAATATAGTTTTTCAAGCCAAAGACAAAATTTTTACTCCTGATGCTTTCGCCCTTTGCACACCTCATCACTTTGAAACGTTCAAAGACATTGATACTTATAAACAAGTAATTCAATACCCTTTAGAAAATAATGTTTGCGACTTTAATAAAAAGACTGAATCAATAAAGACTTTAGGTCTTGCTCAAGACAGAATTAATGTTTTAAATGTTGGTTTATGGACGAAAGGCAAGAATCAAGGAGAAGCCATAGAAATAGCAAAGAAGCACCCAAGCATAGATTTTCACTTTGTTGGCAACCAAGCAATAAATTTTGAAGACTATTGGAAGCCTCTTATGGAAAACCTACCTGAAAACGTAAAAGTATGGGGAGAACGTGATGACGTAAATGTTTTTATGGAAGCCTGTGATATTTTTATGTTCAATAGCACCTTTGAATGTAATCCTTTGGTAATAAAAGAAGCAATTGGTTATCAAATGCCTATATTTGCGCATAACCTACCTCAATACTGCGGTATGTATGATAATTACATAAGCCCAATAGAAGATTTTGGGGTTAATAAAGACAAGCATTATTTAGCAATAGACGAGAGCGACAAGTTTACAAAAGAATCAACTGAATTTTATAATTTAATATTAAAAACAAAAATGAAAAAACAAGAAACGAAATCAACTTACAGGTTTATTAACCATTTTGTAAATGGTGTTTACTTTGAAATTTTAGGAGATAGTCACTCCAACTTTAGAGTTCAATTCTCTGATAAAGTGGGAAACATTTTATACGAGGAAATTATCAAGTGTAATTCTTGGATTAAATTAGACCGTCAGTATTATACTGATTGGAATATCAAAGTTTGGGAAAATGACCAACTTGTACACAATGAAGACTTTTCTTTGAAAGGCAAAAGAGTTATGATTGGTTTTGAATCGTCTTCTCTTGGAGATACTTTGGCTTGGTTGCCTTATTGTGACGAGTTCCAAAAGAAACACGATTGCCAATTAACCGTTTGTACTTTTAAAAACTTCTTATTCAAAGACCAATATCCAAATATCGAATTTGTTGAGCCAAGCACGGTAGTTCCGAACTTGTTCGCTAAATATGATTTAGGTTGGTTCTATGATAAAAATAGAGAACCTGTTTTACCTAATACAATTCCTTTACAAGCAACGGCTACCAATATTTTAGGTTTAGACTACACAGAAATAAAACCAAAACTTAATTTCAAGCCTGAAAATATAGTTGCGAGTGTGTCGCCAAAATACGTTTGTATTGCGCCTGATTCAACTTCGGGTTGTAAAGAGTGGACTTTAGAAAATTGGCAAAAAGTTGTTGATTATTTAGTAAGTGAAAATTATGAAGTTTATAATATTTCTTTGAACTCAAGATACACTTTAAAGAATACCTATGTTCCGAAAGATTTGTCTTTAGAAAGTACAATGCAGTTTATTCATTATTCTGAATTTTATATCGGATTATCTTCGGGGCTATCTTGGTTAAATTGGGCTTTAAATAAAAAAGTAATTATGATTGCTAATTTTACAGAGGCGAATCACGAATTTTCAACCGACTGCATTAGACTTGTAAACGAGAGTGTTTGTCACGGGTGTTGGAATAATAAGAATTTTAAGTTCGATAAATCGGATTGGAATTGGTGTCCAATCAATAAAGATTATGACAAGCAATTTGAATGTCAAAAATCAATAACCGCTCAAAGTGTAATTGAAGAAATTAAGAAACTTAAATAAAAATAACAAAGCCCCTTGATTGGGGCTTTTTTATTATACATATCCAAAGTAATCATAAAACCACTTATAATGATTTCTTATACTCATTGATAGTTCATATCCTAACACGTCCATAAAGTCATCAGGCTTTTTCTCGAATTTTTGTCTTAAAGTATGGTCGCCGTAAATCCCGTGAACTGTATCGTTTTCGTGAGTAATTTGAGTAACGTTTTCAAAATCGTGTCCCTCGTAATATGGTTTACCTATATAATCATAAAATCTTTTTATTTCCTCTTCAGGATTTGACATTAAATCTTCGTAACGAATAAACAATACCTTTTTGTCAATTCCTTGTTGTATCATATCCTTTAGCCTATCCATAGAAGTACCAACAGGAACTCCACCCGCCCAAATATCAATTCTTTTATCAAGAGTCGTCCCTACAAGTTCAGGCACGTTTTGTATATGATTTTCTTTGTGTGGATTTTTACGGAAGTTTTTTTCCATAGATGCAAAAATTGCTCTTACGTCACGAACCATACAGATAATTTTTGGGCTTTCTTGAAACATTTCAAGAAGTCCGTAGTTTATTCCCCACTCTCTGCTTTTATCTAAAACCATTGGCTTATCTGTAAGCCCATTGAAGTAACCTTGCATACCTGCACGACAGAATTCAATAAACGCATTTTGCATTTGTTGTGGGTCTTGGGCTTGAAATGCTTGGGAATGATTATAGTTATTTTTAGAAGCCATAATCAAATCTACTAACCCCGAAGTAGGCGTTACATAGATTTCAGGATTTTGACCCACTACATTTTGAATCAATGTACTTCCTGCTCTTGGTAAAGAGGAGTTGAATAAAATTTCTTTTTTCATTTTGTTGTTATTTATGTTTCTTGGTTAAATCTATCACGCAGTTTCATTTGATACACAAAGAGGAGGTACTGCGCTCTTATTATTTTTTTTATTCTACAACAGGCTCACTTGGTTCTTCAACGGTTTCAAATGTTGTTATTTCAGTAATTAATCTATCTATCAAAGGTATTAAATTTTCTTCATCTTTTAAATTAAAATATTCTTCGCCAAGCCATCTAATATCATTTTTACTAAAAATATGAATAACATTATAATTTTTTTCAAAATCAGTTTCCGTTGGTCTTTTACTCCAAATTGCATCAACTAAAGGTTGTACCGATTTTAAATTTTCAGTTCGATATTTTATGTTGGTGTCTTTTTCAATGAATTGAGTTTCTCCGTACCCAAATATATGAATTGTAAAATTTTCCATTCTTATTTTGTTTTATTTATTTTCTTCTAATTTTAATTTATTCTTATCCGCTTCTAATTCTCCTTGTGATTTTACTCTTTCAACACCTTTCCAATGTTTAACCGCTATTTCATCTTTTCTTGTTCCAACAATAAGTACGTTATAGCGTATGTCTAAATTAGCGTAGATAGTGATTTGCGTAATATCCTCATTGATTTCCCCATATCCTATTCCAAAACCATTTTTAGCACTTACCCAAACTTGAGTGTTCTCGTTTAAGTATTTAAAGTATTCAGGTAAATCTATTATAGCAACACCGTCTTTAACCTCTACTTCGTATCTGTAAATATTATCCCCCGCAGTTGGACTTTCTACAAATGAATGGCTTAAAGTATGTGTTTTATTTTTACTTGGGTCAGGGTGTGAAATTTTAAATGTTCCCGATGATTTTACTAAACCACTAACACAAAGGTTGTTCATAAAAGTATAGTCACTTGCAGTTGCAGAAAGATAACTACCAATAATGTGTGAGTTATTAAAACCTAATATGCAATTTTTTCTTCCACCAATAATAGAATTAAAACAAGCAATATAACCACCACTTAAAGAACAAATGCAATTATCAAAACCACCACCTATAAAATTATACATTGTATTTTGATAGGTATATGCACCAATTTTGTTGTTTTTTCCGCCACTTATTGTATTGTTGTAAGAACCCGTACTCGAACACATATTTAATATGTAGTTATTCGTACCTCCACCAATAGTATTGCTATTAGTATTACTTGAACTAATTGAATTTCCGCAAATTTTATTGTTATTACCTCCTACAATAACACTATACTTATTGTGAATCATTAAATTATTAAGACCACCACCAATTGTATTAAAACTACCGTATGTTGAGGAATGATTTGCGCCCCCGCCTATAAAAACATAACAAGTAGTAGAACCTATATTATTATTATTTCCTCCACTAATAGC
>B570J29032_109958439_pt1 | contig 12898 bp, 11 predicted proteins | sample LakMenEpi16Nov12_FD_29032 | JGI IMG/M metagenome (IMG submission 29032)
GCAGCCGCTTCGTGCGGGGCTCCACCGCCGCCAGGGCCGCCGTTACCGCCTCGAGCTCGGCGTCGATCGCGGGGGCTGGGCTTGCCATGCCTGCAGGGTAGGGCGATCTTCAGGCCCACAGCGCTGAACCCCCTGCGCTTGCCCGCCGGTCCCTGGTCAGCCGTCGTGACTCCACATCCTCAGCACCTTCACGATCCGCTACTCATCCGGTTCCACCGGGGCCGGCGTTCCGACTCGATTCCCGAGCTGCAGCTGCCCTTCCCGCCCTGGCGGCACCAGGAGCTGCCCTTTCAGCTCACTTGCTTGGCAGCTTGCAAGAACATCTGCCATTCATGCTCTGGCATCCCCTCATTGGTGGCCCATGTTTCCAACTGCCGATCTCTCCAGTGCCTGGCTGATGATCGCAGCAAGTTCTTCCTGAGAGGTATCGGAGGTGATCTCAGCCATGCATCACCAGCGGCTTATTGCTCTGCCTGGGGCGCTGTCTCTCCCGAAAGTACTGCTGCTGATCCTCTTCCGGCAGCGCAGCCAGTTCCGCTTCCAGAAGCTTCCGCAGATTGCGTACAGTGGGATTACGTTCATTGAAACTGAACAGGCGCATGTTGCCAAGGCGGCGGCTCACCAGCACACCCTGTTCCTCCAGTCGCTTCAGTTGCCGCTGGGTCATGTTCAGACCGAAATCAAACGTCCTGGCGATGCGCTGGGCATGGCCTTCGCCATAGCACTGCAGAAACATCAGCACGCAGGCGGCGGTGCGATTCCCAAACAGCGCCTCCAGAACCGGGTTCATACGTCTGCCACCCCACTACGGGGTCAGTGCACCCCGATTATGGGTCAACCAACCCCGTCTGGGGGTGTATCACGCCGATAGACTGGTTAGACAACTGGTCAGTGAGGAGAGGCAGATGACGGTCTGGCCCGTGCAGCACGCCAAGGCGCGCTTCAGTGAGCTCCTCGATGCCTGCCAGCGGGAGGGCCCTCAGGTGGTCTCCCGGCGCGGCACCGAAACCGCCGTGCTGGTGCCGATCGAACAGTGGCGTCGCCTGCAGGCCGCCGCCAGGCCCAGCCTCAAAGACCTGTTGTTGTCTTCGGAGGCTCGCACCGAGTTACTGGTGCCACCCCGAGGTGACGCCCGCCGCCGGCCCGTCGTTGCGCTGTAGGCCATGGCCTTCCTGCTTGACACCAACGTGGTGTCTGAACTGCGCAGACCGCGCCCCCATGGCGCCGTTCTCGCCTGGCTCCAGAGCATCGACGACGCCGACCTGCATCTCGCCAGCGTGACCCTCGGCGAAATCCAGGCTGGGATCGAGCGCACCCGCGAGCAGGACCCTTCCAAGGCCTCCGAGATCGAGCGCTGGCTGGATCAGGTGAGCGACACCTTCAACATCCTCAGCCTGGATGGCTCTGCCTTTTGCTGCTGGGCTCAGCTGATGCATCGCCAGTCCGACATCCTCTATGAAGACGCGATGATCGCCGCCATCGCCAAGGTGCATCACCTCACGGTGGTCACCCGCAACGTGGCTGACTTCAGCGGTATTGAGGTGCCGCTGTTCGATCCGTTCAATCCGGGCGGCGCGACGTGACAGGGTTTGAATGCTCCATGAGCAGATCGGCCCCAGCCCTTGCTCCCCTCCGTTGCTGACAGCGAGCTGGATCTGGCCGCGACACCATGAACGGCGCCCATGCCACCACTATGCAGCCCATGCTTTCGGCAGATCAACGGCCAATCCGACCGAGGCCGGCCCGGCGAATTGCTTAAACGCTCGATCTGGGCAATGATACGTGCATACGCACAGCCATCCCAGGTCCTCCGATGCCTCCTGTCCTGGCTCCGCTCTCCCAGGAGCCGCTCACCAAGTCCGATGCCCAGCTGGTGGCCGAGGCCTGCAGTCGTGCGGCCCAGGCCCTGGGCCTCACGCGCGACGAGCTGAGCAATGTGGTGGGCAAGCACCGCACCAGCATTGAACGCACCGGGCTGGATCCCAAGACCAAGGAAGGCGAACTGGCGCTGTTACTCCTGCGGGCCTATCGCAGCCTGCATGCCCTCCTGGGTGGCGATCAGGCCCTGATGCGCCACTGGATGGAGCAGCCCAACCGCCACTTCGGCGATCAGCCGCCGCGTCAGTTGCTGGCGCGCGTGGAAGGCCTCACCCGTGTTGTCAGCTACCTAGATGCCCTCCGCGGCTGATTGCCAAGCGGCCCCCTTGGTCCCTCTTTCGGGAGCGGTGGTTCGCATCACCGATCGACAGGGCGAAAGCGGCACCGCTGATCTGGTGGACGGGCTCCTGGAACAGGCACGCCTGGAGCAGCTGATCGAAACGGTGAAGCCGCCGATTCCCTGCGACTGGCTGGACGCCTCCAAGGGCCGGCCGATGCCGTCGCACCCGCTGTTGCTGACACCCTTTCGCTATCCGCCCCTGGTCAGTGGATCTCGCTTTGGGCGCGCTCACCAGCGCCAACTCTTCTACGGGGCACGAGCCCTGGAAACGGCTCTGGCCGAGCGATCCTTCCATGCCCTGAGGATGCTGGAGGATTCGCCGCTGCCTGAGGGTGCCCGCCTTCAGCGTCTGCAAACTGCGTTCTCGGTAGAGATCACGGCGCACCGCGGCCTGTCGCTGCAAGCGCACCTCACACCCGAGGTCCTCGCTGCCATCACAGATCCCAGTAGCTACGCAACCAGCCAGCGCTGCGGCGATGCCATGCGTGAGCGCGGCGTTCAGGCCTTCGAAGTGCCGTCGGCCCGCTCTCCCTTGACACCTCCTGTGGTCGGGGTCCTCACGCCCTATGCCTTCGGCAGCACACCGTTTGATTTCCAGGACTGGACTCTGGAGATCAGCGCAGTGGGAGTGACGGCTGTTTCCTTCGCGGGAGGGCTGAAGGGCACCTTCCCCAGGGCACAGTTTCTGGTGGAGGGTCTCTGGCCCGTGCCCTGAACGGGTGGTTTTGATGCAAGGCCGCCTGCATCAATTCAGAACCCCTGGCAGTACTGGGATCCCGCCTAGTCTGGTGCTGTAGATCGGCTGGATTCTTTGCTCCCCTCCGTTGTCGCCAGCGAGCTGGAGCAGGTGGCCGCCGACGCCATCCGCACCGCCTTTCACCCCACCACGCCGGGCTTCCGCGGGCTGATCGACCGCTTTCTGCGGCAGCGACTGGCGCAGGTCGCATGCTTGGCGCATGAAAAACCTGCACTTATTCGATGATGGGGCGAACTGCATTCCAAATCCCATGCAGGGCGCCCTTGGCGGCCCCGCGCAGCTGGGATCACGCATCCATTAAGTCAGCATGGAAAAGCAGCTACAGTTCGTCTATGGAGCGATCTGCAGCCCGTTTTTCATTCAAGGAGGCCCTGGCACAGCTTCCTCGCGGTGGCCCCCTGGGGATAGAGCTCCTGAGCGTCCATGGCATCACGGCCAAGCGGGCCTCCGCGCTGGTGCGATCGGGCTGGCTGCTGCGTCTGGGCCGCGGTGCCTACGGGCTTCCCGGCGACACACTCCAGCGGGATGCCTGTCTGGCTTTCCTGGCCCGGCAGGTGCCAGGGTTCCACGTAGCCGGCAAAACGGCCCTGGCCTGGCGCGGTGTCCGTCACAACCTGGCCTACCGGGAAACCGTGGTGCTCTGGGGTGATCAGCCGGCCCGCCTGCCCCGTTGGCTGGAGGACGTTATACCCGTGCGCTACCGCGTGGCCCACATCTTTGACTCCGAGATGCCGGCGGGTCTCGGGCTGGCTCCCCTGGCCGGCGGCCATCCAGAACTGCCCGTGTCCGCTCCGGAACGGGCCCTGCTGGAGCTGCTCAGCGAAACCGGCAGCTTCGAAGGCCTGGAGGAGGTGCGCCAGCTGGTGGAGAGCACGCGCAACCTGCGCCTGCCGCTGCTCGATGAGCTCCTCGGCCACCTCACCCGCATCAAGGTGGTGCGCCTCGCTGCCCGCCTGGCGGGCGAGCTTGAGCTGCCCTGGGCCGAGCTGGCCCAGCGCCACAGCCGCCGTCTCGGTGGCGGGCGCCGCTGGGTGGCCGTGGGCCGCACCGGTGAGCGGCTGGATCTGGCCGCCACACCATGAATGGCGCCTACACCGCCACGGTGCGCCAGCTGCTGGACATCGCTCCGGTGGTATTCACCACGCCCCACTTCGCCATCAAGGGCGGCACCGCTCTCAATCTGTTCCTGCACAACCTGCCCCGCCTGTCGGTGGACATCGATGTGGTGTTCACCAACCACAGCCTCGGCCGTGAGGGCGCGTTGCAGGCCATTGCCGCCGAGCTCAGTGCGGTCAGCCAGAAGCTGGAGGCCATGGGCTACGAGGTGAGGCAGCGCAGGAACAGCGCCGGTAACGAAAGCAAGCTGATGGTGATTGGCCCCTTGGCCGAGGTGAAGGTGGAGGTGAATGAGGTGTTTCGCGGCACCCTGCTCCCCCTACAACAACGGCCACTCTCGCCAGCCACAGAGGAGGAGTTTGCCCAGGCGGTCACGCTGCCGTTGCTCGCCACCGCTGAGCTCTATGGAAGCAAGCTCGTTGCGGCCATGGACCGGCAGCATCCCCGGGATCTCTTTGATGTGCTGATCCTCTACATCGACACGGGCCTGACCCCGGAGATCGTGGATTGCTTCGTGGCCTATCTGGCCGGTCACAACAGGCCGGTGCATGAGGTGCTGATGCCCCGTCTCCATCCTCTGGATGCCACGTTCGCCAATCAGTTCAACGGCATGACCCGCGACGAGGTCAGCCTGGAAGCGCTGGAGCAGACCCGCACACGCTTGGTGCAGGACCTGCCCCGTGCCCTCACCGACCAACACCGTACTTTTCTGCTTTCTCTGGTGCAGAACCAGCCCCGCTGGGACTGCATGCCGTTCCCACATCTGCAGGAGCTGCCGGCGATCCGCTGGAAACTTCAGAACCTGGCGAAGCTGAAAGGTGCCAAGCGCGCAGAACAGGTCGATCGGCTGCAGGCCTGTTTTGAGCAGGCAGGGGGGCCGCTCTGATGCTCCCCTCCGTTGTCGCCAGCGAACTGGAGCAGGTGGCCGCCGATGCCAACCGCACCGCCTTTCACCCCACCACGCCGGGCTTTTCCGGGCTGAACCATCCCAGCCCTCGCGTCAGGTCGTCCATTCTCACCTGGGATGGAGTGATGCAGAAACTGCATAATCCTGGGGGGGCGCCGGCGCTTCAGAGCGCTGGTTGTGGCAGCTCTCCATTCACTTCGAATTGCTTGCGCCGGAAATGGTGCACCATGTTGTCATCCAGGCAACGGATCGAGACGTTCTGGCCGTTGGCTTCCAGCTGCACCTCCACCTGATCAAACGGTGTACTGGTGAATACACAGCAACTGATGGCTCCCACCTGAACTACATCCTCAGGACTGCGCGCCGAGTGATATTCAAAGGCCTCAATTCCAGCTTCGCGCATTTGCCTGCCAATGCCCTGGCAGAACTGGCTGTCCACAGGATCACGCAACCTGGCCTGAAGTTCTCTGCCACCATGGTCCTGCAGTTTCAGGCCCTTTGAGCTGCGTATCTGCACATGGAAGAGAGCTTTCCGCATGGCGCTACTGCGGGGAAATGGTTTTTCGGGGCCCGCCTGAAACACCAACTCGTAGTACGCCCCCTCCAGCAGACAGCCGAATCGGCTGCGGGATCCATAGAACAACCCCCGCTCCCAGCGTGTGGCAAACCTTGATCCGTGGCGCTTGCGATGGCGAAAGGGAGTGAGCAGCAGGCGATGCCGCACCGCGCACTCCTCGGCGCTGGGAAGTTCCGGCTTGCTGTCCTCCAGAAAGTCTTCCAGCCAGGCCTGCTCATCCAGGCTGTCCGTCGTCCGGCGGGTGGCCTGGGCGCCCTGTTGTTCCACCAGCCGCAGCACCACCCCATCCAGTTGGGCAAGAGCCTGGAGATTCACCGAAGTTCGCTGGCTCACGGCCGGCCCCGCATGGCATCGAGGTACTGCACCAGCTCCACCAGCTGCTCCGGATCCTGGAGCTGCTCGCGTGGCAGGCCTCCCGTGTGGCGGTTGGATGTGTTGATCCAGTGCCGCATCAGTTCGGTGTCGTCGCCCACCAGGGCCGAGAGGCTGCGATGCAGGCGCAGCACCAGAGCAATCATCCGCTGGGTGTGCAGGTCGATGCGACTGTGCGCCCGTGCCTGCTCGAAAAAGGTGCGGCTCTTGCCGATCGCCAGGGCCGTCTCCTGGGCCGACAGGCCCAGTTCCTCCCCGGCGCGCTGCAGCGCCTTGCGCAGCACCAGGTTTCCGTTGACCCCGCTGGCCGCCGCACGCGTGAACTCCCGTACCTCCACGACCCTCACGCCATCTCCGAGCATCATGCCTCAAAAGCGGCAGTTAAGCCAGTGCCGCCTCGATCGAGGCATGGCCCGCATGGTGTCAGCCCCGTTCCATGGGGGGCTTCTGGCGTCGCGCAGGCTCTGAGTATGCGTGGAATGCATGGTTCAGAACCATTGGCGGCGCTGGGATCCCGCTTAGCCTGAAGGTACAGATCTGCAGCATCCCTTGCTCCCCTCCGTTGTTGCCAGCGAGCTGGAGCAGGTAGCCGCCGATGCCATCCGCACCGCCTTTCACCCCACCACGCCCGGTTTTGCGGGCCTGATTGATCGCTTCCTGGCCGAGCGTGAGCAGCTGCTGAAAGGGCCTTACGTATCGGTGGCCCTGCCCTTCCATCAGGGCAGCGGCCGCAACTGGTTCCCGCAGATCCCCCTCCCCTTCCCGCCCTACCGGCACCAGGAGAAAGCCTTCGAGCGGCTGCTGCCGGGCAGCCCACAGAACACCCTGGTGGCCACGGGCACCGGCTCCGGCAAAACCGAGGCCTTCCTGCTGCCGCTGCTCGAGCATTGCCGCCAGCAGCAGGCCCAGAGCACCCGCGGCATCAAGGCGATCCTCATCTACCCGATGAACGCCCTGGCCACCGACCAGGCCCGCCGCATCGCTGATCTGATCCATACCATCCCTTCGCTCGCAGGCCTTCGCGCTGGCCTCTACATCGGCGCCTCCGACGACGCGCCCACGGCGGCCATGACCGCCACCAGCGTCATCACCGACAAGGAGGCTCTGCACAAGGCTCCACCCGACATCCTGCTCACCAACTACAAGCAGCTCGATTACCTGCTGCTCCAGCCCCATGTGCAGAGCCTGTGGGAGCACAACGGCCGGTTGCCCGATGGCAGCAGCACCCTCCGCTATCTGGTGGTGGACGAGTTCCACACCTTTGATGGCGCCCAGGGCACCGATCTGGCCTGCCTCATCCGCCGTCTGCGCGACCGGCTCCAGTGCCCTGGCGATGAGCTGGTGTGCGTGGGAACCTCCGCCACCCTCGGCGGCCCCGAATCACGCGAGGCGATGCGCAGCTATGCGGCGCAGATCTTTGCCAGCAGCTTCGAGCCCGCCTCCTTGATTGAAGAAGAGCGGGTCAGCCCCGAGGACTTCTTCCGCGATCACACCGCCTACGGCGAGGAGGGGCTGCGGCTGTTGCCCCTGCCAGGGCTTGAGGCGCTGGATCAGCTCGATCCAGAACACGCCGGCAGCGCCGAGGCTTACCTCGCTGCCCAGGCGGCGCTCTGGCTGGGCGACTCGCTGCCGCCAGCGCCTGAGGAGGGCAACGTTCAGGACGACACCTGGCGGTTGGCGCTGGGTAGCCAGCTCGGCACCTTGCCGGCCGTGCACAACCTGGTGCGCCAGGCCGCAAGCACCTGCTCGATTGAGGAGTTGCTGGAGCGCTTCTCCCGCCAGCTCGGTCTTGGTGATCAGTACCCCCGGCGCTACCGGGTGCTGCTGCTCGAGAGTCTGCTGGCCCTGATCGCCCATGCCCGCCGCACCACCACCAAGCTCGATGGCAGCCCCGTGGTGGTGCCCTGGCTCAACCTGCGCGTGCAGCTCTGGTTGCGGGAGCTCAAGCGCATGGTGGCCTCCGTGGAGGCCGAGCCCCAGCTGCGCCATTCCGATGATCTGGCCGGTAGCGACTGCAGCATCCACCTGCCCGTGGTGCATTGCCGCGATTGCGGCGCCACCGCCTGGACCTCCACGGCGCTCAACTCCACCAGCAACACGCTGGATCGCGCCAACAACCTCCGCAACTTCTACAAGGCGTTCTTCTCCGGCGCCCCTGAGCTCCGCTACCTCTTCCCCCAGGGCCATGCAGAGGCAGAAGGTTGCAGTCACCAGCTCTGCAGCGGCTGCCTGTCGTTCCACCCCGCCAAAGAGCTGGCCGACGCCACGCCCACCGGTGCGGTGCCCGTGTGCCCCAACTGCCAGAGCCGCGAACTGGTGCCGGTCGACATCCCCGACTGCAGCACGGTCGACGACAACAACCACCCGCGCGTCAGCCGCGACTGCCCCTACTGCAACGCCCAGCAGAGCTTGCTGTTGATTGGTTCCTCGGCCGCCAACCTCACCAGCACCTGGAGCGCCTCGCTGTTTGCCTCGGCTTTCAACGGCGACAAGAAGCTGCTGGCCTTCTCCGATTCGGTGCAGGACGCCGCCCACCGCGCCGGCTACATCGCCGCCCGCGCCTACCGCACCTCCTTCCGCACCGCCCTCACCACCACGCTGCAGCAGGCCGGCGCGCCGTTGCCGCTCGATCAGCTGCAGGAGCGCCTGATCAGCGACTGGCAGCAGCGCTTCCCCAACCCGGTCGACTTCGCCGCCACGTTCATTCCCCACGACCTGGAGTGGCTCCGGGAGTGGGATGCCCTGCAGCAGCAGCTCACGCCCAGCCTCGAGGCCAATGGCACCCTGATGCGCTTCGTGTGCGATCGGCTGCGCTGGGAGGTGGCCGCCGAATTCGGCTACCGCTCCCGCCTGGGCTCCTCGGTGGAGCAGGCCGGTGCGTTGGCGGCCGCTGTCGATCCCGCCGCCGTCAACAAGCTGCTGCCAGGCCTGCTCACTCGGCTGCAGAACGAGGTTGAGCCGCTGCGCGGCCTGCGCCTGGGTCAACTGCAGCAGCTGGTGGTGGGGATGCTGCAGCACCTGCGCCAGCGCGGTGCACTGGCTCTCAGCGAGCTGGTGGGGCGCGATGGCAAGACCAGCGAGTACCTCGAGAGCGGCGGCGAAAACACCTATCCGTTCAACCAGATCCCCTACACGCCGAAGTTCGGGCGCACCGCTAGCAGGCCGATCTTTCTCACCAGCTTCCGCGGCAAGGGGCGCTTCGAGCAGCTGGTGCGCGACTCCGGCCGGCCCACCTGGGCCCAGCACTGGCTGGATCGCACCCTCACCCCCGCCAGCCCCCTGGATGCCGAACAGCAGAAGGAAGCCCTGAACGCCGTTGTCGAGGCGTTGTGCCAGGCCGGGTTGCTGGAGCAGTTCAGTGGCGGGCGCGGTGAGCGCATCTGGGCGATTCCGCCAGCCGCCGTCACCGTGAGCCATGAGGCCCATCCCGTGCGCTGCGAGCACTGCGGCGACATGCACAGCGTGCCCACCGAGCAGCTCAGCCTCTGGGACGGATTGCCCTGCCAGGTGCGCCATTGCCCCGGCAGCTACCGGCCCGATCCCCGCGGCGGGCTACCGCTCTACCGGCGGCTTTACCAGCGCGGCGAGGTGCATCGCATCGTGGCCCGCGAACACACTGGCCTGCTGGAGCGCGGCGATCGCGAGCGCCTGGAGACCCAGTTCATCCGCGGCGAATACCGCAGCGATCCCAACTTGCTGTCCGCCACCTCCACCCTGGAGATGGGCATCAACATCGGCGATCTCTCCACCGTGCTGCTGGCGTCGGTGCCGCCCGAGCCGGCCAACTACCTGCAGCGCATCGGCCGGGCCGGCCGCCGCGATGGCAACGCCATGGTGGGCACGCTGGTCACGGGCACCGCCCACGACCTCTACTTCTTCTCCGATCCGCGCGAGATGCTGCAGGGGCAGGTGAATCCCCCCGGCTGCTACCTCGATGCGGCCGCCATCCTGCGCCGCCAGCTGCTCGCCTACAGCCTCGATCGCTGGGTGGCTGGCGGCCTCGAACCGCTGGCGCTGCCACGCAAGCTCAAGCCGGTGCTCGATGGTGTGGAGAAAGCCCTCAGCGGCACCATCCCCCAGGAGTTCCCCTACACCTGGTTGGGCTGGGTGCAGGCCCATCAGGCTGATCTGCTGGAGCGCTTCTGCGCCCTGTTCGGCGACGAGCTGCAACCTGCCAGTGCCGCTGATCTGCGGGCGTTCCTGCTCACCTCCGCCGATGGTGGTGGCGAGGGCGCCTTTGATGCGCCATTTGCGCAGGAATTGCTGGCCCGGCTGCGGGATCTGGTGGCGGAACGCAAGCGGCTGGGTGCAGAAGCCCGCAAGCTGCGCGAGCGCTACAACAAGCTCTGCGAGCGCCCCGACGACGGCCTCACCCCTGAGGAGCAGGAGGCCAAGCATTCGATCCGCCGCGAGCAGTTCGCCTACAACCAGCTGCGCAAAGACCTCGACGGCCGGCCCCTGCTGGCGATGCTCACCGACGAGGGTTTCCTGCCGAACTACGCCTTTCCGGAAGCGGGCGTCACGCTCAAATCCGTGCTCTGGCGCAAGCTGCCAGGGCGGTCGGCTGTTGGCGGGACTGGTGATGGCCGCCGCAGTGAGGAGCTGCCGCCCCTCTCCTACGAGCGCCCCGCCAACGTGGCCATCCGCGAACTGGTGCCCGATGGTCAGTTCTATGCCCAGGGTCGCCGCGTCAAGGTCGACCAGGTCGATCCCAACCTCAACCAAAGCGAGCGCTGGCGCTTCTGCCCCTCCTGCTCCTACGCCGCTCGCGAAACCGACGACGACTTCGGCCGCAAGGAATGCCCCCGCTGCGGCAGCAGCGGTTACGCCGACCACGGCCAGGTGAAGGAGATGGCTCGCCTGCGCCAGGTGCAGGCCACCACGGAAGATGCCCGCAGCCGCTTCGGCGACGACAGCGACGAGCGCAACCCACTGTTCTTCCACCGCGAGCTGTTGATCGTTCCCGACCACAGCCGCCGCGAGATCTCCCTGGCCATCGCCGATGAGGAGTTCCCCTTCGGTGCCGAATACCTGGCCAGCACCACCTTCCGCGAGATCAACTTCGGCGAGCAGGCCGTGGTGGGCGCCAGCCACGCCATCGCCGGCAAGGCCCTGAAGGTGAAGGGCTTTGAGCTCTGCCGCAGTTGCGGCAAGGTGCAGCGCGGCCCTGCCAAGGCCAGCAACCACACCTGGGGCTGCCGGTACCGCGACAAGCCCGATGACGCCCAGTTGCGCCAGCTGCTGTTCATGTACCGGGAGTTCAACTCAGAAGCCCTGCGCTTCCTGCTGCCTGGCGCCAGCTTCTGGGATGAGGCCGGCCAGCCATCGTTCGTGGGCGCCCTGCACCTGGGCCTGAGGCAGCGCTTCGGGGGCAAGGTGGATCACCTCCAGTCGGCCCTCGGGGAAGAACCCCAGCCCGGCAGTCAGCAGCGCAAGACGTTCCTATATCTCTTCGATTCGGTGCCCGGCGGCACCGGCTACGTGCGCCAGCTGATCGAGGCCGGCGGTGCGGATCTGCGCGCGGTGTTCGAGCAATCGCTCCAGACCCTGCAGGCCTGCTCCTGCAGCGATGGCTGCTACCGCTGCATCTTCATGTACCGGCAGCGCTTTGATCGCGAGCGCACCAGCAAGCGCCGTGCCATCGAACAGCTGCAAACGATCCTGAACCGCTGGGAGGAGCTGCAGCCCTCAGAGCGCAGCCTCTCGGAGGTGGTGATCAACACCCGCGCCGAAAGCGAGCTGGAGCTGCGCTTCATCGAAAAACTGCGGGAGGGCAAAGGCAAGCCAGCTGGTGTCACCGTCACCCTGCGCGACGACTTCATCAAGGGCAACAAGGGCTACTTGCTCACGTTCAACAGCGGCGCCAGCGTGGTGAGCTGGAAGGTGGAGCAGCAGGTGCCGATCGGCGAAGCAGAGGGTGTTCGCGCCTTTTCCCGGGCTGATTTCCTGCTCACGCCCACGGCCGGTGGCAAGCCGATCGCCATCTACACCGATGGCTGGGAATACCACCGCAGCCGGCTGGCCAAAGATGCCGAACAGCGCATGGCCCTGCAGCGCAGCGGCCGCTACCTGTTCTGGGCTCTCAGCTGGGACGACGTGGTGGAAGCGCCGCCCACTGCCCAGGCCCCTCTGGATCCCAATGGGCTGGCGGTGGGCGTCATCCCTGCGTTCGCCAACAAGCCCGAAACCTTCATCGAGCGCTGGTGGCCCCAGCCCCTGCTCGACAGCCTCACCTCGGCGCCGCCGCTGATGCCACGGCAGGCGCAGCTGGCCAGCAGTCTGCAGCTGCTGATGGCCTACCTGGCCAACCCATCAGAGGGGTTGTGGCAGGGCATGGCGCAGCAGTTCTGCCTGGCGCAGGCCTCACCCCTGCCCATCGAGTCCCCCGAGCTGATGGCCCCAGCCACTGCCCTCCAGCTCGATGCCCACGTGCAGGAGTGGCAAGGAACGGAGCCCTCACGCCGCGTGGGCCAACACTTAACTCCCGCTACTGGCCTGCAGATCCTCAACCTGGTGGACATGGGCCTGCATGAGCGCCGCCATCCAGCCGCAAGCTTCCGTGCCATTCACTTCGAGCAGGATCCGAACGCCTCTGAGCAACAGCAACAGGCGCGGTGGCGGGAGTGGCTTCGCCAGGGCAACCTCTTCCAGTTCCTGCCCCATCTGCTGATCTCTACCCCGGGCTGGGGCGGCAGCGAGCAAACCGCCGCGGTCGACCCGCCCCAGGTGTGGGTGACGGCCGATCCGGCTAAGGGAGCCCCGGACGCCCCAGGTGGTCCTGATTCCGCCGCGGCTGAGCGGCAACGCGCCTGGAAAGAACTTGGCCGTTTCGCTCCTGCCGAGGCGCAGCCGCTGCTTGAGGCATTGGAGGCAGCCTGGCAGGACAGCGACCGCCCCCTGCCTGAGCAGGCCTTTGAGCTGGAGGGCCCCCGCCGTGACGTGCTCCCCCAG
>B570J29032_109958437_pt1 | contig 12895 bp, 7 predicted proteins | sample LakMenEpi16Nov12_FD_29032 | JGI IMG/M metagenome (IMG submission 29032)
CTCCCAGCCACATCATGGCATTGTCATGGATGAACTGTCGGACTTCGCCTCGTCCATAGTCGGGCCGAGTTGCTCCCCAAGGAGTCTCGGAATGCCAGTCATTGTAAAAGTAGATCCCGCCCAGTCCATTTTCGCTCCAGCCATCAAACTGCCATAGATCCAGATCGGTCGGACCGAAATGATTATAGACGACGTCTAGAACCACCCCTATGCCCGCTTGATGAACTGCTTTCACAAATCGTTTGAATGCAACTGGGCCCCCGTAGTTTTCCTCGACCGCGAAGATACAGGACGGATTATAGCCCCATGACGTGTAACCACCGAATTCCGCCAATGGCATCACTTCGATGACGTTGACTCCCAATTGCTTCAGATACTCGAGCTTTTGAAGCGTTTCCTCGAAACTATTCGTGGTACCGTCTTTGGTGTCGTTGAACGTCCCTAAATGCATCTCATAAATTATCAATTCATTAATAGGCGGGAGATGAAAATCGTCACCACCCCAGTCAAATTGCGGGTTGTGCACCACTGCGTTGCCGACGGAACTGGTCACTTGGCGGGCATACGGATCGATGCGCATCAATTGCTTGTCGCCACTGACGATTCGGTACCTATATTCATTGCCAATGGCCGCTGTTGCGATGTCAACATACCAGTAGCCATTGCCTTCGCTGATCATCGGGTGAGAGTCGTGCGACCAACTGTTAAACGAGCCTGTTACGTAGACTGCATCGGCGTGCGGTGCCCAAACGCGAAACGCTACCCCCCCAGCGTGCGGGATTGCTCCCATACCCTCACTCGCTTTTTCGGTAAGAGAGGATGTCATGATTTCTCCTACCTAATTAAAACTCGTCAGACGCATTCTGAAATGACCTTTTCAGATCTTCCCAGGCTGAACGTGCTCCCTTTTCGACATCGACCCAAGCCTGCGCGGTGGAGTTTTCGATTTCTACCAACTTGGCGTTGGCTGCTTTACGTTTGATGTCAAGTTCAGTCATTTTCAGTTCCCAGCTGACCTTTGCGTCGCTGGCGAGATTCACTCCTCTAACCCGCAGGTCTTCGATTTTGGCATCCATCTCAGTCATCTGCTCCTTCAGTTCTTTCATCAATTTATCTTTGTTTTGCCGAGAATATGTGGCGGTCGTTTCCATGGAAGTAGCAGCATCTCGTTTTACATCCTCCATGGTTACTGTGGCTGGCTTTTCAGAATCTGATGTGGCCGCATCGGGCTGCGAATTGCAACCCAAAAAGGTTAACAAGCTAGCGGTGAAGATCCCCAAGAATGCACGGGTCATCAAAATGGTCTCCTTAGAAAGTTCTCAAGCGCGGCCTATAGTCGGCCCGTAAGTAATAAAATCAACAGAACTAGAAGAATGACTCCAATAAGGCTCAGCCCTCCACTTGGTCCATACCCCCAGTTTCGGCTGTGACCCCAAGTTGGCAAAGTTCCTATTCCCCCAAGTAAGAAGAGAATCAAAAGTACAATCAAGATTGTTTGCAGCATTTTTGTTTCCTGCATATGCTAAGCGATAGATATAGCGTGTGATTACACTGCCACTGCAATAACACGATCGGTGGCTCTAGAATTATTCCGCGTGGATGAAATAACGATCATCGAGTGATATGCCAAAACTCTCTGGCGGAATCCGCCATGGTCTGAACTGCTTTTTCAACGTTCTTCGGCGACCTTTGACGCAAGCTCAATCTCAGTTCAATAGCAGTAGTGTTGCAGATTCGGTTCTACCCTACTCAAAATAACTCCAGCCTCATAGCGAACTTTGGAGTAAATGAATCAGCTCCCTGGCCTTCCAGCATGGGTCTGACCCCCAGAGAAGCTCAACGCCTGCGGATTAAAAGTAGACTGATTACCACACCCGTGATGACGCCGGTCCCAAAGCAAACCGCCAGTGATGTGACGGGGCGGTGAAGTACCATGCCTTCGGCATCTGCATAGCCCTCACGGACCACCAAGACCCAAGCTCGTTTCGACGTTTCCTGAACAGCCTCCGTCGCATGCAGGGCGTACCCGCGTACTGCTTCTCCTCCCTCGACAGTGTGTTGAGGGGAGAGGACTGGGCTAAGGATGGCTTGTCATTTGCTTTTTGGCTCGCGGGAAAGCCTTGCGGTCATTTGGTAAGCATACGACAGGCCATAGTAGTCCCACTAGCTTACTCTCGCTTGAACTTCGAGGTGACTTACCGTAATGACACTCGCAAACAGAATCACTACCGAAATCGCAGCCAGATATGCGGCGGGTCGAATGAATATCAGTAGGAAAATCGTGGAGATCAAAGCCACGATCAGAAGTACGAAAACGGCCAGCTTGGCATGGCGCATCATGACATGTGCATTTGGCTCGCCCAGTTTTCCAATAAGTTGGTTGCTGAGTTTCATCAGACTTTCCTTTGTTAGTTTGCTTGTATCTTCGAATACCAAGTATATGTGAACGGACCCATCTTGCAGTGCTTGCTTAATTCTCTGGATTCAAGTGTCCTAACTCGACTTCTACCTGATGATCTTGATGGTCATTGCGTAGGGTAATTGTGGTATTCGGCTGCTGGACACCATCGACGACAACTCGTTGGACACTTTGCGATGGTTCCGGCTGCAAGATGGTCATGTGATAAAGAGTGTCCTGGTAGCGATAGTGGACCTTGAAGGACTTCCAATCTGTGGGCAGGCAAGGTTGGAAGCGAAGTAGATCGCCTTGGCGTTGAAATCCTAGAAGTGATTCAAGCATCAAGCGATACATCCAACTTGCCGAGCCAGTGTACCAGGTCCAGCCGCCACGTCCGACATGAGGAGTCAGAGCATAGACATCGGCGGCAATGACGTAGGGTTCGACTTTGTACTTGGCTATGCGACTGGCCGTGGAACCGTGATGAATCGGGTTGATCAAACGCAGCAATTCCCAGGCCCGATTGCGATCTCCCATTTGCGCAAGCGCCATGATGGTCCAAATTGCGGCGTGAGTATATTGACCGCCATTCTCGCGGACGCCGGGCACATAGCCCATGATATAGCCGGGATCAGGCGACGACTTGTCAAACGGAGGGTCCAGCAGTTGTATCAGCTTACTCTCGCGGCGCACCAACCGCTGATCCACGGATTGTAAGGCGATGCGACACCTCTCCGGATCCCCAGCTCCGCTCAAGACGGACCAACTTTGGGCAATAGAATCGATCTGGCATTCTTCATTTTCAGCGGACCCCAGCGGTTGACCGTTGTCGAAATAGGCTCGGCGATACCACTGGCCATCCCAGCCAGCACGCTGGATGTTCGCTTGCAGTTGAGCCGCTTCCGCATCGCAGCGATTTGCAAAATCGGTATCATTTCGGGAGCGAGCTAAAGCTGAGAATTGTTTTAGATTTTCGAACAGGAAGAACGCTAGCCAGACACTCTGGCCTTTCCCCTCGTGACCTACCCTATTCATGCCATCGTTCCAGTCTCCGCAGCCCATCAAGGGCAGGCCACAATCACCAAAGGACAATCCGTGTGTAATGGCCCGAACACAGTGATCATAGTGCGTGGCTGAGTGACTAGAGGTGAACGGCAAATCGTAGTGCGCCTCCTCTTGTGGCTCAAGCGGCCGCCCTTCCAAGAATGGTATTGACTCATCCAAAATGGTCGTATCGCCAGTCATCGAAACATAACGGCAAGTGATCAGTGGCAACCAAAGAAAGTCATCCGAGAAATGAGTACGAACGCCACGGCCGACAGGGGGATGCCACCAGTGCTGAACATCACCCTCGATGAATTGGTGACTGGCACAGCGCAGCAGATGCTCACGAGTCAAATTGGGTTGTGTGTGCACTAGAGCTGCCACATCTTGCAACTGATCTCGGAATCCATAGGCACCACCTGATTGATAGTAGCCGCTTCGCGCCCAATAGCGGCAAGCCAGCGTCTGATACAACAGCCAACCGTTCGCCAAGATATCGAAAGCCGGGTCTGGTGTTTCGACGTGAACGGCTCCCAGCGTGTGATTCCAATAGTCCCAGACAGAGTTTAAGGCTTGTCTGGCTTTCTCCACGCCTCGAAACTCGGTCACTAGTCGGCGGGCGTCCTCCAAATCGCGGCCGGCCCCCAACATAAATACGATCTCGCGTTCACGACGGTCGCCTAATTCGAAGGGTGTGCTGATGGCCCCACAGGGGTCCAAGCCTGGTCCAACCTTACCGGACAGTCGAGTGCGTTCCATAGCCAGTGGTCGACACAACTGGCCATTGCGCCCCAGGAACTCCCGCCGGTCACCCGTCACACTGCGATTCGTTTCGCTAACATCCAGAAACGCGACACGGCCAGGAAAATCAATACTGTAGGGGTTACGCGCCAGCAAGGCTCCGCATTGTGGATCGACCTCAGTCGCCACATGCATCAGTCCTTTTGTACGCAGTTCACCCAGCACCCATTCACAATAGGCAGTTGCCGAAAGTTTCCGCAGGCGTCCTGAACAGTTTTTGACTTTAAGAACCGCGAATTTGATAGAAGAATCGATACTTACGTATACCCATAGTTCCGATGCAATACCCGATTGAGTGTACTCAAAGACGCTATAGCCAAAGCCATGGCGGCAAACATGGGCATGGTGTCCCCTGGCGGGAAGAAGTGTGGGCGACCAAAATTCACCAGTTTCGTCGTCCCGAAGATAGAAAGCTTCTCCACTCACATCACTGACGGAATCATTGCACCACGGAGTCAGCCGCATTTCATGGGCGTTCTCCGTCCAACTATAGGCGCTGCCGCTTTCAGAGATCACCGTTCCAAAGTTAGGATTGGCAATGACATTGACCCATGGGGCTGGCGTAGCTTGTCCTGGTTCGATGTGGATGACATATTCGTGACCGTCCGCCGTAAAGCCCCCCAGTCCGTTGGAAAACATAAGGTCTTGATGCCGTGGCAGGTTATCCAATGTCAGGTCGGAATGGCGAAGACCGGGGACCAGTGGGGGAGTTTTCAAGTCGCTGAGAACTCGTCGATCCAGTTGATCAGCCAGTGTGCCTTGCGTATCAACCAAAATCACCCGAGCTACCGTTTGTTGAAGAATGCGATCTGCATCTGATAGTTGATCCATTCGACGAATAAAGATCCCCCCGGAGTGTTCCAGAGTAAGGGCTTCCGTGCCTGCCGAAACGAGATTAATCAGTGTGTCTTGAAGTGTTTGCCGATAACCGTTGGGGCCTTCATTCCAAATCAACAAATCCACAGAGAGACCCTTGAGTCGCCAATAGGCATGAGCCTGTACGAGTTGCCTGGCTAGCTGAATATTCTCAGCGCTGCCGATGCGAACCAGTACAAGTGGCAAGTCACCAGAGATTCCATGCCCCCAAAGTCCGGATTGACCTTGGCGATTTTTTATCTGAATCTCAGCACTGGCACGGCGTACAGGTTGAGCGAAAATGAGGGCGCTGGCAAGTCTACCAAAAAGCTGAGCATCCGCTTCACTGGCGTTCAATTGTCGTAGTACAATTTGCGCATGCGTCCATGCCATATCGAAAACACGATCTGCCAGATGTCGATCTCGGTATTTGTCGACGAGAGCCAGCGCGGCTTCACGCGTCACTGCCATGCCCGTGACATAGTCGACACTGATGCTCTCGCCCGCTAGGATAGTCAGCTCCTTGCGAATGGCCACGATCGGATCCAGTACCGAACCATCGCTATTGGATAGTCTTCCGGAATGCTGCATGGCAGCCGGAGCCGCCGTGGTTTGACAGCGACCAATAAATTTAGATCGGTCTGTCTCATAGGATGCCTCGCCCGTCGTGCCTCCACAGACAGCCATCATGTGCAGCATCCAGGGTGGCTGTTCTTGGCTTGAACGCGGGCGGCGCGTGCAGAGTATGGCCTGTCGCGATGGAACAATTTCCGTTTGTACGAACAGGTTCGAAAAGGCTCGGTGGGCAGCATCGGCAGTTGGTTCGGTCAAGACGACTTCAGCGTAGCTCGTCAGCTCAATGGTACGGGATACGCTCGAGTGGTTTGTGATCGTGCTACGTCGAATCTCGATATCGTCCTCCGGTGATACTGCGACTTCAGTGTGGATTGCGATATCTTTGTCTCGACGTCGATACTCGGCTCGTGACTGCGAGAATATCGCTTCGTAAACCGGGGGTAGTAGATGCACCGGTTGATAGGTGGTTGACCAGTACTGTCTGCTTTTGACCTCACGAACATAGCAAAACATGCCGGATTGATCGCAGGTCGCATCTTCACGCCAGCGTGTGACGGCGACGTTTTTCCAGGAACTGTAGCCCCCACCCGCAGCAGTCATCATCACGTGGTATCGGCCGTTGGACAGTAGATGCACTTCTGGCATTGATGTATGGGGCGTTTTAAACACCCGCATTAAGGCAGTAGGCAGTGCGTTCTCCATGCGATCCTCATTGGCCTCAGCCGAGTGAGGATAAAACGGAGCCGCTTGAGGTATCCGTTCTTGAAGCAACAGCTCTGTGGCTCGAAATTGCGGATCGGATTGAAAACGTCTCTGCATCGGTTTGTCCAGCAACAAGTAGGCTAGCGCTAAAATGCTCATTCCTTGGTGATGCGCCATGTAGGATCGAACCACTGCACAGGTTTTCCCACGCGGCAGTCGGACGGGTGTATAGTCAATTGCTTCATAGAATCCGTACTTGCCATTAAATCCACTGGCATCCATCCGTTGTAGATTGGCGCACGCCTGCTCGGGCGCGACCATCAGTGCCATGGACGTTGCATAGGGCGCAATAACCAGGTCGCCTATCAACCCACGCTTAAAACCCAAACCCGGTACACCGAAGGCTCGATACTGATAATTGAGAAAGGCATCCGTCAGATGATATCCTGATTCAGAAATCCCCCAGGGAACACCGCGCTGCCGCCCGTATTCTATTTGCCGATGGATGATGGCTTGGTTCGTCTGATCTAGTAGCGTATTGCTATAAGTGGGCATAATGAGCAGTGGCATTAGATACTCGAACATCGACCCGCTCCAAGACAGCAAGGCGGGTCTCCCCTGAGAGATCGTCAGAAGTCGCCCCAGGGCAAACCAGTGCGTTTGCTCCAATTGCCCCTGGGCAATTGCTACAAAGCTTGCAAGCCTGGCTTCGGATGCCAGGAGATCATAGTAACTCTGGTCTCGTCGCCGTTCGGTCACGTTGTAGCCTATTGCCAACAGACGGCGTGACTGATTGTAGAGGAAGTCGTAATCGGCCTGAGAAAAATCTCCGCACTGAATTACAAGCTGTTGGATGGTGGCCAGGCGCTCTTGAGCTAATTGACTCGCTGCATACACCTGCTTGCGAAGTTCCCATAAGGAATCTGGTGAACCGGCGGGACTTCCATTCGCATCGCCTTTTTCATTCACCTGTTGAGTCGCGATGATTGAATCGAGCACTCTGAGGTGACGGGCTGAGGCGGCCACCTCTTGCAATGTAGAAACCTGCTTCAATTGCTCCAGCACCGCCTTCAACTGTGACTTAGCTTGATCGGATTTCTTGGGTTGATCGTATTCTAAGTCATCCAACGGCACTAGTTCCGTTGTGTCTGTTAATGTGCTTAGCCATGGTAAGACGAGCGAAACTTCCTGCAAGAAGTCCTGACACTGCTGTTTCAAGTCACGGAGCCAGGTAACGGACTCCGTTTCGAGTTCATCAAAGGGCCCGATCTGGTATTTCGCTAAAGCCGACTGCAAATTCACCAGCAGTTCATAGGATTGCAGGATCGCCGGGGTTGAGTCATCAGGAAGTTGGCTATCCTGCGGCATGGCACTGAGCAACGTTTGTATGGCGATCCTATCGAAGAAACCCGATACCGGAGACTCCTTGGATTCTCTAAAAAGACTCTCGAGAATTCCTCGTAAGTGAAACAGCGAAAACCACAGTTGCATCGAAACAATCGGTCTCTGAGGGATTTCTTGCAATCCTGCTCGTAAGGTCATCAGATGCCCCGATAGATTCCCGCTGTCTACCGACGAGACGTACTGCGGCGTGTGAGGCAGTAGGGTTCGCGTGTCATACCAATTCAGAAAATGGCCGTGAAATCTCTCTAAACGCCCGAGAGTTCGGAACGTATTTTCTGTTCGCTCCACAAGTCTACCAGCGGTGATATACCCAAAGTCATAAGCAGCCAGAGTTGAGAGTAATGAAATCCCGATGTTGGTAGGTGAAGTGCGATGTGCCAGCCTGACAACTGGCTCTTCTTGATAGTTGTCAGGGGGTAGCCAGTGATCTTCGGGACCGATAAATCGATCAAAGAAGCGCCAGGTCTTTCTGGCCACCAAGTGCAAGAATAGTCGCTGCTGATTTGTCAAACGGATTTGCCTGACACGAGCTGGCCAACTTATCCGCCAGGCGATCAACGGTCCAATCAACCATAGAGACAACACAATGGCTGCGGGTAAGAAGGCTGCTGGTCGAAATACCGCCAGGACAATTGCGACCAATATTGCTAAAGTCGGAGCAATCCACATGACGCGATAGGCATTTAACAGACCGCTTTGTACATCTCTCTCTGCATCGCTGGCCGTCTTCCACTCCAACATCTTTTCATGCGTCCAGGCCATTCTCACGCAGGTACGCAGAACGGCATCCAGACTGACCATCGCTTCATAGGGGAGCATAGCGACTGTTAAAATAGTCTGTAGCAGACCCTTACCAAATCCGTAAACGGCTGCTCGCAAATGTGCTAGCCATCCGACATCTGGGGACTTCCTCAGCGCGCAACTCAAAGTTACGCAGACAGCCGGGATGAGTACCAGGCCAATCATTGCAATGGTCCATGCTATAGCTGCTGGAACTAGCAGCCAACCGACGAGTAACAACAGGACTAGCACACACGGCATGATGCTTCTACGAAGATTGTCTAGAATCTTCCAGCGAGATAGTAAGCAAAGTGGATTCCGCTCAAAGCGATTAGATTTTCCTCGAATCAACGGAAGTACCCAGGTGGCAATTTGCCAATCGCCACGCATCCAGCGATGTCGCCGCATGACATCGCTTCCATAACAGGTCGGGTAGCTTTCATGAATCTGGATATCATTAACCAAGCCGCTACGTGCAAAGCATCCTTCGATCAAGTCATGGCTGAGAATGCGGTTATCCGAGAATCGATTGTGTGTAGTGGTCGTAAACGCATCAATGTCGTAGATGCCCTTACCAATGTATGAACCCGCGTGAAATAGATCTTGATAGACATCCGACACGGTTTGGGTATACGGATCGATGCCTTGCATACCTGAGTTCAGTCGAGCGAACGTGGAATGGCCAATCGGTTCTAGGGTGGTTGAGACTCCTGGTTGCAATATTCCATACCCTTCGGTAACCACGTTGCGACGTGGATCCACGCGGGCATGATTGAGTGGGTGGGCAAGTGTACCCACAAGCTGATGGGCTGATTCACGAGGTAGTTGCGTATCGGTGTCGAGTGTGATGACATATCGGAATGCCGGCAGCGTAGGAAGTTGACCAACGATCAACGAAAATGGGTCGCGTAAGCCGCCTCGTAAGAGTGCGTTCAGATCCCTAAGCTTACCTCGCTTGCGCTCCTGACCGATCCAGGCTTTCTCACTGGAATTCCACAGGCGAGGACGGTGAAACAAAAAGAAGATATCCTCCGAGCTATTTCGGTATTTCTGATTGAGCGATTCGATCCCAATTCGTGCAGCTTGCATCAAAGTCTCGTCTTCTGGAAGATCCTGTGAGGCGGCATCCCGAAAATCGGTTAGAAGGCAGAATCGCAAGCTGCTGTCTCGATTGGCCAAATAGCGGATCTCCAAACCCTCGATCAAATGAGCAATGTTGCGCTGGTCGATTAACATAGAAGGAACGGCAACCAGGCAGCGGAACTGAGCAGGAATACCCTTAGAAAAATCTAGTCGCGGCAGACGATGCGGCTTGATCATTAGGCTTACCAGCCAATTGACGATGCCAACGCTCAGGTGCAATGCGCCTATCAATAGCAGCCCACCGATCAACCACGCCAATGGACCAGAAATTGCTATGGCCCACAGGCCGTAACTAGTGAGCATGATTGCGAGCAGAAGAATGGAACCGATGTAGAACATCAATGGAAACCGACGTGCCCACCGTCCCAACCGTTCAAGTACTGTAATCTGGCTCTGCGATACTCTTTCTAGCTGCTGCTTGCCTTTGTCGACCAAAAAGTAGCCCACATGTGAGTGCCGTTCATCACTGTCTGAAGTGTTCTTTTGATGCTGCGCTAATTGTATGGCAAGTTGGGCCACGGACTGCTCGGACATGCGACTCCGCTTGGCCACATCTTCGACCACGTGTCGATAGTGATCGCGAGTGCCGAAGTCCATTTGTCGATAGATACCCACTGGATCTTTCGAGAGCGTTTGCTCGACAATACTAAGGGACTCGACAAATACCTTCCAATCAATGGCATCCAATTCGCGCAAGCTCAGTATGCTGTTGCTAATGGAGACCTGATCGACCGCCTGCTGCTGACCCTCGGCACTGACCATATGCTCAATGGACTTCCCTTCCTCACCCAAGCGTTGCTCGATCCAAGTAATCGGAACTGTCAGTGCAGGTCCTTGACCGCTCAGGCGCCTTGACATTTCAGCTACAAAGGCGCATGTAAGTCCAGTTTGCTGCCTTGCCATGTCTGCGACGGACAATATCAGCTCTTTGGGAGATTGCTCAGCAATACGCAGAAACTCTTCCGCCCACCGGCTAGCGTTGCTGCGGTCGATGGTGCCTTTGGCGATGCGCGCGGCGACCCGTCTCAGATTCTCAATCAACGCTTGTCGCATCATGATCGGGATCGCCCACAGTTCACCCAAGTCCAACTGTTCCTTTCGCTGATAAGCAGTGATGAAGTTCCGCAACGAGTCCTCATCCACTCGACCGTCGACATGTGAGATCAGTTCCAGGGCTATGTCGTAGACTCGGGGATAGCCCGCTGTGGGGCCATTGCACAGTCTAGGCAACCCTCGACTATACTGCTTCGGCAGATGCCGCCGAGTAGTGCGAATCTGCTCTTCGATGAGATAGAAATTGTCGAGTAACCATTCCCCGGCAGGTGAGATCGGACGGTTCTGAGCAACCTCCTCCGAGACCGCTCGATAGGCATTCATCAACACAAGTTCGTTGGCCTTTAGGCGAGCGTGCAACTGGTCTTCACCGGGGTGACGGTCCATTACGTGCCACTGGGCTAACGCCTCGGCGTGGCCTTGAAGCTGGTCCGTACTAAAGAGATCTGAGCGTAACGGCAGATCGTCACCATAGTCACGAAACACTCCATCCACGCCTATCCTGGACTTCATCTCTTGCAGACTGTTGCGAAGAATCCTACGCGAAATTTTCAATCGACAACTCTCCCGACTTTGATAAAGCAGTTACTTTCTGTCATTTCAAAAAAGAGCGGAAGATAATGGCAATTAGTGCAGCCATCGCAGGCCTGAAGTTTCCAAGATTCGACGAATGTCTAGGCTCTTTATGGAATGATTATTTAGTTAACCAAGCCACCTGACCGGCGGCCCATTAAGAAAGAGAATACGGCCAGAACCAGGAAGACGACAAACAAAATTTTGGCTACTCCCACAAAGGAGCCAGCCACTCCTCCAAATCCCAAGATTGCGGCGATCAATGCAATTACCAGACACGCGATTGCAAGTTGCAACATAGTAGTAGACTCCTTCAATTGGCAAGAGTTTTCGAGAGGCAATAAAAAAGGCCGTCGTGGCCCGTCCATCTGTTTTGATGAACGAACCACGCCGGCCTACTGTTGTGGCAGTCACCCGACCTAGTCGGACTACTGCAATACAAGTCTTCCAGTATCTAGTCAGCGATCCCGCAGCACTGCCTCCTACTTCAAGGATTTCAAGCTGCTTTCCTCGCTACCCGAATGCTATGCCCCTAATTGCGTCGAGTCAAGGAGGGAGATTCCGAATGATCGATTTCGGCTAACGATCTGCAAGACCACCCTGAGTCCGCCACAATGAGACAGGACGCCATTCGAAGCATCCTGTGAAGGAACTCTTACTGGCATGGTGAATCTCGCCATACGATTTTGCTGTTTTTCCCGATGAGTCGAGCGTCAGGCAATCGCTATAAAGGTACTGATACTTGGTTCGAAGCCGACGTGCAGCCGTGAAATGCGACTGCGGTTACAACCGTTTCAATGGGTGCGGAACACGTTGAACTACCATTCAGCCAATCATGAAACAAGGAATTAAGTAATGCAACCAAGCCTTAAGCGGTCCACGGTTTTGCGAATTACTGAGCGTCAAGAACTTTTACGGACCCAAGGTGAATTGGAAGCGGCTATCTGCGAGGGCATGTCACGATTCGAACAAGAATATCTTGGGCGAGGTCCTAAGGACATTCGTGCACATTTGATCGGTGACTTGATCGTAGTTCGCTTTCAGGGGGTGCTAACAGCAGCTGAAAAGCACCTGGCCACAGCTCTGACAAGTGAGAACGGACGTGAATTACTGAAGCAAGTTCGAACCCAGCTTATCGAAATAGCTCGCCCCGCTTTGGAGGCTTGGATTCATGGCCTTACTGGGGCCAAGATGCTCAGCTTACATCATGACATTAGTACCGTCACCGGTGAGCAGATTGTGGTGTTCACACTGGAAGAAGCGCCACGGTTTCGAGAGTTGAAACGCAATAGACCGTGATGGAACCCTCAAAAAGCTCCCCCCAACATCACATTGTTGGGGGGAAGGTCCTCAAGAGACAACTTCGAGCCTGCAAGCTGACTACTTGGTTACTTTAGATAGTTTGGAAGAGACGTTTGCAGCCAGTCGTTCCATCAAGTTGACTGCGACTTCCATGCGTTTCGTATTCTTTTGAAGATCATCTTTGATGAGTCTCTGAAGGTTGCCAGTAGCGTGACACTGAAGAACGGACATCCGAACAACACGAAAGGTAACGCCAGTCTCTTC
>B570J29032_109958435_pt1 | contig 12888 bp, 22 predicted proteins | sample LakMenEpi16Nov12_FD_29032 | JGI IMG/M metagenome (IMG submission 29032)
CACAACCTTGAGCTTTTAAATCAGCAAGATTTCCTACATAATTATTGTAACCATGATTTTGTTTATTTACATGAACTAAAACAAAAGGGTTATCATTATAAACATTATAATCACTTGCTTTCTTCTTCCACTTCTTTACAATCTTATAGTATTCTTCATTAACAAAATCTTGTAGTTCTACATTAAACACTTCTTCAACTTCATCTTTCCATGATACCACTCTACGATAAGCAATAATATTACCCATTGGAGAAATACGAATATCATTATTTATACAATAACGTAATACATCATCTCTATCTTGAATAGGATTATTTGCTAACCAGCACCAGAAATATATTAAACGATTATAGTAATCATCAAGTTTATCATACTGTTCTTTTAATGATTCATCACATAATATACGTTCTTCCCTATTAGAAATAATTTCAGCTAATACAACATCTGGAATAGGTACATGAATACCATTTAGTTCTACTCTATTACCAAGTATTACAAAATCTGGATTATTCCTTAAAACATAGAAGTCATCTTTAGTAATTTTTGGTAAATCCTTATCTTTAACTTCTTCTTTATAATTGAAAGAATTAAAAAAGTCTTTAACTTCTCTCTTTGTCTTTAACATCTTAACATTATCATAGAATGTATCTGGTACATCTGTAGCTGTTAAAATTGGATTTTCTTCATCATATAACACTACAATAACAGTTTTATCCACTTGCCTTATTGCACTATAAGGTTTTTGTTCTAATTTATTTATATCTCCTATAAATGCTGAATTAGTACTATTCCCATTATTCATTTTATTTTCTAAATTCTTTAATTTAGAAAGTATCTCTTTTCTTTCTTCTCTACCGAAGTCAAATAATTTTTTAAAAAAGTTCATAGCTTGTTTTTTAATTATTAAAATTTTCTTTTACAAAATCAATTACTTGTTCTTCTGTATAACCTTCTGGAATATCTTCTGTATTATCTACATAAACATTAAATCCTTCCCATCCAGTATTTTCATCCCATTGTTCATGTATTGTACAATATATCTCTACTTCCTTATCTGTATCTTCAAAAAATACTACAGTTGCATCTGTAAATTTTGTTGTTGCGTATAATTCTCCTTTTACGTATTTCATACCATTTCTAAGATTTCTTCAGGAATAAGTTCTCCTTCATTAATAAATGTTTCCTCTAAGGGTGCTTTCACACAAATTTCAAACTGTTCAAAATCATTCTTATAAAGCTTATTAAAAAGAATATATTGAGCTACATGCTTTGCAAAAACTTTCTTTCCTTCTTCATCATTTGTATATCTACTCGGAATTCTTAAAAATTGTAGAAATTCAAACTCCTTAGTAAGCTTTTCCATCTCTTTAATATCTGACATTATACTCATATCCCAAAGATTATTCTCTTCACATATTTTTAACATGTCATTAACTGTATATTCAGCTACACTACCACTCACATCATAAATATATGTTTGAATCCTTTCAATAACATCTTTCTTATTCTGTCTTAGAGTTTCTATAATAGCAGAGAATTCTGCACTATCCAATATTGTTGAATATTGTTTCTTTACCTTTTCAGCTTTTAATTTTGTAGCTAATTTTTTGAATTTGTTTGTTTCCATGAATTCTTTTTCGTTTTTATAATTTTGAAGATGCTTAACATATTTCTGTTCTCTGCTATTAATTAATACTACACTAACATTATTATATTTTTTAACTTTTAGATTATCAAATATACTATCCCAATATAAAGCCCTTTCCTTATCTTCTGGAGCAAAATATAATACTAAACGATGTTCTTTACCAAGTTTTGAAATATCCTTAGTTCCTTTATCAAACATTCTACCACCATATTCTTTATTTCGTGTAGTGTAATATGTAATCTCTCCTTGTTGTTTATTTAACAACTTTCCTTCAGATTTATATCTAACCTTTCTTGCTTCCAGCCATTCTTTAGGAATTTCAAAATTTCTGTAGTCTATACACTTAGCTACATATTCTTTCTCCAATCTTTGAGCATCTTCTATTAATGCTCCCCAATCTTCTTTAGGAATATCTTCTAAATCTAAAATGTGATACCAAGTGTATTTATGTGCTTCATTGGTATTTTTAATTTCTCCTTTATGGTCTTTCATCCATAATACAACAGGGGTGTCATCAAATTTAAATATATAAGAAGAGTAAGCATGTTTCTCTTTTAAATAATCCACAAGTTTTCCAGTGGGTAACCTATCTACTAAAATATTAGTATTTAAGTTACTTATTCTTCCATACACGCTTTTAGTAGAAAACTTACTACCATATTTTATAGTTGCTATACAATCATACCTATCTGTAATACTGCTGCAACAATCTGATAAATGCTTTAAATACTTACTATTATATCCTTCCACTGTAACATTTAAGAAAGGTATATCAGATTTTACATCACTCACATCAATATCTTGACCATTTAGACTAATATACTTATATCTGCTATCAATAGTAGGCTTTGCTTCTATGAATGATTTGAATTGCTTTTTATTCTTATTATATTCTGTAATACACCAATCTTGAATCTTTTGAATACGGTCTTTTAACAATATTTTAGTTTCTGTAGGATATTCTAATGATTCTCTACTTAATACAGGTATAACTCCATCTGTTAATGAAATATTAATTGCAAAGGGTAGATATATATCATCAATTTCAAGTGCATTAAAATCCAATGGATAATATACACCACCAAAATTTATATGAAGCTTTTTATCTGAACATATAGAAGAATAAGAAAATAATTCATTTTGATAAATTTTATATGTATTATCAAATTTACTATATTCATCATCAATAAAAACATTTGCAAAATATACCAATTGAGTCCTCATCTTCCTTGAAAACTCACTCCTATCTTCCCAATTTACATCTAATATCATTTTAACTCCATTGGGTTCTGTGGTAGGGATTTCATATAGACACTCTATAATATTTTCAGGTTCTGCTTTACGCATGATATAAAGACCTTCTACACCATCTTTCCTACAACGAAATTGAAAGAATGGTTGATATGACGTACCAGATTTGAATCCAATGCCTTTGCATCCTAGCAATTCATCTGAAGTTTCCTTAGTTGATTTTAGATATTGAGATATTACATTATCAACTTCCCATTTACTTAAACCAAGTCCTGTATCTTCCACTGTAAACTGCCATTGATTATTATTTTGTTTCAAACATACTAAAACAGGGCTACCATTTTTAGATTCAACGGAACTATCCACTCCATTTGAAGTCCATTCTCTAATAATAGAACCCGGCTTATCAGAATAAATGTTAGAACTAAGAAAACGCATAAGCTTTGTTGTATCATTAGCACTTATTCCCATCTTTGTAACCTGTCCTACATCACCATCTGTCTTATATTGTGTTATGTGTTGCTCTTTTGTTATCATAATTTACATTTCAAATTCTTCTAATAAAATTACTTCTTCTAATCTTTTTTCACTGGGTATATTAAACACACTATTACAACTCATACATATAGATTCATAAGAATCTCCTTGAGTTAAATTTGTACTATTACAACAAGGACATTCATTTATATCTAAACAATCTTGAATATATTCATCATCATCATTAGTAAATGTAAATTGTTCACAATAATGCCAAGAGTTATATTCTTTTTTAGAAGGAACATCAGATTGAAAATACCAATCATCTATATCATAATTTGATTTGCTCCATTTTTTATATTGAACATATTCATTCTCGGCTTTATGTTCCCATCTTTTATGAGATAGACTTTCTACTAATTCAAATGCATAATTAACAGCATTTTCAAATTCAGGAACTATTATTACTTCTTCAGCATAATGTTCATTTATATAGCCTATACTGTAATTAAAAGCACAACAATCTGCTCCTCTTTTAGATAGTTCTCCAACCTTTTTGTTCAAAATGAGTCGTTAATTCATTCCCGTAAATTAATACAGCTCATAATTTCTTATGAGAACAGACTATATCATCTTCCTAATATTTAGGAAGCTTTCTATTTTGAATCACTTGATTCTACTCCGCACAACCAGATAGTCGTTGAACCTTCATCCTTTCACTAGGATGCTTGGCTGCTGATTGCCCAATCCTTGTTTCTTTTACTATACTATAGTCATTGCTGCTACAGAGAGTGTACAAGGCTCTAAGGGGTTTCCAGTCAATTAAGAAAGTACAAAATAAATATTGCTATTTATTTGGACATTTGACAAAAATACCTTATATTGTGTATATAAAATATAAATTATGGTTAATAAATTAAATAATTCTGATATTCCTACTCTTATTGAAATGTACAATAAAAAAGAAAAAACTGCTACAATTGCTAAGTATTTTAATGTAACAGGTGCTACAATACATAACTATTTAAAAAATAATGTCAATAACTTTGAACCAACTTTTTCAAGAAGAAAATATTCAATAAATGATAATTACTTTGAAAAAATAGATACAGAAGATAAAGCTTATTTTTTAGGTCTTTTGTATGCAGATGGAAATGTTTATCTTAAAACAAATAGAATAAAATTATCTTTAGTTGAAAAAGATAAAGATATACTAGAAAAATTTAAAAAATTAATAGAAAGTAATAACCCTATTACATATTATAATAGAACTAATAAAAATGAAAATTGGCAAAATGTTTATGAATTTGCATTTACATCTAAAAAAGTAACTAATGATTTAATTAAATTAGGTTGTATTCCTAGAAAAACATATTTTCTTAAATTTCCAACAGAAGAACAAGTTCCAAGCCATCTTATTCATCATTTCATTCGTGGATATTTTGATGGAGATGGATGTGTTCTAATTACTAAGAAATATAAAAATTTAAATATCAGATTTGATGGAACTATTGAGTTCCTTAGTTCTTTACAACAATATATCTCTACAAAATTAAATTTACCAATAAATAAACTTGGTAAAAGACATAAAGATAGAGTAGATAATATTTATAATCTCTCTTATGGAGGAAATATTCTTTGTAAAAAACTATTTAATTTATTTTATAATAACGCTAATTTATATTTAGATAGAAAATATAAAATATTTAAGTCAATTTATCTGTAAACATACAACATTGATAAGCATATCCATATTTTTTATTAATGTGTTTTGTTGCTTTTTTAAAATTTTCTGAAACTGTGATTACACCATTTGTTGATTCACTAATATCTCTTTTATATGAATTTCTATCTCCTTGTATAAGGAAAGAACAATCTTTAAAAAATTGTATATCAGCATTTTTAGAACCTATTGCTCCCACTTCTTCTGATTTAGCAAAAAAACATTTAATATTATCAAATTTCTGTAGAGCTAAAAGATTTAACATACAACCTAATTTATCATCTGCTCCTAATCCACATTGTATCATAGCTGTATTATCCATTCCAAATATATAATCCTTATTCCAAATAATACTAAAATCTTTAATTTCATCTTGATTTATATCAACATGGGCTACAAAACATGGATATATTTCAGCTTCTCCCTTAGTTACATATAAATTACCAAACTTATCCTTCTCAAATGATACACTTTTTATATTGTCAAATATCCAACTCTGAAGAAAGTTTATCATAACATCTTCTTCTTTTGTTTGAGAATGACTTCTAATTTCTAATAGTTTGTGTAATAACCTGTATTGTTCTTTATCAAATTTATACATGTTCTAATAATTTATAAGTGCTTGTTTCTTCATCGTATTCTAATTCTTTTTCTTTTATCCAATCATCTTCTTCTTCTACGTAAATAAAATTATCATCCCCCCTAATAAAATATACATCATGATATTCTGATTTTAATAAATTACTGTCATCTTGATAAGCATAATCACCATCATATAACTCTATTGCATTATCACAATGACAATGTATTCCATTATATAAACAAATTACATCATTTTCATGACATATTCCATCATGATAAGTATCTTCACTATCATTTCGCAATATAATATCTCCATTATAATCTGTCACCCAACATCTTTCACAAACATATTCTTCTTGTCTTCTACCCCTTGTTATTCTATTAAAATCATCATCGGAATCATGGTTTGAATCACAACAATCACAATAATAAGAATCTTCTTCATTATTTACTAATGAACCATCCGTTTCCTGTAAATTTTCTTCTCCTCTATTAGATATGTAATGTCCATCTAAACAACAAAGTGTATCAGCATAAGGATAATAATCTAAATCATGTTGTCCATACTGTAGTTTTATAGTTATATCTCTTGAAATAAAGGGTTTAATTATATTTTTATTAGAAATGTTTATATATCCAAGCTTTTCTAAACAATTCTGCATTGACATGTTAATTTCATTATTAACAGCATATATTCTATCATAATAAGTAGTTTCACTATCAGGATGCCATAATATACAACGAGATTTCACTCTTTCTGAATCTGTAAGAATAACAGCTAAACTAACTTGTTTTTCATTTAAAGAATATATATCTAAATAATCTTGACAACTTTCATAACGCATACAACTAGCAAAAATATCAGAATTATTTCCATCTGATTGTTTACCATAATTTGAATAATTATCTTCTAAGTAATATTTCTTAATATCATCTCCTTTAACTATACAAACAATAGATGTGTCTATACACTCATAACACTGTTTATTTTGGAAAGTATATAATTGTACAAAACGTTCTAACATCTTATCAGGAATAAGTGGAATAAGTTTTTTAATTACTTTACCTGCTGTAGACATTATTCTTTTATCTGGATTCCAGCAATCTGAATAATTTAAAGTTTCTATCTTTTTTTTATCAAGAAAACTTATCATATTATGATTATCTCTTGCTATACCAAAATAATTTCTATAATCTTTATGTTCTTCATCTAAATTTAACTCAAATATTTTTAAAAATTCTTCTTTAAATTCTTCTTTTTCTGAATCTAATACAGAACATATTCTATGTCTTAATTCATCTGAAATTGTAATATATATCATTCGAATAGTTTTCCTTGTTTTTTATTTTGAAAATTTAATTGTTCTCCATCCATAAGCATAATTTCATCCTTAACTATAGATAAATGCACCAATGCACTAAATACTTGTTCATATAAAAGAGAAGACGGGATAGCTTTCCCGTCTAAGTCTTCTTCAAGTTCTTTCTTATATGCTTTTAATGCTGGTTCTGCTTTCTTTATTAATATTCTTAAACTTTGTTCTACTTCTTTTTTTAATTTCATATTAAATCTTTTATATCAAATCCATCTGTAAAATATTCTACACCGCTATATTTACCAGAAGCTGTAATAATAAAATCACCATCTTTATAAAACCTTATGATATTATATACTATCTGGTCTTCTGGTTCAAGAAATAGATTTTTATTTTCTTTATACCATTCTTCATCAAGGAATGCCCAATCAAAATCTCCTTCTATAAAGTCTTGTAATTCTTCTTCTACATCAAAAAATTCTACACCAAAGTTTGCAAAATATTCTAGAGAAAAGAAATCATCTTTAATATTATCTATTGTTTCTTTACATCTAAGAAGAAAATCTTTATTAACATAGAATATACAAACATCTATATTTAAAAATTCATCATTATTAAATGCTTTTGCTATTACTATTCCTGTGTTTTCTTTACTAAATTTCATTTATTTTTAAATTTTTAACAATTATTTCATTCTCAAATGCATATGGAATTATACTCGTTATCTTCCATATTTTCATCAAACTCTTTTTTAAGTTTTAAGTATTGTTCATATCTCTCTTTCTTACTTTCTTCTCTTTTATTTTTCCAGAATAGTTCTCTTTCTTCTATTTCTTCTGGAGTTTCTTCTATATCTCTATATACTGCTATAAAAGTATTTTCATTATCATCAAATCTATTAGGATGCTCTACTACAATATAATCAGTTGATAGTAAATCTACTTCAAATTTAGACACTCGAATTTTATCATAATGTCCATCTAACTCTTTTTCAAAAATGCACTTGTTAATAATCATATTTATTCTTTCTTTTAAACCAACTCATGATTCGTATTTAGTTTGTATTATTCTTGAATCTTGTATAATTCTATCTTTTGGGCTTGCACAAGCTTTTAAAAGAACATGAGAGTCTTCATTATGCATATGTAATCCTATCCACCACATTTTTCCTTGAAATTCTCTAAGTCTTATCCATTTGTACATGTAATAATGTTTTCTACCTCTACCTTGTTCATTTACTCCTTTAAAGTGATAAATTTGTAGTAGGTCATATTCTTTTATTTCTCTTCCTTTTCCATCAAAATAAGGTGCTTCTATTTCCATTAAAAATAAAAATCTGCTGGAATCTCTTTGGGTTCCATTGTTATTGAATCATTTTCATACCACCACTTCAAATCAAAACCATTATTATCTTTTACGATTTTAGCTACATTCCGAAATGTGTTCTCACTATCCCAATCAGTTTGATTATATGCTGCACTAGCTGGATGGTCAAGCTTAAAACATCTTTGAAATGGATATAACCACTTTTCAACTTTATGTGTGTTTTTTCCCAAGAGTATAACTGGAACTCCTGTAACACCTATAATATCCTTTATAAATGCTTCTGTGAATGGTTCCCACAATTTGTTATGACTTTCAGCTTTCATATGTTCTACAGTAAGCCCAAAGTTATACATTAATACTCCTTCTTTACCTAAATAGGATAAATCACATTTACGTTCTATAATTTGTTCAGGAAACTCTTTCTGTATACTATCATACCACTTCTCTAATGAAGGTTGTTCTTTATTAGTATTTGAGCAAGAGAGAGCTATACCATCAGCAATTATCACTTTTTCCTTTGTTATAGAGTGGTAAGGACATAAACCCACGACCAAAACCTTTAGATTATTATAATCACATTCTTTGAAAGCTCTGAATGTTTGTGTACTATCAGGAAATATCTTCTTTCCACGTTTGCTTAATAGTTGTAATTCTGCTAATATTGGTTCTAAGTGTTGAACCACTCCTTTTTGTTGGAGTGGTTCAAACCAAGAACTTAAATTTTCTTCTAAATTTTTAATCATAATCTTCTATTTCTGGTTCATATACTTCTGCTCTATAATCAACTTTAAAAAAGAAATCATCAATCATATTAATATGAGTTTCAAATCCTTCATCTGATTTATCCCAATCTCCACATAATGCCATTTCTGCATCTATACGAAGAGTATTAAGTATTTCACAAGATTCTTTTAAATGTTGTTCTGTTTGATGTAATTTTTCTACTATATTCATCTATGAATAAATTAAATGATTTTCAAAACTATCTTCCATCATTTCAAAATTAATATCTTCTATACTTTGCCTAATAAACCTATCTTCAAATTCAGAAGTGATAAAATCAGTAATATCCCTATGATGTTTAAAATAATCAGTAGGATGTGCTCTTTTAGCAACATGTGTTAGGTGATTGTAAAATTCCCATGCTGTATTATTATTACCACCATAATCATAGGTTGGCTTATTAATCTCTGCTTTCAAATCAGACATTTGACGAGGATTAAGAATATCTTGTGTAATGAACATTCTTCCACAAAGTTCAGCCATTTCAATATGAGAAACATCAACCTTCTTCAAATTCTCACGAAGGTCTACTAATTCCTTAAATTCATCTACTGCTTTTTCCATTTCCTTATCAAATGTTAAGAATGCTTCAACATCAACATCTCCCATATGCTTACGCTTATAGTTAAACTTATCTCCTGCTATCATACCATTATCACAAACGAATACAGAAGCACCCATCGCATACTTGAATGATGTCTTCTTATTATAACTATTGATAAATGCTACCATAAGCCCCATTTCACTATCACCATGATTTAATGTAAAGCTACCAGTAGCAATATTACCACCTTCTGCTGATTTATAAACCTCATTCCTTACATGATAACCAAACTTACTAAATGTATTCTTCATGTTCTTTATTGCTTCATCATGTGAAACAACCGTATACCTTCCACCTTCAAAATTTGGAAGTGTTACTGCGCTTAAAAATCCTTGTTCTACAAATTGTGTTTTACGTGCCATAATTTTAATTTATTGTAATTGTTTTTTCTTCTATTTTTTGTTCTATAATTTCTGCTATTTCTTCAAAAGATACCCCTTCATCATTTTTATTAGCTAAATCCATCCATTCAACATTTCCTATTAGTTCATCAAATAAGCTGTAATTATATCTTTTACCATCTAATAACATATAATCATCAGGGTCAGACTGGGAGGCAAAAGAGCAATATGGTTCAAATCCATTAATTTTAGCCCATACACCTAAACAGCAAAATCCTTTATTATCTGTAAGAGTTCCTTGACATTGTTGATAATCTCCACTGCGTAGAGCTTGTATCCATTCTTTTTTATTTACTGATACTTTCATAAATTAAATTGTGAAATTTTCTTGTATTTCTTTTTTAATATCTACTAATTGATTTATTAAATCTTCTAAATCTTCTAAATCATCTAATCTAATGATAAATTTATTAAAATCTAATAATATAGATTTATTTATTAAATCTCCATCTTTATCATACTCATTTACTGAAAATAATATTTCTTTCATTTTACCACTTTAAATAATACTTTTTCTATTTTGTATCCTTGATTAATAAACTCCTTTAAACTATTCTGATTACAATGTGCATAAACTTCTTTATGTGTATCTCCAATAAGAAAGTTCCTATAATTACAAAGAAGTTTATATATACCATGTCCTCTATGTTCTTCTTTAACATAATCATGACATAAGTATATAACATGTTCATGTTCTACCCATCCTGCTATACCAACTAATACACTATCTGTATTAAAACATCCTATATAGTTAGCATAAGCATCAATTAAATCTGGCTTTATAAGAAGAAACTCTTCTTTAACTTTATTAAGATATATTCTTTCTAAATTCATATTTCATTTTTTAACCAAACCACTATATCTCCTCTAAAATCTGAACTAATTCCCATTTTTGCACTACAAACTAAACATTTTTTATAAATGTAAGTTTTCTTACTCTTTTCAAGAACTTTATAATAAAACTCTTCAGAATATTTTTTATCACAATTAGGACATTTAAAATCTGTCTCTGCTAAAGATAATATTCCATTAGGTATAAGTATTGAATGTCCCATAACTACCAAGGTAAATCATCAATTAAATCACTAATTACTTTCATACTATTTTCAATATCTTCTTTATGTTTTGGATTCTTTTCAGCATAACATTGTTTTGCTTGTAGAACATAATTAACATTTTGTATACATATTTCTCTTCCAAGAAATTTCACCTTACTATGTTGAAGTTCTTCTTGACTAACTTTAAAACAGCAAGTATTAACACCCTTAATTTTAACACTTGTTCTTTGAATTGGTTCTCCATTCATATCTGTTACTGTATCAGATTCTACTGTAGTATCACCATTTTCAGTAAACATTTTCCAAAAACCACTTTCTCTACCCCTACAATAATCCAAACTATCTCCTTTTATAAAGAACAAATCAATATCTTTTACAGGTCTATCTATAAGATTAATAGCATTTAAAGCTATACTACCACCAAATATTGCATGGGGCATATGTTTAATAATTAAATCAATTGCTCCCAATATTTCGGAAGATACATTTCCTTCTTTTTCTAAATTATTCATTTTATATTATTTATGATTTCTTCCCACTCTTCTTTTTTAATATATCCTGTTTCACCCGCATAATATTTTGATTCTTGTAACTTTTGAATTTTATTTACATGATGTTTAGTAAATTCTATCATTAATGTTTTTACTATTTTAGAATCTATTGCTTTTAATTTTTCATAATTAAAACCATAAGAAATAGAATTTTCTTTATTTATTAATTGTTTTGCTGTCATAATAATTCTATTTGTGGTGCATTTAAAATACTATCTCTATTTATTGTAAAATCTACAGGAATATAGTCTTCATATCCTATATCTTCAAAAAAATGATTACGATATTCTGTACTTTTAACTTTATCATCGTCCACAGGGTCTAAATAATCTTTTCTAATTTTTACATTTTCAACTACATTAAGTCTATCTAACTTAATCATTTCTTTTGCATATTCTTTCATTGCTTGTTCTACAACTCCTTTTCTCCAAATAATATGATTGTATTCATCTATTTCAAGATGATTTTTTAATATTTTATCTGCTGTCATAATTTTTCATTATTAAACCATTTTCCCCAATATTCTTTTTCGTGAGGATTTTCTTTTAAAAAGAAAATAATCATTTCATCTATAAACTCTTGATAAGAATATAAATCATTTTTTAAATGTTCTAATATTTCTTCTTCTGTCATAATTTTACTATTTTACTTGATACTTGTTCATATTTTCTTTTTCCAACCTTCTTTAATTTAGTTTCTACAATAACATTAAGATTTCCATATTCATGTCTATTATTAATTGCTTCTTGTAATGTATCACACACTTCAAAACAATAAGCATCATCTGGACGGTCTATATATCTACTATCATATATTTCGTATACTGTCATAAATTTGTATTGATAAAATTCTTTAAAATCTTAATTTCATTTTGTAATGCTTCATATCTCCTACCACTTGTCCATTGACTGCTGCAATCTTTTTCAAGTTGTTTAATTTGCCATTCTAATATAGGTTTTGCATATAGTTTAGGTAACCATCGCCTTTTATCAAACATAGGTAATGTTCTATATTCAATAACATGATGAACATGTGGAAAGTTTTTAAAATCAATCATTTCAATATCCATATCAGAAATACATTGTTCAATTATAGACTCACTTCCAAAATCTCCTTGAGTAATCCATTCTTCTTTTAATTCTGGTAATTTACCATTAAAGTGATTTTT
>B570J29032_109958433_pt1 | contig 12887 bp, 14 predicted proteins | sample LakMenEpi16Nov12_FD_29032 | JGI IMG/M metagenome (IMG submission 29032)
TTGCTGGATTATTTTCATTCTATTTATTTGGACTTTACGATGATAAATTTAATTTAAACGCTAATATCAAACTTTTAATCAGTTCTTTTCTAGTTATATTTTTTACTTCAATTGATAATAATATACTTATTAATAATTTAAAGTTTTCTTTTTTATTCAATACTATTGAATTAAAAAATTTTTCTTACTTTTTTACAATACTTTCATTTCTTCTTTTTTTTAATGCATTAAATATGTTTGATGGAATAAATATGCAGGTAGCATCTTACTCCTTGCTAATATTTTTAATTTTTATATTTAAGGGCACTTTTATAAATACCTCAGTTGTTATAATCATATCGCTATTTTTTTTCTTAATTCTTAACTCTAAAAATAAAGCCTATATGGGGGATGGTGGTGTGTACTTATTATCCTATGTAATTTCTTATATTTTTATTAAATCATATAATAAGAATTTATTTGTTGCAGATGAGATATTTTTTATTATGCTGCTACCTGGACTTGATATGCTTAGGGTATTTTTATTAAGACTTATTAATGGAAAGAACCCTTTTAAACCAGACAGAACCCATTTGCATCATTTATTATTAAATTATTTCAGTGACCGATATGTTTTTTTAATAATATTCATTTATATTTTTTTAGTTATTCTTTTATATTATTTTATAAATCCAATAATTTTATTCTTTTCTGTAATAACAATTTATTTAATAATTTTATTTTTTATTAAAATTTTCACCGGAATTAAAAAATGAAAAGATTTTTAGATATTTTTTTTAGTTCATTTGCAATTCTAGTGCTTATTTTTCCTTTTATAGTTATATCTATCTTAATTAAATTTGATTCTAAGGGTCCGATACTTCATTTTTCAAAGAGAATTGATTCTAATAATAAACTTTTTAAAATGCCTAAATTTAGGACGATGAAATTGTCTGCTCCACAAATTGAAAGTAATAGACTTAGAAATCCCAAAAAATATATTACTAAAATTGGTAAATTTTTAAGAAGAAACAGCCTAGACGAATTACCCCAATTATTTCTAGTTTTGTCTGGAACAATGACTTTAGTAGGGCCGAGGCCGGCACTTTATAATCAGGTTAATCTAATAAAAAAAAGGGCACGATTTGGTTTGGATAAATTAAAGCCAGGTATAACAGGATTGGCCCAGGTTAAAGGTCGTGATTATTTAACTTTAGATAGAAAAATAGAACTCGAACTAGAGTATATGCATAAAAAAAATATTTTTTTTGATATTAATATAATATTAAAAACGTTTATTGTTGTATTTTGTAAACTAGGAATTAGACATTAATTAAAATGTTTTTTCCACATAAAAAAATAGTATTAATATTAACAGATCTATTTATAATATTTTTTTCCATTTGGTTTTCTTTTTCATTAAGACTTGAAGAATTTTATGCAATAAAAAAAATTGATCTTAAAATTTTTTTAATTTATTTTTTCGTATTTTACGTAGTTTTTTTTTATTTTAAAATTTATAATTTAATTATACGGTTTTTGGATTTTTATTCAGTAATAAAAATAGCAAAAGCGATTTTGTTTTCTCAAATAATAATAATTTTTATAAATTTTTATTTACACGAAAAAATTTTTTTCCCTAGATCTATTTCTTTTATTGCACCTTTAGTAATCGGATTGTTAGTTGTATTAAGTAGGATTGGTTTTAATTTTATAGTTAATATCAAAAATAAAAATCATATAATAAAAAATGTGATTTTGTATGGTATAAATAGTCAGACAGTTTTATTTTCTCAGAATTTAAGAAGATTGAATTCGCATTATAATATAGTGGGTTTTATTGATTTTAAGAATGAATTTAAAAAAAGAGAAGTTAATGGTATTAAGATTTATAAAAAAAATGAACTTTTAAACATTGTAAGACAAAAAAAAATTTCTGATTTATTTATAGGAAAAAATGTTTTGTCTAATGATGAATATATAAATATTCTTAATCTTTTAAAAGATCTTTATGTTCGAATTAAAATAATTAAATTTTCGCAATTCGATTTAAACTTAAATGACTTAAATGATATATCGCTTAGTCATAATAATATACCGATTGATTTTTGTTCAGTCTTAAATAAAAAAAAAATTATTTACAATAATAATTTTTTAAAAAAAAAAATTAATAACAAAAATATTCTTGTCACAGGAGCTGGAGGCTCAATTGGATCTCAGCTTTGTATTCAGATTTTAAAATATAATCCAAAAAAATTAGTACTACTTGATAATTCAGAACTTAATTTGTTTAATATTTATAATGAAATTACAAAAATTAATTTTTCATTTAAAAAAAGAATAGAGCTTAAGTTAGTGGATTGTTCAGATTCTAAATTAATCAATAAAATTCTTTATAAAAAAAAATTTGATCAAATATATCATGCTGCCGCTTATAAACATGTTAATTTTCTTGAAGAAAATGTTTTAGTGGCGATTAAAAATAATATTTTCGGAACTATAAATATGCTTAATTTTGCAAAAAATAATGGGACTAAAGATTTTATATTTATTAGTACGGATAAAGCTGTAAGGCCAAAAAGTATTTTAGGTATAACAAAAAAAATTGGTGAAATGCTTGTTCAGTATCATCATTCTATTTACAAAAAAAAAAGTATTTTCACGGTTGTCAGATTTGGAAACGTAATCGGATCCAGTGGATCGGTAATCCCGCAATTTATTAAGCAAATTGATAATAAAGAACCAATCACTGTGAGAGGCAAAACTGTTCAAAGATATTTTATGTCAGTGGAAGAGGCGGTCGAACTTATATTGCATGCCTCAATAATTAATAAAGGATTTAATATCTACGCACTTGATATGGGAAAACAAATTAAAATTTTTGAGGTAGCAAGAAGATTAATTCAATTAAAAGGTCTTAGCTTGAAGAATAGAGAAAATCCATTAGGAGATATAGTGATTAAAATAGGTCCACTTAATAAAGGTGAAAAGATTTCAGAAGAACTTGCCTTAGGTGATAATCTTAAAAAAACATCTCACCCAAAAATTTTGATATGTTCAGAAAAACTAAATAATATAAATTTTTTTAAAAAGATTAAGTATATAAATAATTTAATAAATCTAAAAAAATTAAGTAAAAAAAACTTTTACAAAATATTGCGTTAATGAAAAAAAAAATTATATGTTTTGATTTAGATAATGTTATTTGTACGACTTTTAAAAATGATTATAAAAATAGTAAACCACTAAATAAAAATATTCTATTGGTTAATTCTTTATATAATAACGGCTATTTTATTAAAATATTCACAGCAAGATTTATGGGGCGTAATAATGATAATGTAACCTTAGCAAAAAAAAGTGGATTAAATTTTACAAGAATGCAACTTAAGAAATGGAAATTAAAATATCATAAATTAATATTTGGTAAACCAAGTTTTGATGTGTATATTGATGATAAATCAATTTTTTTTAAAAAAAATTGGTCTTTTCTTTTAAAAAAAAAATTAAATGTTAAGTAAAATAAATTATTTTATAAAAAATTATACTGAGCGTTATATAAAATTATTATTATTTAATGAGGAAATTTATGGGAAAATTTCTCTTATTATTGAACTACTAAATAAAACAAAAACAAATAAAAAAAAAATAATTATATTTGGTAATGGAGGTAGTGCAGCTATAGCAAGTCATTTTAGTGTTGATCTTACTAAAAATGCAAATATACGTTGTGTAAATTTTAATGAAAGCGATCTTTTAACATGTTTTTCAAATGATTATGGCTACGATAATTGGGTAAAAAAATCAATAGAGTTTTATTCAGACCCTGGAGATTTAATTATTTTAATTTCGTCAAGTGGTAATTCTAAAAATATGATTAATGCTGCTAAGTACATAAGTATTAATAACAAAAATAAATTAATAACCTTAACTGGTTTTGAGAAAAAAAATCAACTAAATAAGTTTGGCAACATTAATATTTGGATTAACTCTAAAAATTATAACTATGTAGAAAATATGCATCAGTTTATATTGTTATTAATAGTTGATGCTTTGGTATTTTTAAAAAAATAATTTTTTTTAAAAGTAAAATTAATTATTACTATTTTTTATCTAAGATACTTAAACCATGTTTTTGTTGATTTATTTATTGATTTTTTATTCCATAGAGGCGCTTTATCCCAATAATTAATATTTTGAATTAATTCATTCATTCCATCTTCAAAAGATATTTTAGGTTGCCATTTTAAATACTTTCTTGCTTTATAAATTTTTGCAAAAGTAATATTAGGTTCCCCCGGTCTTTTTTTTATCTTTATAAATTTACATTTAAGGATTTTAATTAATTCAATTATCTTTATAGGTTTTGAAGCTCCAATATTATAAATTTGATTCTTAATTTTGCTTTTAAAAGCTTTTACAAATGCCTCGGCAACATCAGTAACATTTACAAAGTCTCTTTTTTGGTTTCCATCTCCAACAAGAGTTAAGGGTTTATTAGATAATTTTTGCTTTAAAAAAATTCCCATTACAGCACCATAAGCACCGGTTGTTCTGGATCTTAACCCATAAACATTAAATAGCCTTAGAGAAATAAAATTTATTTTATAAACTTCCGACCAATGAATTATTGCTAATTCAGAAATAAATTTTGAGAATGCATATGGATATTTTGTTGCAATTTTTTCTTTTTCATTTGTCGGATACTTCTTAGGTATCCCATAGCAACTTGCAGATGCTGCAAATATAATTTTTTTAATGCTATGATATCTCATAGCTTCTAAAATTTTTAGAGTTCCTATAAAATTATTATTACAATATTCTAATGGTTTCTCTATGGATGGAACTATATCAGCTATAGCTGCTAAATGAAAAACGCACTGAGCATTTTTAAAAACAGATTCATTTTTTTTTATATTACAAATATTTTTTTTTATAATTTTTATTTTTTTATTTTTAGAAAAACTTTTTAAATTTTTAATAGAGCCATCTTGAAAATGATCTAGAATAATTATAGATTTTATTTTTTGTTCTTTTATTAATCTCTCTACTAAATGGGAGCCAATAAAACCTGCTCCACCTGTAATAATTACTTTCATTTTTAATTAAGCTTATAATATCCGGCATTCTTAATTTTAAAAATCTTTCTGATTTTAAGAATGAATAATTTTTTCTTTTCTCCTAACTCAGTAATTTTAATAAGTTTATTTATTGTCAAAAATTTATTCTTTTTAAGAATCAGAACGCGTTGATAAAATAATTTATAAACACATTCATTGGTTAATTTCTTTAATGTGGTTTGACAGTTTTTTTCTGATAAAAACCTCAAAATATTTATTGATACTGATTTTTTTAAAAGACCAAACAACCATATATCCATTGCTACAAAAAAATTATAAAAGTTAAATATTATCCATAACTCATTTAAATTTATTTTCCATAAAATAACATAAAAAAAAATGCAAATAAGTATTAAAATATAAATACTTGCAAATATGGTAATTTCGTTAAATTTTTTTATTTTTAAAAGAAAAAAAGAAAAAAATTTATATATTAAATAAGGTGTTAAAATTTGAAAAATCATAACTTCTTAATATTAAATATTTTGTCGAAGAATAAAATAAACCAAATTACAAACTTAAATTTTTTATTTATTTCAATTAGTTCCCTTTTTTTGTTTATTATCTTAAAAAATAACAACAATTTAAGTCGATCTTCGCAAAAATACTTTAATCCTTTTTTTCTTGTGAAAATATTTATCAAATTATTTATTGATCTATTTTTTTTTATTGAAAATAAAATTTGTATAGTAAAACCCCAATTTAATAATGACCACAATGTAAAAATTACAAGATTAGAAGATAGTATAAATAAAAAAGATGAAAAATATATATTTTTTGGCTGATCTGACCAATAGATTATCATAAAAAAAAGAAACCAGGAAGAAATTATTGTTAAAAAAATTTTTTTTATGTTCTTTCCATTTAAGCTTTTCACAAAACTTAACAAAAATATTACTAAAAATTGTAAAATACTTATCAGAATAGTTATCGTAATTAGATTGTTATTTATTAGATTATAAATTATTTTTGGCATATTTGGCATTGTTACTATAAATTTATATATTTATTAAGTAGGAAGCTATATTAAAATAACTGAATTAAGTTTGTGAAATTTAATATTCATTTTAGTGTTTTAATGAATTTATATGATTTAAAAAATGATAAGTAAATTTTTAAATAATGAAAATCTAAACAAAATTATTTTCTCTTTAAAAAAAAAAAAAATATATATTGGATTATGTCACGGAGTATTTGATTTATTACATCTTGGACATATTAATCATTTCAAAGAAGCAAAAGAAAATTGCGATGTATTAATTGTTTCTGTAACAGCCGATAAATTTGTTCACAAAGGTCCAGGAAGGCCTGCATTTAATCAACAACAAAGAGTCGAGTCTTTAAGTGCTCTAGAATGTATTGATTATGTGACTATTTCAAATAATCCATCTTCTGTAGAAATAATTAATAAGATAAAACCTAACATTTATTTTAAGGGGCCAGACTATAAAAATATTAAATTAGACATTACAAAAAAAATATTATTAGAAAATAATGCTATAAGAAAAAATAAAGGGAAGGTATTTATTACTCGATCTTTTAAATATAGCTCAAGCGCACTATTAAATTCATTTACCCAAACATTAAGCGAACAAGAAAAAATATTAGCAAATAAAATAAAAAAAAATTACTCTTTTGAGAGAATAAAAAAAATTATTCAAGGATTTTCCGATATTACACCACTTGTTATAGGAGAATTGATAATTGACCAGTATTTTTTTTGTGAAGCGCTTGGAAAATCTGGAAAAGAACCAATTCTTGTTTTAAGAGATAAATATAATGAAACTTATTTAGGAGGAGCAGCAGCAATTTGCGGACATCTATCAGAATTTTGTAGTAAAATAAATTTTTTAAGTATGGTAGGTGAAAAAAAAGAATATATTAATTTTGTTAAAAAACATTTAAATAAAAAAATTAAATATTATTTATTAAAAAAAAAAAATTCTCCAACAATTGTAAAAAAAAGATTTTTAGATGAAATTTCTAAATCGAAATTATTAGGAGTTTATTCTTTAGAAGATAGTTTTGTTAACAGAATTGAAGAAAAAAATTTAATAAAAGAATTTAATAAATTTAATAAAAAAAGTGATTTAACAATTTTATCAGATTACAGTCATGGTATGATTTCTAAAAATTTTTGTGAAATTATTAAAAAAAAATCTAAATTTTTAGCCGTAAACATTCAAATTAATGCTGCTAATATTGGATATCATTCACTAAAAAATTATAGATTAGTAGATTTTATGATTATCAATGAAAGTGAAATTAGACATGAGATGCGTTCAAAAAACGACAATATATATAATCTTGCTAAAAATTTGGCAAATAATTTTAAAATAAAATATTTAGTTGTAACTCAAGGATCTCAAGGAGCTTTTCTTTATGAAAGAAAAAAAAATATTTTTTACAAAATAGGAGCATTCACTCAAAGCGTAGTAGATAAAGTGGGAGCGGGTGATACCATGTTGTCAATTCTTGCTATTTGTTTGTATAAAAAAATAGATATTAATTTATCATTATTAATTTCGTCATTAGCTGCTGCACAATCGGTTAAAATTATGGGTAACAAATTTCATATTAATAAGAATATTTTATTGAAAGAAATCGAGCATTTTTTATTATAAGATGGTTAAAAATTTATCACATATATCTTTATTTACCAATTCACTTTTAAAAGTTAAAAAATTTTACGTAAAAAAATTAAAATTAAAAATAATTCATAAATTTAAAAACAATAATAAAAAAACTTACGGTTATTTTTTATCTGCAAATAAAAATACGTTTGTTGAGTTCTTTTTTAAAAAAAAAAAAATTAATTTTTCTAATAAAAACAGTCAATTTAGACATATTTGTTTTGAAGTTGATAATATAAAAAAATTTAAACAAAAATTTTTTAGTAAAAATCAAACAGAAATTACTAGAGGCAAGACAGATGGTATTCTTCAATTTTTTACAAAGGATTTAGAGGGAAATATCATAGAATTTCACCAAAGAGATTATAAATCAAAATTCTAAAATGAATAATATTAATTCATATAATAAAAATAGTTGTCGTCTTTGTAATTCAAAAAATCTCAAAATAGTTTATAGATTAAAAAAAACACCAATAGGTGATGATTATACAAAAAAAATTAAGAATAATCGGATACACGATCTTAAACTTAATATGTGTAAAAAATGCAAATTTGTCCAATTATCAAATGTTATAAATGCCAATAGGGTATACGGAGACTATTTGTACGTAACCAATACATCAGCTGGTTTATCTCAACATTTTTATGAGCTAGGAAAAAAATTAATAATAAAAAAAATAGTTTCAAAAAAATCAAAAATTTTAGAAATTGGAAGTAATGATGGAACCTTATTAAAATTTTTTAAAAAAAAGTGTTCTTATATAATTGGAGTAGATCCTGCGGTTCATTTATTTAAAGATAATAATATTGAAATAATAAAAGGATTTTTTAACTATAATTTATCAAATCAAATAAAAAAAAAACATGGAAAGTTTGATGTAATTATAGCAAACAATGTAATAGCAAACATTGATGATCTTGAAGATGTATTGTGTGGAATTGAAAATATAATTTCTGAAAAGGGTTTCTTTATAATAGAAACTTTTGCTTTGTACGGAATCGTTAAAAATAATCTAATAGATAATATTTATCACGAACATCTTTCTTATTTCTCAATAGAAACTTTTAAAAAATTCTGTGAAAAATTCAATTTAAATCTAATAGAAGCAAAATTCTTATCTGTAAAAGGAGGATCATTAAGATTTATTTTTAAAAAAGAAAAAATATCTACATCAAAAAAAATTATTAATTTGATTAAAAAAGAAAAAAGTATTTTAACTAACGTAGAAAAAAAATTTCAAATAATTCAAAAAACTAATAAATATAATAGCATTAAAATCAATCAATTGATTGATGACATTAAGCGTAGTGGAAAAACAATTGCCGGCTTTGGAGCCTCAGTTGGAACGACTACATTGATATATGATTTTATGCTAACTAAAAAAATTAACTATATTTTTGATAACGAAAAAAGAAGATTTGGCCGTTATTTGCCTGGAACATCAATTAAAGTTTTAGACCCAAAACATATAAAAAAATTAAATTTGGATTATATTATCATATTCGCATGGAGATACGCTAAATTGATCATAAAAAGAAATAAAAAAATGTTTAACAATAAAATTAAGTTTGTAATACCTTTGCCAAAATTTAAAATTATATAATGAAAAAAACTTCTTTAATTATTGGTGGTCATAAAGGTATTGGTCTTGTGATATTTAACACCCTTAAAAAAAGAGGAGATAATATTTTTAGCATTTCAAGATCAAAGATTAATAATAAAAATTCTATCTCTGCTGACATAAACACTCCTGAAGGACTTGAGAAAATAAAGAAGACATTTAAAAATAAAAAAATTAATAATTTAATTTTTTCACATAGATACCGAGGTCTTAATTCTCATGAAGAATTTCAGGTTATGGTTGAAGCTACGAATAACATAATAAAAATTTTTGATAATAATTTTTTTAAAAATTCTTCTATCGTAGTACTTAGTTCAATAGCAAGCTCAACAATAGTACATGATCAAAACGCAACTTATCACTACACAAGAGGCGCTCTTGATACCTTGGTTAAATATTATGCATGTACTTTAGGTAAAAAAAAAACAAGAATTAATTGCATTCAACCTACAAAAATATTCAAACCAGAAAATAAAAGTTATTTCTTAAAAAAAAATAATGTTGATCGAAAACTCATAGAAAAAATTACTCCACTAGGAAGAATGGGAGATGCGCAAGATATTGCGGATCTTGTTGATTTTCTTACATCTAATAAATCAACTTTTATAACTGGAACAATTATACCTGTGGATGGAGGACTGAGACTAGTAAGCCAAGAACAGATAGCAAAAATATTTATTAAATGAAAAAAATTTTTATCACTGGCGGAGCTGGATACGTGGGCTCTGTTTTAACTCCATATCTAATAGACAAAGGTCATACAATAACTGTTTTTGATTTAATGCTTTATGGCGATACTCTTAAAAGAGATAAAAATCTTAACATCATAAAGGGGGATATTCGTAATACCGAATTACTTAAGGAGGCAATTAAAGGAAATGAAATCGTTATACACTTGGCTTGTATTTCGAATGACCCAAGTTTTGAATTAAATCCAACTCTAGGAAAAGAAATTAATCTAGATGCTTTTACACCGTTAGTGGAGATATCAAAAAATTTAGGTGTAAAAAAATTTATCTACGCTTCATCTTCCTCTGTTTATGGGGTTAAAATAGAAAAAAATGTTAATGAAAATATGTCTTTAGAACCACTAACAGATTATTCTAAATTTAAAGTCGATTGTGAAAAAATTCTATTTAAATACAAATCTAAAGACTTTGTAACAGTGACGCTTAGACCCGCAACTGTTTGCGGTTATTCACCAAGACAGAGGCTTGATTTGGTAGTTAATATATTAACAAATCTTGCTTACCATAATAGAGAAATTACTATATTTGGTGGCGATCAATTAAGGCCCAATATTCATATTCAGGATATGGTTCGAGCGTATGAATTATTTATTAATATGGAAAATGAAAAAATTAACGGCAAAATCTTTAATATTGGCTTTGAAAATCTTACCGTAAATCAACTGGCTTCTGAAGTTCAAAAAGTTATAGGCTCAGATGTTAAAATAAAAAAACTACCCACAAATGATAACAGATCTTATCATATTTCTTCAAAAAAGATCCAAGATGAATTAGGCTTTGTCACAAATTTTAGTATTTTAAATGCGGTAGAAGACCTAAAGCATGCTTTTGAAAAAAAATTGTTATCAGATTGTTTGATAAATGAAAATTATTTCAATATTAAAAAAATGCAATCTATCAAACTGAAATAAAAAATTAATTAAATTAATAATATGAATTATAAGAAACTTGAAAAAAAAGCGAAAAAACTTAGGCAGGATACTTTTTTGGCTTTCATAGAAAAGGGAGAAGCTCATTTGGGTGGTAGTTTTTCGATGATAGAAACTCTAATCTCGCTATACGAAATTGTTTTAAAAAAAAATGATAAATTTATATTAAGCAAATCGCATTCATCATTTCCATTATGTTTGCTTCTAAAAGAAAAAGGATTAAATCCCGAACTTACAACTCATCTAGAGCTTGATCCAAAAAATGGAATATATTGCACAACAGGAAGTCTTGGCCATGGGTTGCCTATTGCCACCGGCATGGCTTTTGCAAGAAAAATAAAAAATATAAAAGGTAAAATTTACGTAATGTTAAGTGATGGTGAATGTCAAGAGGGTACAACTTGGGAATCTTTGCTTATTGCATCAAAACACAAACTAGACAATCTTATACTACTTATAGATTATAATAAAATACAAGCTCTATCCAGATTAAAAGATGCCCTACCCCTTGATGACTTAGCTAAAAAATTTAAATCGTTTAATTGGAATTGTATTAATATAAAAAATGGCCATTCATTTAAATCAATAATTTCATCCTTGAAGAAAAAAAATATGAAAAACAAACCAAGTGCAATCATCATTAATACCGTCAAGGGCAAGGGTATAAAAGAATTTGAAAACGACCCTGTTTGGCACGCAAGAAAATTAGCCGGGAATGAAATAGAGATAGGAAAAAAAAGATTAGGCTTATGAGAAGACGATTTGGGAAAGTTATAAACGAACTTGCAAGAAAAGATAAAAATATTATCTTATTAGTTGGAGATATCGGATATAGTATCTTTGATGACTTTAGAAAAGAGCATCCAAAAAGATTTTTTAACTTAGGAATCTGCGAACAAAGTTTAGTTGGGGTTGCTTCTGGACTTGCTCTAGAAGGTTTAAAACCTTGGGTTTATACTATCACACCATTTCTTATTGAAAGACCATTTGAGCAAATAAAATTAGATATCGATCAACAAAATGTTAATGTAAAACTTATTGGATTTGCCGACTATCCACACTTAGGACCTACCCATAGCGAAATTAATGATAAAAAACTAATGAGTTTGTTCAAAAACATAGACTCTTATTTTCCAAAAAACGGCGATGAAACTGAACGGTTTGTTTATAAAAGTTACAAGAAAAATGGACCTAATTTCATAAGTCTTAAAAACGACTTAACAACCCAAAAAAAATTTTAGTAAAATATTATAAATTAATATTTTTGCGTTATATTTATTATGGACAGACTGTTTATATAAAATAATACTATCAACATAAATAATTAAAAAATGAATTTCTTAAATAAAAAAGAACAAAAAAAAACAAAAACCTTTTTAGAAACGGGTTACATTATTTCTAAAGTCGAGAATATATCTTCATTAAAATATATATCATCGCTAATATCTAAGGCTATAAATCAACAATTAAAAATAAGAAAATCATTAAATTTAAATAAAATACATGAAAAAATTTTTATAGAAGAATTAAATAATTTTAGACTCGGCATCATAAATAAAATTAACAATGATAAATTTCTAAGATATCATTACTTTAATATTGCAAGAGAAGCACTTTATGTTCTTTCTGGAAATGAATTAATGATGCAAAAAAATATAAATTTAAGTATTCAATTTCCAAATGATAATAGCTCTTTACTACCCATACATTCAGATGTTTGGTCTGGAGACTCTCCTTATGAGATCAATTTATGGGTCCCGCTAGTTAACTGTTATAAAACAAAATCTATGTATATTCTTGAACAAAAAAATTACACGGATTTTAAAAAAAAAATGAAAAAAAAAAAATTCTCAAG
>B570J29032_109958434_pt1 | contig 12887 bp, 11 predicted proteins | sample LakMenEpi16Nov12_FD_29032 | JGI IMG/M metagenome (IMG submission 29032)
TTACCAATGAAATATCTTGAACCTACAAATGTAAATATTATGCCAAACTTCATTAATCAAAGCCAACTTTTAACGCCCTTTTAACACCAAAAGAATAAAAAAAATGACAACTTGCACCGACTTTAAAAAAACCAATAGATTTTTAACATGGAAACAAATAATATTACAGTTGACATTCGGGCGTTAAGTGATAAAATTGAAAGAGAAAGTGCTTTTATCGACCTTATTGTCAATGAAATGAACAAAGTTGTGGTAGGTCAAAAACACATGATCGAGCGTTTGCTAATTGGCCTGCTTGGTCAAGGTCACATCCTGCTTGAAGGTGTGCCCGGTTTAGCAAAAACTCTAGCCATTAACACTTTGTCAAAAACTTTGGAAGGAAAATTTAGCCGTATTCAGTTTACACCGGATCTTTTGCCTGCAGATGTTATTGGTACAATGATTTATAATGTAAAAGTTAACGACTTTAGCATCAAGAAAGGACCAATTTTTGCAAACTTCGTTTTGGCAGATGAGATCAACCGTGCGCCTGCAAAAGTGCAATCAGCCTTGCTTGAAGCCATGCAAGAAAAGCAAGTAACCATAGGCGATACAACCTTTAAATTAGATCGTCCATTTTTGGTTTTAGCTACGCAAAACCCTATTGAGCAAGAAGGTACATACGTTTTGCCTGAAGCACAAGTAGACCGTTTTATGCTTAAAACAGTGATTGATTATCCAAAAATTGACGACGAACGCTTGGTGATGCGTCAAAGTTTGAGTTCGTCTCAACCACAAGTCAATGCAGTTGCAAGCGTCGAGCAAATTCTACGAGCACAAGAAGTGGTTCGTGAAGTTTATATGGATGAGAAAATTGAAAAATATATTTTAGATATCATTTTTGCTACACGTTTTCCTGAAAAATACAATTTAGCGCCGCTTAAAGAGTTAATTAGTTTTGGTGCTTCACCACGTGGTAGTATCAATTTGGCCTTAGCAGCAAAATGTTATGCTTTTATCAAACGCAGAGGCTATGTGATTCCAGAAGATGTTAGAGCAGTAGTGCATGACGTGTTAAGACACAGAATTGGCATCACTTATGAAGCAGAAGCAGAAAACATGACGTCAGTTGAAATTATCAATAAGATTGTTAATGAGATTGAAGTACCTTAAAAAGTTGGCAGTAGGCAGTCACAATAGGCAGTTTAATCATCACGAATAACTAAGGACTAATAACTAAGGACTAAGGACTAAAAAATGGATACCAAAGAACTTTTAAAGAAAGTCAAGAAGATTGAAATCAAGACCAAACGGTTGAGTAATCACTTATTTTCAGGTGAATACCATACATCGTTTAAGGGTAAGGGTATGACTTTTTCTGAAGTGCGTCAATACAGTTATGGTGATGATGTGCGGGCCATCGATTGGAACGTGACCGCAAGAACCAATGAACCACATATCAAAGTCTTTGAAGAAGAAAGGGAATTGACGATGATTTTGATGGTTGACATCAGCGGATCGCAAAAGTTTGGCACAAACAATCAGCTCAAATCAGAAATTGTGACAGAAATTGCAGCTACCTTAGCTTTTTCGGCCACACAAAATAACGATAAAATTGGTTTACTTTTATTTTCAGATGCCATTGAATTATATATACCACCAAAAAAAGGTAAATCACATGTTTTAAGGATTATCAGAGAGTTAATCGAATTTCATCCGAAAAGTAACCAAACTAATTTGCAACAAGCCTTAGAATTTTTATCAGCGACGCAAAAGAAAAAAGCAATTGTTTTTCTTATTTCAGATTTTATTGTCAATGATGATTATGAAAAAACCTTGAAAATGATGGCTAAAAAGCATGATTTAACTGCTATTCGTGTCTATGATGAAAAAGAAGAAAGTCTACCAAATATTGGTTTAATCATGATGCAAGACTTAGAAACAAATGAAAACCAATGGGTCAATACCGGATCGGCCGAAGTAAGAAAAAACTATGCTAAATACTTTCTAGATAAAACAAAAACTTTTCAGCTAACCTTTGCTAAAGCAGGAGCTGGCGTGGTTTCATCAAGAGTGGGTGAAAGCTATGTAAAAAAATTACTCGTATATTTTAAGTCGAGATAAAATGACAAGACTAATCCTTTATATTTTTTGTTTGTTGAGTTTTTTGAGTTTGGCTCAAAAACCATTTTCATTCAAAATAGATAAAAATAAGATAAAATTGGGTGAAGAAATCATCTTAACCTTAGAAACCAAAACAGACACTTTAACAAACGTCGTATTTCCTGATGCACAGACCTTTGGTGCGATGGAAGTGATTGAAAGCTATAAAACTGATACGCTCTTAAAAGGTTTTCAGAGGCATCTGACCAAAAAATATGGTATCAGTTATTATGATTCGGCTAGGGTCGTTTTGCCAAGAATTCCTGTGTACATTAATAGTAAACCTTTTTTTACAGACAGTATCGCTATTGATGTTATGCCTGTTGCGGTTGATACGCTCAAGCAGCAAATGCACGATATCAAAGATGTACTAGCTGCTGATGAGGTGAAGTCAATTTGGTGGAAATGGTTACTGGGCATACTTTTAGTAATATTAATTATTGCCATCGGTTTTTATCTGTATAAAAAATACAAAAAAGAAAAACCAGCAGAAGAAGTTTTCAAAACACCTTTTGAAAAAGCCAGATTCTTGCTAAAAAAACTTTCATTTAAAGATTTAATTGACCAAGAAGAGGTAAAAGGTTTTTACTCAGAATTAACCGATATTTTAAGAGATTATATAGAAGATACACTTGCTGTTCCAGCCAAAGAAAGTACGACTAGCGAATTAATCGGGCTATTGAGAAAGGTGTCAAAAGATCGCAAATTACCGTTTGGGAAAACTACGCTTGCTGAACTAGAAAAGGTTTTGAAAGAGGCCGATTTAGTAAAATTTGCCAAATCAAAGCCGCTTGAGTTTGAACTGGAAGCACATAAGCAAAAAATTGAAGGTAGTATTCTAGATATTCAAAAATCTTTACCAGAAGTTGAAGAAATCTCTGAAGAAGAAGAAAATGAGCAATTGCGTTTAGAATTGGAAAAAAAACGCAAACGAAAACGCACCATTTGGACCATTTTCTTCAGCGCACTTGCACTTGTCATTATAGCGGCGACGCTTTTATTAACCGTTGGCATGACCTGGTTGAGAGATAATTATATAGGTCATTCTACCAAATCCTTGTTAGACGTAGAATGGGTAACTTCTACCTATGGTTATCCTGGCATTACCATAGAAACACCAAAAGTTTTAGAGCGTTTTCCGATTGATAAACAATTGCAATTGGAAGGCATGCATGAAATGTCCATGTTTAGCTATGGTAGTTTGCTCGAAAATTTTTATATCATTGTCAGTTCAACCACCTATAAGCAAGGCGTTGAGCTAAATTTAGAAGGTGCGGTTGAAGGTCAATTGAAAGTGATGGAACAACAAGGCATGCAAAATTTGTTACTCAAAACTGATGATTATCAACTACAAGGAGGCATCGAAGGCAAGCGTGTGCATGGCTCAGTAGACTATGTTGAACCTATTAGCAAAATAAAGACGAAGATGTATTTTCAATCTTTGGTTTTTAAACAAAATCAAGCGATACAACAGTTAATGTTCATCCACAATATAGATGATGAAAATGCCAAAATATTAGTAGATCGTATGATTAAGTCTATTGAACTTCAAAATATATCGCAACAATGATGACCAATACAGCTTTTGCTAATCCAGAATTTTTGTGGTTGCTTTTGCTACTTCCCATAGCCATTGTTTGGTATTATATGAAGCAAAAAAGTCAGGTCGCGCATTTAAACATCAGCACCATTTCACCAATAAGTAATAAAGGTTTTGGCTTAGTGCAATGGCGTCATTTACTTTTTGTTTTAAGACTTTTGGCTTTAGCCTTAATTATTTTAGGGTTAGCGCGTCCACGTTCATTTGATGTTACTGCGCGCAACAAGAAAAACCTTGGTATTGACATCGTTTTATCAATAGACGTTTCAGGTAGTATGTTGGCTAGAGATTTTAAACCCAATCGCTTAGAAGCATTGAAAAAAGTGGCTTCAGAGTTTGTTTTTAATCGCGTGAATGATCGTTTAGGTGTTGTGGTTTATGCTGCAGAAAGCTATACCAAAACACCTGTAACGAGTGATAAACCAATGATTTTAGAATCCATCAAAACAATTAAATGGGATAGAATTTTACAAGATGGCACAGGTATAGGCATGGGGCTTTCCACGGCTGTTAACCGTTTAAAAGACAGTAAAGCCAAGAGTAAAGTGATTATTTTGTTAACAGATGGCGTGAATAATTCAGGCTTTATTGAACCTGAAACAGCAGCAGATATTGCGAAAGAATTTGGCATAAAAGTTTATACCATTGGCGTGGGTAGTATTGGTATGGCAGACTCGCCTTTTGCCTTGGATGAGAGAGGCAATATCATGTATAAACGTATGCCCGTTGAAATTGATGAAAAACTTTTAAAAAACATTGCCAACAAAACAGGCGGGCAATATTTTAGAGCAACAGATAATAGTTCGTTGAAAAAAATATACAACGAAATTGACCAGTTAGAAAGAACTGAATTAGATGAAAAAACTTTTTATAGTTATGATGAAAAATTCAGACCGCTGATTTTACTGGCACTTGGTCTGTTGCTATTAGAGTTTACTTTACGAAACACCTTATTTAGAAGCTTTATTTAATTTATAATTCAAAATTTATAATTTCTGAAAATGTACGAATTAGAGCAAAAATCTTATTTCTTCCTTTTAATATTGGTTATTTTAATAGCCCTTATTTTTGCATATGGATATTTTTGGAAAATCAAAAAACAAAAAGAATTTGCTAGTCATCATTTGATTAAGCAATTGATACCAGATTATTCCTTTTTTAAATCCATTTTAAAAACTGCTTTTCTCGTTTTTGCCGTCATTAATCTCATTTTTGCCTTGGTCAATTTAAAAATAGGCACAAAATCTGAGACAGTTAAAAGAGAAGGTATAGATATCGTCTTTGCAGTTGACGTCTCGCGAAGTATGCTTTGTGAAGATGTTGCGCCAAGCAGATTAGAAAAATCGAAGCAATTTGTAACGCAAACCATTGGTAAATTGCAAGGCGACAGAATTGGCATTGTAGCTTATGCCGGCAGTGCTTTTCCCGTCTTACCCATGACTACAGATTATAGTATTGCAAAAATGTTTTTGCAACAAATGAATCCAGATATGGTATCTGCACAAGGTACATCACTTGGAGATGCTATTGATTTATCGGCAGATTTATTTAATCAAGCCGATGCCACAAATAAACTTATTATTTTGCTTTCAGACGGTGAAGATCACGAAGAATTAATTTCTGATGCCATTGAGAAAGCAAAAGAAAAAAACATGAAAATTATTACAATTGGTTTAGGAACAGAAGCAGGTGGTCCAATTCCGATCAAAGAAAATGGTGAAATTATTGCCTTTAAACGTGATAGCGAAGACAATGTGGTTACCACTAAATTTAATGATGTAACCCTTAAAGAAATTGCCAACGAAACCAAAGGCGGTTATATTTATGGCAGTACCACACAAAAAGTAACAGACTACCTGAATGATGCCATTGGCAAAATAGAAAAATCAGAATTTGAAGCCACACAAATGGCCGACTTTAAATCTCAGTTTCAATGGTTTTTATTCTTTGCTTTATGCTTCTTGTTTGCAGATATATTTATGCATGAAAGACAAACCAAGTGGATCAAAAAACTAAATCTATTTAACGAAAATAAAGCTTAAAATGATTCGACTAATTGCCTTATTCATCATTATAAATTTATCATTTGCTTTTTCTCAAGATAAGAAAAAGGCAGATGAAAAACCTCGTGTGGACAAATTTTTACCTAAAGGGAACGAAGCCTTTAAAAAGAAAAAATACGCAGAAGCTGAAAAAAACTACAGATTGTCTAATGGCCAAGCGCCAAACGTAGCTAAATCTGCCTATAATTTAGGAAACTCAGCCTATAGACAGCAAGCGCCAAGTGAATCTAAAAACTATTTTTCAAAAGCTTTACATAACGCTAAAACCAAAGAAGAAAAACATTATACTTTCCATAATATGGGGAACGTCATGATGAATGAAAAAAACTACCAAGGTGCCGTTGACGCTTATAAAAATGCCTTAAAAAATAACCCTAAAGATGAAGAAACACGTTATAATTATGCCTTAGCCAAAAAATTGTTGAAAGATAATCCGCCACCACCTGATGACAAAAATCAGGATAATAAAGACCAAAACCAAGATCAAAATCAAGATAAACAAGACCAGAAAGACAAGCAAGATCAAGGTGATAATAAAGACAATAAGGATAAAGGTGACGACAAGGATAAAAAAGACAACAAAGACAAAGGTGATAACGAAGATAAAGGTGATAAAGGCGACAACAAAGATGACCAAAAACCTCAACCTCAAGGCGGTGGCGCAGACAAACAGCGAGCTGAGCAATTGCTAAAAGCCGTTGAAAACGAAGAAAAACGTACCCAAGATAAAGTCAATGCTGAAAAAGCTAAAGGCACACCAATAAGGACTAAGAAAGATTGGTAGTTTTTATTATTAGAGGAAGATAACTCGTTATTTGAAGAAAAAAAATCTAATCTGTAGCAAATCAAATATAAATAACCCAAAATCATACCTCTAAAAACATTTTTTTATTTAAATCCTTTTTCCTAACTTTGTTCAAATTTATTACGCATGCCAAAGTCGTTTGTTTTTTGGTTGGGTTTGTTGCCGTTTCTTCATTTTTTGATGAAACGCAATCCTGAATGATTAACTCTGTAGTCATAGATTCTCATTATTGATGTTGTTTATCAATAATTTATCATTTTCCATTCAACATTTAAAATAATTAAAAATGCCTATCTACCATAAACTTGGAAAAATTCCGCATAAGCGTCATATACAATTTCGAAAAGACAACGGCGATTTGTATTATGAGCAACTTTTTGGCACCATCGGCTTTGACGGTATGTCAACCAATTTGTACCATAACTATCGTCCAACGATGGTTAAATCTATTGCCAATCAATATAGCGTAGCGCCAAAGATTGCCAAAGCCAATAATATTCAATCTTATCGTTTACGTGGCTTTCAGGTGCCAGCAGAAGATGATTTTTTAGAGAGCAGAAAAATTGTTCTAACCAATAGCGATTGTCATATTGTATTGGCTGCACCAAGAAAATCTACAACCGACTATTTTTATAAAAATACCGACTCAGATGAAGTTGTTTTTATTCATAAGGGCACAGGTAAACTTCGCACCATGTTGGGTAATATAGATTTCAAATATGGCGACTATTTGGTTATTCCGCGTGGTATCATTTACAAAATAGATTTTGATTCCGCAGATAATCGGTTGTTTATCGTTGAATCTCGTAGACCAGTTTATACCCCTAAACAATATCGCAACTGGTTTGGTCAACTTTTGGAGCATTCACCTTTTTGTGAGCGTGACATCAGAAGACCTGATGAATTAGAAACACACGACGAAAAAGGTGATTTTTTAATCAAAATCAAAAAGAAAGACGAGATTTTTGACCTCATCTATGCCTCGCATCCTTTTGATGTGGTAGGTTACGACGGCTTTAATTATCCTTATGCCTTTTCAATTCATGATTTTGAGCCGATTACTGGCAGAATACATCAACCGCCACCAGTTCACCAAACTTTTGAAACGGATGCCTTTGTCATTTGTTCTTTTGTACCTAGAATGTATGATTATCATCCTTTGTCCATTCCAGCACCTTATAACCATAGCAACATCGATGCAGATGAAGTTTTATATTATGTTGATGGCGATTTTATGAGTCGAAACGATGTAGAAGCAGGTCATATTTCATTGCACCCAGCGGGTATTCCACACGGACCGCACCCAGGGGCAGCAGAAAGAAGTATTGGTAAAACAGAAACACAAGAATTAGCGGTGATGGTTGATACTTTCAAACCTTTGATGGTGACAGAAGAAGCCATGAAAATAGCTGATGAACAATATTATCAGAGTTGGTTATAGTCCCCCTAGCCCCCGAAGGGGGAAATACTAGGCTTTGGGAAAAGGGCTACTTATACACAAAAGTGTTTTTAAGTTTTTTAAAGTTCAAATCAAATTAATGTTTAACTCAAATCATTGTTTTTAATTTTTCAACAATGATTTCTCACAACCTACTAACTCCCTGTAGGTATTCCCCCATCGGGGACTAGGGGGCTTATACAATGAAAGAAGTAAAATCAGTAAACTACGGTTTAGAAAAAATTTTTGAAGGGGCGCAAGACTTTTTGCCTCTTCTAGGTACAGATTATGTAGAATTTTACGTTGGTAATGCTAAGCAATCTGCGCATTTTTACAAAACAGCTTTTGGCTTTCAATCACATGCTTATCGCGGATTAGAAACCGGTTCAAAAGACAGCGTAAGCTATGTGCTGAAGCAAGACAAAATTCGATTGGTTTTAACTACACCTTTAAATAGTTCATCACCAATTAATGACCATATTGTCAAACATGGGGACGGCGTAAAAGTGGTTGCCCTCTGGGTAGAAGATGCTAAATCTGCTTGGGAAGAGACCACCAGACGTGGTGCTAAATCATTTATGATTCCAACTATAGAAAAAGATGAACATGGCGAAGTTGTTCGTTCAGGTATTTACACTTATGGTGAAACTGTCCACATTTTTGTAGAGAGAAAAAATTATCATGGTGCATTTTTACCAGGATTTGTTGAGTGGAAATCTGACTATAATCCAGAAACATTAGGTTTAAAGTACATTGACCACATGGTTGGTAATGTCGGTTGGGGCGAAATGAATCAATGGGTCAAATGGTATGAAGATGTAATGGGCTTCGAAAACTTTTTGTCTTTTGACGACAAACAAATTCACACGGAATATTCAGCCTTGATGAGTAAAGTGATGAGCAATGGCAATGGCCGCATAAAATTCCCAATCAACGAACCTGCCAAAGGTAATAAGCGCTCGCAAATTGAAGAATATCTTGATTTTTATGAAGGCCCAGGTGTGCAACATATAGCCGTTGCTACTGATGATATTATCAAAACAGTTTCTGGCTTAAAAGCGCGAGGCGTTGAATTTTTACCACCGCCTCCACAAGCTTACTATGATGATATTCCAAGACGGTTAGGTGTTCATATGGACATGATGAAAGAAGACATCAAAAAACTGCAAGAACTTTCTATTCTCGTTGATGCCGATGAAGATGGCTATTTACTGCAAATTTTCACCAAACCCGTTGAAGACCGCCCTACCCTATTCTTTGAAATTATTCAACGCATGGGTGCCAAAGGCTTTGGGGCTGGTAACTTTAAAGCTTTATTTGAAAGTATCGAAAGAGAGCAAGCAAAAAGAGGCACACTTTAAACCTATTTTAGGATTAAGTATAAATCTGTAAACTTATTTAGGACGAGACAAAGGCTTACCACGCGAAAGGATTCGCGTGGCAGCGGGGGGTTAAAATCAATTACATAAAATTTTAATCATAAATTTTTAATCATAAATAACCTAACTGGTTATTTCTTGAGGTTATTTACTAACTGTGGTTGCTCTAAAATATTTTCAAAAACCAAAAAACTTAAATTTTTCATATTCTCAAAAAATATAGTTAATTTTTAACATTTATTACTAATGTTTAGTTAAAGTCAGAAAATCATTAGATTATTTTCAGCAAATCAACCTATATTTGCAGTGAAATTAAAGAAGTGGTTAGCTTTAATTTCGTTTTTTTTCATAATTTAAAGTTTTTGGTTAGTTAAAAAAGTGAAACTCAGTTATTCTTTAACTGGGTTTTTCTTTTTTTTGTAATTTTGGAACGGAATTTCAAAAATGTAAACGCGTTAACCCTTATCCATGTAAAAATGAACAGATTTTTTTTATCACTCATTACAATATTTATACTTTCAAGCTTTACACAGGATATTCAAGATGAAAAACCTATAGGTAGACCTTATGAAGAAGGTGAGTTTTTGAAATTCAGGATTCATTATGGCATCATCAATGCTGGTATTGCGGAATTAGAATTGAAAGAAGGTATCAAAGAAAATAAAAAGGTGTTTCACGCCAAAGGCTATGGCTATACCACTGGGCTTACAAAGTTCTTTTTTAAGGTTGAAGATGATTATCAAAGCTATTTTGATAAAGTTACAAACAAACCTTATCATTTCATCAGAAAAATTGACGAAGGTGGCTATAAAACCGATCAAGAAGGATTTTTTGACCAAAAAAATAATACGGTTTTAGTCAAAAATTATAAAAATAAAACTGAAAAAAACCTCAGCACAACAGAAGATGTGCAAGATATAGTCTCAGCGTTTTACTATTTAAGAAATCATCCTAAAGTAGACGAACTTAAAGCCAATGAATCCATAGAAATCGACATGTTTTTTGATGACGAAACTTTTAAATTTAAGTTAAAATTTCTTGGCAATGAAGATATAAAGACTAAATTTGGGGTCATTTCTGCCAAAAAGTTTAGACCATATGTTCAAGCTGGTCGCGTCTTTAAAGCGCAAGAAAGCTTAACTGTATGGATATCAAACGACAAAAACAAAATACCCTTAAGCATTAAAGCATCTTTAGCCGTGGGCTCTCTAAAAGCAGATTTAGAATACTATCGAGGATTAGTAACGCCTCTCAAAATTATCAAGAAATAATGACTGAAAACTTATCAAAACTACTACTAGACTTACAAGAAAAATATAGTGCCATTGATCAAAATGCTGAAACACATTTAGAAGGTTTATTATATAGCAAACCCATCACCTACTGGGACTATATTCAAACTGATGCCTTGCTTAGTCTTCAAACCCAAAGAACCACATGTGCAGATGAAATGGTTTTTATCATTTATCATCAAATCAACGAATTAATTTTTAAAATGATACTTTGGGAAATCAACCAAATTTCTGAAAGCGAATCATTAGTTGTAGAGGACTTTACAGAAAAAGTAAATCGCATCTCTCGTTATTTTGATATGTTAACTACTTCATTCACCATCATGAAAGACGGCATGCAAGTTGAACAATATATTAAATTTAGAAATACACTTACACCTGCTAGCGGCTTCCAAAGTGCCCAATACCGATTGATAGAATTTGGTTCAACAGATTTAATCAACCTCATCGATTATCGTTTTAGATCAACCATCGATAGAAATACACCTTATGAACACGCCTTAGAGCATCTCTATTGGCAAGCGGGCGGCAAGGATCATCAAACTGGTAAAAAATCCTATTTAATTAAGGCGTTTGAAAAAAAATATAAAAAGTTGTTCATAGACGCTATGACGCAATATAACCAAACCAATTTATGGAAAAAATATAAGCAACTACCCCTCTCAGCGCAAAGCAATAAAAATCTTATTGATGCGTTAAGACATTATGATTATACGGTTAATATCACTTGGGTAATGGGTCATTATAATGCTGCGAAAAAATATATAGACAACCCATATACCTCGGGTGAGGCAACTGGCGGCAGCGATTGGAAAAAATACATGTTGCCAAAATATCAAAAACGTATATTTTTCCCTGATTTATGGTCAAAAGATGAAATTGACCAATGGGGAGAAAAAGAAAGTATAATGTAAGTTGGCCTCTAAGATTTTGAATAAATTTATTTTAACTATATTTTTTATCGGTTTATTTTTTTCTTGTTCAAAAAAATCTGAGTTTGATGATCTTTTAGAGGTTGATGATGAAGAAACAACTTCAAAAATAAGAAAGGAATATGATTTTATATTAAATGACTATCTCGTGCACCGAGATACATTTAGGCGTGGAGATAATTTTGTAAAAGTTTTAAAACGCCACAATTATAGCCAATACAAATTAAAAGACTTGTTAAAAAAAGTCAAAGATTCCTTTAATTATAGCAACTTAAAATATAAGACTGGTCAGCCTGTTTTGTTTTTAAAAGAGAAAAAAATGCCTTATAGGATTGAATATTTAGTCTATGAACACAACAGAATAGACTACACCATCATCAAACTTGTAGATTCAGTAGAAGTCTTCAATAAAAGTAAACCTATTTCTTTCAAACAAAAAATCATCGCAGCGAGAATAGAGTCAACCTTATCAAACAGTCTCAAATCGTTTGGTATTGATCCAAAATTAACTCAAAAATTAGCAAAAATTTACGAGTATTCTATCGACTTTTTTCAAATTAAAAAAGGTAATCATTATGCTCTAGCTGTCACTGAACGATATATAAATGATACCCTCTATGATGGTGTGGAAAATTTAAAGGCTTGTTATTTTGAATACAAAGGCAAACGACATTATGCATTTCCATTTAAAATTGATACAACAGATACAAAAATAGATTATTATGATGAAAATGCTAAAGGGCTTAAAAACATGTTTCTGAAAGCACCCTTAGACTTCTTTAGAATTTCGTCAAAATTTTCACCACGTAGATTTCATCCCGTTCAAATGGTTTGGAAACCTCACAATGGTACTGATTATGCCGCGCCATCTGGCACACCGATTAAGTCTACAGCTGCAGGCGTTGTTGAACGCACGGGTTACACGACCGGTAACGGCAATTTTGTAAAAGTAAAACATGATAAAACCTATGCCACGCAATATCTTCACATGTCAAGAATATTAGCCAAACAAGGTCAGCGGGTGCAACAAGGACAAGTCATTGGTTTGGTTGGTAGCACCGGATTAGCCACAGGTCCACATGTTTGCTATCGCTTTTGGAAAAATGGCGCAGAAGTTGACCCTTTTAAATTAAAGCTCCCCAATACCGTGCCCATTGATGGTAGTCAAAGACAACGTTTTATCAACTATATGACGCCACTCAAAAGACAATTAGATAGCGTGTCATTAGCAAAGGG
>B570J29032_109958432_pt1 | contig 12882 bp, 12 predicted proteins | sample LakMenEpi16Nov12_FD_29032 | JGI IMG/M metagenome (IMG submission 29032)
GCGCACAGGTCGCGCGTGGCCGGCGTGGACCAAATGGGGCCGGCAAAGCCCTCGGCCACGAAGCGCGGGATCAGCCCGCTGTGGTCCACATGGGCATGACTGAGCACCAGCACATCGATATCCGTCGGGTCGAAGCCGAAATGCCGGTTGGGGTCGCGGTGGCGCGATGCCGCCAAGGCCTCCCCTTGGAACATACCACAGTCCAGCAGCAATCGCGTGCTGGAGCCATCCGCTCGTTGAACCTCCAACAGGTGTTTACTGCCCGTAACGGTACCCGAGGCGCCAAAACTGGTGAAATGGATGGCCATGGGCCCAAAGTTCGGGTAAACGCACCAACGGTGCCGACCGCTATGTTCGCATCCGGACAACCACCGCCGAACCATGGACCTGCGCTACACCCTGGCCGTTCTTCACCTGCTCCCGCTGGCCATCGGGTTGGCGGCGGTGTATGCCCGCGCCAGGGCCCTCCGGCGCACAACGGACACCAACGATCTGCCAGCCGTGTTCCTGGCGGACAATTGGTACGGCGTGGCCGCGCTATTGTGGTTGACCACCGGCCTGTGGCGCGCGTTCGGAGGCCTGGAGAAAGGCACCAGCTACTATGTGGAAAGCCCTTGGTTCCTGGCCAAGATGGGGCTGTTCGGTCTGGTGTTCCTGTTCGAGCTGTTGCCCATGGTCACACTGGTGCGCTGGCGCATGGACCTGCGAAAGGGCCGTGTGCCCGGGCTTTCACAAGCACCCCTCCTGGCGCTGCTTTCCCTGGCCCAGCTGCCCCCGTTGATCCTGATGGTGGCGATGGCCTCGGCCATGGCCCGGGGCATGTGAACAACACGAACAGGACACCATTGGGATCGATTGTCCCACCGTCTATCTTGGAGCCCGACTCCACTGAACACCCAACGCGGATGAAGGCCGATACACAGCACTTGTCGCGAATCCTGCACCTGGCCATCCTGCTTTTCCTCTCTGCTGCCATGCAGGCACAGACGCAGCGGTTACGCGGCATGGTCACGGATGCCGTTACCGGCGAGACCCTGATCGGGGCGAACGTGGTGCTGAAGGGCACAACCACCGGCGCCGTGACCGACATCGATGGCAAGTTCGACATGACCGTGGAGACGGCACTGCCCTGCACGCTCACCGTGAGCTTCATCGGATATACCGCACAGGACGTGGTGGTGAAGACCACCGACCAACCCATCAAGGTGAAGCTGGGCACTGATCAGGTACTGCTGAAAGAGGCCGAGGTGGTGGGAAGCCGCATCACTGAAAAGCAGAAGCAGGCACCGCTCACCGTGGAAAGCATGGATGTGCTCGCCATTCGCGAGGCCCCGAGCGGCGACTTCTACGAGAGCCTGGGCACATTGAAAGGTGTGGACATGACGGCTGCCAGCATGGGCTTCAAAGTGATCAACACCCGCGGCTTCAACAGCACCAGCCCGGTGCGCTCCCTGCAACTGATCGATGGGGTGGACAACCAGAGCCCCGGGCTCAATTTCTCGTTGGGCAACTTCCTTGGCGCCAGTGACCTGGACGTGATGAAAGTGGAGGTGATCGCCGGGGCCAGCACGGCCTACTTCGGCCCGGGTGCCTTCAACGGGGTGATCAACATGACCACTAAAAGCCCCTGGATGTTCCCCGGGCTCAGCATCAGTGCAAAGGCCGGCGAACGCAGCCTGTTGGAAGGCGCCGTGCGCTGGGCAGAGGTTTTCAAGGATAAGAACGGAAAGAACCGATTTGCCTACAAGCTCAACCTGTTCGCCATGCAGGCCGAGGACTGGTATGCCGAGGACTACCGGGCAACGGTCAACTCGCCAACACCAGTGGGCAACCCTGGCCGCTACGATGCGGTGAACATCTACGGGGACGAGAACACGACGGTGAACAACAACTACAGCCGCACGGCCGCCGAACGTCGCGACTACCATGGTCTCGACATCTTCCTGCGCCCCGGCTATAAGGAGACCGACCTGGTGGATTACGGCACGAACAACCTTAAGGCCGGCCTTAGCCTGCACTATATGATCCGTGACAGCGTGGAAGCCATCCTGGCCAGCAACTACAGCACGGGCAGCACGGTATATCAAGGTGAGAACCGCTACCGCCTGCAGAACGTGCAGTTCTTCCAGCACCGCTTGGAATTCCGCAAGGAGGGTACCTGGTTCGTACGGGGTTATGTCACACATGAGGATGCCGGCCAGACCTACGACATTTTCACCACCGGCGTGCGCCTCCAGGAAGCAAGCGGTACAACGAAGGATTGGAACACGGCCTATTTCAATCTTTGGGACAGCTGGATCGGTTCGGCGTTGAACCCCGGACTGTTGAACGAGACGGTGCCTGGGTATTACACCCCATCCGAAGCACCGGCACAGGGCATCACCTCGGCAGAAGCCTATGATGCGTACATCACCCAGTTCGTGGCCGACAACCAGGACCTGTACACCATGTACCACCAGATGGTGGCCGATTCGGTGAACCGCCTGAACAGCGCCCAGGTCCGCCTCACACCGGCCTATCTCGTGGGCACACAGCGTTTCGACGATAAACTGGCCGAGATCACTGGCAAGCGTTTCACGGAGGGAGGCTCCCTGTTCTACGATCGAAGCATGCTGGCCCATGGCATGGGCGAATACCGCTTCAAGCCGGCCTTCGGCGAAGTGATCCTCGGTGGAAGTTACCGCCAATACCTGCCCAACAGCGCGGGCACCATTTTCCGCGATACGGGCAATGTGGTGATCCGCAACAGCGAATTCGGCGTGTATTCCGGTCTGGAGAAGAAATTCATGGAGAACAAGTTGAAGACCACGGTCACGATCCGGATGGACAAGAACCAGAACTTCAACGCCCTCTTCTCCCCTGCTGCCACGCTGGTATATACACCGAAGGAGGACCGCGTGTTCCGCGTTTCGTTCAGCAGTGCCATCCGCAATCCCACCCTGGCCGACCAGTACCTGTACTACAACGTGGGCCGGGCGATCCTGTTGGGTAACGTGGATGGCCAGTTCGAGGCCGGAAAGGACAGCCTGATCACCATTGAAAGCTTCAATGAATATCGTTCGACACCCTCCCTGCTGGAAGGCCTGTCGAAGCTGGAATACTTCAATGTGGACCGGATCCGTCCCGAACAGGTGAGGACCATTGAGGCCGGTTACCGTGGAACGCATTGGGAGAAATTCTACATCGACGCCAGCGCCTACAGCAGTTGGTATACCGACTTCATCGGATTCATTTTCGGGGTGAGCGCACGGTTCGATGATCCGTTGGCCCCAGGATTCCCTTCCGGTGGGATCCAAGCCTATCGCCTTTCGGCCAATGCCACCAGCATGGTACGGACCCAGGGGGCGAACCTCGGCGTGAGCTACTACCGCAAGAAAATGACCTACGGCGTGAACTACAGCTACAACAAGCTGGTGACCGGTGAGGACGACCCCATCATCCCCGCCTTCAATACGCCCGAGAACAAATTCAACTTGAGTTTCACCGGCCATGACCTGAAAGTGCCGTTCACAGGCAAACCCAACCTTGGGTTCGGCATCAATTGGAAATTCGTTCAGGGCTTCACGTTCACCGGCTCACCCCAGTTCACGGGCCCGATTCCGAGCTACGATATGGTGGACGCACAGGTGAACGTGCGTTTCCCCGTGCAGCATCTGACGGTTAAACTGGGGGCCAGCAACCTTTTGGGCCTGGTGCCCCTGTTCGACCCTGAAGTGCCCGGGGATGAGCGGTTGGACCGCATGGTGGACAACCGCGTCCTGATGGTGTTCGGCGGACCCTTTGTGGGCCGACTCGCCTACCTCCAATTGGTTTATGAACTGGACAAGCGCTGATACGCCGATCCGCACCTACCTTTAGCCACACAAACGATCGACCACATGAACCGAACGCTACCCCTTGCCCTTGTAACCGCGGCACTTGGCCTGGCCACTGCGGCCAGCGCCCAGCAGCGATACATCAACGAGGTGTTCACGAACGCCCAGATCACCATCACCAACGATGTGACCTACGGCACCAACGTGAACTTCCTGACCTCGAACCTTTCCTCGCCCCTGGTGCCCACCGATCTGGTGGCGCTGCAGACCGCAGTGTCCTTGGGCCAGCCCATCCCCGCTGCCTACTTCAACCCAGCGGACCCCAGCACGGCAGTGAAGGTGCTGGACATCAAGATGGACATTTACCAGCCCGACCAGGCCCTCGATGCCGTAACGGAACGTCCGCTGGTGATCTACGTGCACACCGGCAACGCCCTGCCCCCGCCCATCAACGGCAGCCCGAACGGGACCCGCAAGGACAGCAGTGCCGTGGAGATGTGCAAGCGCATGGCCCGCCGTGGCTATGTGGCCGTGAGCATGAGCTACCGCGGCGGCTGGAACCCTTTGGCAGCCACCGAACAGGAGCGTCGCGGGCAGTTGCTCAATGCCATCTACCGTGCCGTTCACGATGTACGCCAGTGCACCCGTACCCTGAAAGCCGATGCGAACACCTACCGGATCGATCCTGACAAGGTGATCGTGATCGGTGAGGGTACTGGCGGTTACATATCATTGGCCAACGCTACGTTGGACGAGGGCGCCGAACTTTTCATCGAGAAGTTCCGGCCTGATCCGTTCAATCCCAATGTGAGCTACGTGGACACGAACCTGGTGGGTAACCTGGACGGTTTCAATGGCCAACTGACCTTGTATCGCCCTAATGGCCAGAACCACGACGCCCAGTTCTGCGTGAACATGGGTGGCGCCTTGGCCGATACCAGCTGGCTCGCTCCCGGTGATGCGCCGATGGTGGCCTTCCACACGGTGTTCGACCCCTTCGCTCCCTTCACGGAAGGTATTGTGATCGTGCCCACCACCGGTGGTCCTGTTGTGCCTGTACAAGGGTCCAACCTCTTTATGGAACTGGTGAACCAGTATGGCAACAACAGCAGCTTCGAGAACCTGCCCAGCAACAACCCCTTCACCAACCGCGCACGTGCCCTGTATGGCACCACGCAGACCCACGGTGCGAACAGCGTGCAGATCCGCAATAACGTGGAAGGGCTCTTCCCGCTTGTGCGTCCGCAATGGCCAGCACCCGCCCAGGAAGAGGCCAGCCCCTGGCAGTGGTGGGACCCCAATAGCGCCATCGCCCAGACCGAAGTGGCACCCGGCATCACCGCCCACGTGGCCAGCTTGTCCAGCAACCCGGACATGAGCCCCACCAAGGGCCGCACCTACATCGACACCGTCATGGGCTACATGAACCCGCGTATCGTGTGCGCCCTGCAACTGGGCCCCTGCTCTTTGGTGGGTATCGATGAGGCCAGTGCCATCGCCCAAGGTGTGGAGCTGTACCCCAACCCGGCCAGCGATCGCTTCACGGTGACCAGCGCCGAGGCCATCATCCAGCGTTACGAGATCTACGACATCAACGGCCGCCTGGTGCGTACCGCCAACGTGAACGGTCGCCAGGTCACTATCGAGCGTCAGGGCCTCATAGCCGGTGCCTACCATGTGAGCTTGCGCTTCGCGGAGGGTGCCGTGACCCGCAAGCTGATGCTTGACTAAGGTCATCCTGAACTACCTGAAGAAAGGGCTGCCTCCGGGCGGCCCTTTCCTTTTCCGGTGAACGATCTTTGCACCACCATGGAACGTCTCACCGAAAGCACCTCGCGCTATAACGATCTGGAGCACATGTCCACAGGCGACCTGCTCCGCCACATGAACACCGAGGACCGCAGTGTGCCCCTGGCCGTGGAAAAGACCTTGCCGGCCATTGAGGCATTGGTGGACGCGATCGTAGAACGCATGCGGCGCGGTGGCCGACTGTTCTACATCGGTGCCGGTACCAGTGGACGGCTGGGCATTGTGGATGCCAGTGAGTGCCCGCCCACTTTTGGCGTACCGCACGGGCTGGTGATCGGTATCATAGCCGGGGGCGACACCGCCATCCGCAAGGCCGTGGAGTTCGCGGAGGACGACACCCAACAAGCATACATGGACCTTCAGGAGCACCACATCGGCCCGGACGATACGGTGATCGGCATAGCGGCCAGCGGAACCACACCTTACGTGATCGGAGGGCTTGAGGAGTGCAATGAGCACGGAGTCCTTACCGGCTGCATCACGTGCAACCCGGGCAGTCCGGTGGCCGCCATCGCGAAGCATCCCATCGTGGTGGCCGTTGGACCGGAGTTCGTGACCGGAAGTACCCGCATGAAGAGCGGCACCGCCCAGAAGCTGGTGCTGAACATGATCAGCACCAGCGTGATGATCAAGCTTGGACGCGTGAAAGACAACCGCATGGTGGACATGCAGCTCAGCAACAACAAGCTCATTGATCGGGGAACTCGGATGGTGATGGACAGCCTGAAGGTGGACTACACCAAGGCCAACGAAATGCTGCGCCACTACGGGAGTGTGCGTCGCGCCATTGAGGCTGGACATAACCTCTAAGCCCTCCACAGGGAACAGGCATCACCCTTTCACTCCCGGTCATGCACGACATCGAGCCATTCTGGAACTGGCGGCACAAGTACACCGCCGAGGAGGATGACCGCTCCCCCTTCTTCGGAGAGGAGCATAGCGAGTTCGAGTTCACGAATGCCGTGTACGACCATGTGATCCATCCCCAGTGGGAGAGCATCGGCAGCGCCACGCTCTACCTGAAGCAGCTCTACACCGACTACGACGAAGGCTATGTGATCCTGGAGCTCATCGGCGAGTGGAACGACCTGCTGCATAACGACATCATGATCCTGAAGCGCAACATCGTGGAACACCTGATGGCGCAAGGGATCGGCAAGTTCATCCTGATCGGCGAGAACGTGCTCAACTTCCATGCGAGCGATGAGGAGTACTATAGCGAATGGTTCGATGAAGTGAACGATGCGGATGGCTGGATCGCGCTGCTCAATTTCAGGCCGCATGTGCAGGAGGACCTGCAACGCGCCAACATCGATCAGTACTTCCTGCTGGGAGGAAAGCTCAATGCCCTGCAGTGGCGTACGCTGGAACCCGACGCGTTGTTCGAGCGCGTCGAATCGTTCGTGATGCGGAGGCTTGGGGCCTGACGCCAGCCCAGTGCGCAGTAAAAGATGCCGATCAGAACACGCCGAACTTGAGCGTCATTCTACCCATGGCCGTTCGGAGCAGATCGGCCGAGGTGGCGGGCAGGTCCAGGTCGCTCGTGTACAGGAATGACCCACCCACGCCGAGCCGGAGCGCGCTCACGATGCTCAGTTCCAGCTCAAGGCCCGGTTCCAAGGCGAAGAAGGCCTGGCCGTCCGTACGGTTGCGCTGGTAATTGTTGCTGTTCGGTGGTGGATAGCTGTAGGAAACACCACCAACGCCAATGATCACCGGCACGGACAGGTGCACTGCGGATCGATGGAAGATGATGGGTTCAATGAGGAAACCACCATATCCGTAGCGCAGTTCCAGGCCCGATAGGTCGATGTTCGGTTCGCGTTCGCGCAGCACCTCCTCATAGGCCGGGTTCTTCAGCACGCTGGTGCTCCAGCAACCGGCCAGCCCGATATTGAGCCGGTGACCGATGACCACCCCGCCACTAAAGCCCAGCAAAACAGCATCGTTGGACAACACATTGGTATAGCGCGCGGTCATTCCGAAATACGCGCCGGTCATGTCCAGGCTGTCGCCGAACAGGGTGCGAGGTTGACCGGCAGGCTGCGCGATCAAGGGGAACACTGCAAGGAGCAGGAAGAGGACAACGATGTATCTCATGAGCAATGTCGATCGGTGGACGTTTACCAAAGTTAGTCGCTCGACCAACCCTCTGCATTAGCCTCCCACCAGCATCCGCCACACGACCCGATCGATGGGCAGGCTGAGCAGCTCCTCCTTGTCCTGCAGGAGGGGAACCCACCGGAACACCTCCGGACCACCTGGCGTTACCAACCCTTGGAAGGGCTCGTCGACCACCGGGATCGAGGACGGATCATGCACACGGAACAGGTAGTACACACTGATCACCTGAAGGGGATCATGGTGGAACGCGCTCTGCTGGAAGAAGTCGGTGGTGTAGAAATGCCGGACATCCAAGGCCTCGACCCCGATCTCCTCCCGCACCTCGCGCACCAGGCAGTCCTTCAGTCCCTCACCATATTCCAATCCTCCTCCCGGGAACTTGGTGATGCGTTGCCCCTTGATCAGCTCATCAGAGACCAGCACACGCCCGCTCTCGATCAACAGGCCATAGACGCGAATGGTGAACATGGTCAGGGTTAACGTAGGTATCGCTACAACAACTGGACCGGTCGTTCCAGTTCACATGGGTCGTTTGGTGGCACGGAGCATTTCGCGTTTACCGGGCGGTCCCTGCAAGCGCTCCACGTGGAATCCGGCGGCCTGCATGGTGCGGCGCACATCGCCTTTCGCGCAATAGGTCACCAGCACTCCCCCCGCACGCAACGCACGATACATCCGGTCGAAGACCTCCTTCGTCCACATACCGGGTTGTGTGTCGGGACTAAATGCATCAAAGAAGACCACGTCATAGGCATCCTCCTCTTCCAGTTCCTGCACGGGCGTTGCCATCCTCCGGAAGGCGAGACCACCCATGGGCTCCTGCCATACACCCGATCGGGCCGTCATGTTCCTGATGAAGGGCTCATGCAGTCCGGGCCATGCCAATTCCTCGCAATGACCCAGTTCATCCAGTCGATCCTGCGATAACGGAAATGGCTCCAAGGCGGAGTATCGAACGGTCCATTTCCCTTCGAGGCATCGTATCCAGGTCAGCAGCAGGTTCAAACCGGTACCCAGGCCCACTTCCAGCACGTCCAGTTCGCGCTTTTGGACATGCTCGGCCCCGGCCTTGATGAAGACGTGTGTGCTTTCCTGAACGGCACCATGCATGCTGTGGTACTGCTCACCCCATTGCGCACTGCGCAACGTGAGCGAACCGTCGGCCGTTCGTAACGGGGCGGGATCCCCTGGCGGAGTGGTGATATCCATGCGCAGCCGCGCCTCTTGGGCGCAGCGCCAAAGTTACCGGGTGGTGGCGGGCACCACGCTCGCCACTTTGTCCATGATCACATGGTACAGGTCGTCGTCGCCCATGCCTTCGGACCGTATGGAACTGAAGTAACCGGAATGCCCATCGGGCGATAGTACGAAGTACAGATCATCGTCCGGCGAGTTGATCGGCCACCCCAGGTTCTCCGGCTTGGTCCAGCGACCATCCACCAATCGCGTACGGAAAATGTCGTAGCCACCCATGGAGGTATGGCCCCGGCTGCTGAAGTACAAGGTCTGCCCATCGGGATGTAGGAACACGCCCTCCTCATCGTGAATGGTGTTCACATCGGGGCCCAGGTTCTCTGCTGGTCCCCACGCGTTCAAGGTGGCGTCCCAGCGGCTGCGGTAGATGTCCTGGCCGCCCACATTGTCGTCCGGGCGGTCACTTACGAAGTAGATCCACTGCCTGTCCGCGCTGAGCCAGGCACTGCTTTCGTGTGCAGGTGAGTTAATGGTGGGGCCGAACGGCACCGGTGCGGACCATTGGCCATTCAGTTGATGGCACTCGAAAAGATCACCTTTCCCCTTCATATCCCGGTACAGGATCATGGTGCCATCGCTGGCGAGCAGACCCACACTGGCATCGTTGCCGGGCGTGTTCAAGGGAGCGGGCACCGGCACAGGAGCGGTCCACTGGCCGTTCGCCAAATGGCTTACCAGGATCTCCTCGAAGTGATCACCGGTGGCCTTGTTCACTTTGGCATCATCGCTCAGCTTCCTGCGGGAGGTGAACCAGAGCGTACTCCCATCGGCGGACAAGAGGGCCCCATAATCCGAACGATCGGAATTCAGGTCCGTGCCAAGGCCGCGCACTTCGGCCTGCACAGGACCGCCCATGAAGGTGCGTCCGTTGCGGCACTCGGCCAGGTGCTTATCCGCCATGTTGTACCGGGGATCGGGATCGGGCATCACATTGGCGCGCTTGTGCCGCTCGTAACACGCAATGGCGTTGTCCCACTGGGCATTGAGCTGGTAGGCATAACCAGTGAGAAAATGGATACGGGGCTGGTCCGGCGCGAGCTCCTGTGCCTTGATGAAATAGGCAAGCGCCTTGTGGCGATGCGGTCCGTTCAACTGGCAAAGGCCCATGCGGGTGTTCAGTTCCACGTTGTCGGGGTCCAGCTTCAGGGCCTCCTCGAACAGGGTCTCAGCGTGAACGAACTGGGCTGGTCCGGCCTGTGCGGCACGGTCGGCCTGCTTCATGAGCTCGGCGGCGCGCTTGCTGCTCGCAGGGTCCGTGGCGCCTGCGGATTGGGCACTGAGCGGAAGCATGGATAGCGCCATGAACGCTACGAACAGAAGGCGATGCAATGCGTTGAGCATGGGTCATGCATGTTAATACGGCGCTGTTCATACGCGATCGGCTCTTTCAAGGTTCCCACACGATGAGTCGGATAGCTTTGCCGGGCATCCGATAGGATCACCGCTCGTTGACCGAACGTACCATTCCACCATGGCCAAGAAGACCACCACCAAGAGCATACTCGACCAGAAAGCGCTTGATTTCCTGGAACGCTACCTGAACAACCCCTCACCCACCGGCTTTGAGAGCGAAGGCCAGAAGCTGTGGTTGAACTACGTGAAGCCCTACGTGGACGACCACATCGTGGACCCCTATGGTACCGTGGTGGGCGTGATCAACCCGGAGGCGAAGTACAAGGTGGTGATCGAAGCCCATGCCGACGAGATCAGCTGGTTCGTCCACTACATCACCAAGGAGGGCTTCATCTATGTGCGACGGAACGGGGGAAGCGACCACATGATCGCCCCCAGCATGCGGGTGAACATCCACACGGAAAAAGGCATTGTGAAGGCCGTGTTCGGGTGGCCTGCCATCCATGTTCGCAATGGCAAGACGGAGATCGTGCCCACCACGGAGAACATCTTCCTGGACTGCGGTTGCGACAGCAAGGAGGAAGTGGAGAAACTTGGTGTACATGTGGGCTGCGTGGTCACTTTCGTGGACGAGTTCATGGTGCTGAACGGCCGCAACTTCACCGGGCGAGCGCTGGACAATCGCATGGGCGGCTTCATGATCGCGCAGGTGGCCCGCATGCTGAAGGAGAGCCGGACCAAGCTCCCGTTCGGCCTGTACGTAACGAACAGCGTGCAGGAGGAAGTCGGCCTCCGTGGCGCTGAAATGATCGTGGAACGGATCAAGCCCGATCTGGCGATAGTGACCGATGTAACGCACGACACGCAGACCCCGATGATGAACAAGGTGCAGAGCGGGGACATCGCCTGCGGACAGGGCCCCGTGCTCAGCTATGCACCCGCCGTGCATAACAAGGTGCTGAAGCACATCGTGAAAGTGGCTGAGAAGGAGAAGATCCCGTTCCAACGCCTGGCGGCCAGCCGTGCCACAGGTACGGACACCGATGCCTTCGCCTATGGCGGTGCGGGCGTGCCCAGTGCCCTGATCAGCCTGCCCTTGCGCTACATGCACACCACCGTGGAGACCGTCCACCGCTCCGATGTGGAGAACGTCATCCGCCTGATCCTGGCAGCGGTGAAGGGCTTGAAGCCGGGCGACGATATGCGCTATTTCAAATAACATGAAGGCCGAAGGGTCGGACAATGCGCGGGAGGCCTTCCAGTTCCTGGCGCTCGCATTGGGCCTCGTTCTGGCCCTACGCTTGGGCTATTGGGGACTGGAGCACTGGATGAGCCCGGCATCGGATGATGCCCTCGGCCATGCGTTCGCACCGTTCCGCGCCGGATACTTGGTCGATACCAGGACGCTCGTGCTTTCCGCCGCACCGCTTCTTGAAAGGCTCGGCATTGCCGTGCTTCTCGCGATCGGTTGCGCAGCCGGGTTCGCTGTATTGGCGGCCGGGCTGGCGCGCCCTTTGGGCGGCGATCAAGTGAAATGGTCGGCCAGGTCCGCGCGCTGGTCGCTGATCATCGCCCTCCCCCTCCTGATCATTGGCGCCTTGGCCCTACCCGAACGTTCCGTTCATGTTGACGGAGAGGGGTTCCGGTTGGTCGAACGGACATGGTACAGCGCTGACCTCATGGATCGTTCAACCCTCTGGCCCTGGCATGCCGTGCAGGGGTTCACAGCAGCGCAGCACTTGCCGGACGGTGACGGTGCCGGTCTGCTGATGAAGGTCTCGGACGGCAGCACGATCACGCTGGACCTGGGGGAACAGGTCCACATGAGCGACCTGGACCACTTAGTCGCTGCACTGGAAGGCCAGCTGCGATCGCGTCGGACCGAACAACACTGAGCCATGCATGTCATGCGCATCACCGCAGAGGAAACGCACCCACTGCGTTTATTGGTGCTGCGGCCTGGCGGCACCTTGGACGATTGCCACTGGCCAATCGACCAGGCCACTGATGCGTTCCACCTTGCCGTGGAAAGGGACGGCAAACGCATCTGCATCGCCTCCTTTCAGCCCGCGTTGCACCCTGCACTCCCAGGCGAACGCTCCTGGCAACTGCGTGGCATGGCCACCCATCCCGTTCATCGGGGTATTGGGGCCGGTCGGCTTCTTGTGGAACAGGCCCTAGAAGAACTTCGTGGCCTTCACGCCGACATCCTTTGGTGCAATGCCAGGCTGCTAGCGCTACCGTTCTACGAGCGGCTCGGCTTCAGCACCATCGGCCCCTCGTTCGAGATACCCGGGATCGGAACGCATTATGTGATGTGGCGCACAGCGTAGGCCACCTGGTTAGCTTCGCGCGGATGTCGGCCATTACCCGAACGGAACGCCTGTTCCTACTTGTGTTCGTGCTGCTCAACCTGGCGCTCAAACTGGCGTGGCTCGGCGTGAACGAACTGGCACACGATGAGCCCTTCACGGTGTTCTGGTCGCAAGCAACATGGGAGAGGCTTGGGACCATGTTCCGCACAGAG
>B570J29032_109958429_pt1 | contig 12872 bp, 2 predicted proteins | sample LakMenEpi16Nov12_FD_29032 | JGI IMG/M metagenome (IMG submission 29032)
TACGTTATTAATATCATCGCTTGTATAAATAGTTCCTTGAAATTTATCAAGTATAACATAAACTCCATCAAGAACTTTAGAAGGCGATTCTAAAACAACTTCATATTTTCTACCTTCAGATACGCTTTCGGAGTACGTCCATCTTTGTAAAATACCACCAAATTCAAACTTGCTGCCAATTTGAAATAAACAAGGCGTTCCATTTCTAATTTTACTTTTAGGATTAGCAGGAAGAAATGTTATACCATTTGCGGGATCTTCTACTAAAGTTAATGAACAAGTGCTGGTTTCACCACCCCAGCCCAAACTACATGAAGCATTGACTACATATGCGCCCAAAAATTTTATAGGAGAAGTTATCATGTATAAATCCAATCTACAGTTACGTTATATTTTCCATTAATCCAATCCCATGTTTCTACAAAGTTCTGAACATATGACGAACCAACTGGCTGATATCCTGTAATTATTGGATAAATAGCTCCTGTTGGAACACCCGTTACAGATCTATATCCTTGTTTCATTGTAACATCAAAAGTTACAGTTCTTTTTCTTTCTTTGGTCGTTCCCATGTCCTGAATAATTGGGCCACCTGATCGACCAAGAATCGGTATAACCGCAATAGTTTTAAATCCTAAATTTGATCTATTTAGTCGATTATCATCCATAACATTAACAGATGCAGCAACACAGCCCGATATACTATCCTTTAACGATCTAACCCCCGAAGAGATCCCCTTATATCCAGCTGTAAAGTTAATCGATCCTGTGATTCTATTTTTGCCAATTGTAATGGATCTAGGATATCTATCAATGAAAATAGGCGAACCTCCACTATATGAAGATAGCATACCCGATGCTAAATTTGTTACGCCACTCCAAGTACCACTATTACTAACGCTTTCAAAAATAGAGCTAGCTATTACAAATTTATCATTTATATTTGAACTAATTGATTGACTGGTTAATGCAGTAACAGTACCCTCGACAGTAATATTAATATCACCCGCTTCATCTTCATTATAAGACGTATTTAGTTCAAATACTCCACTATTTCTAGATAGTAGATATGTAGAAGTAACCGCATATGATCCCGCTGGAACATCAACAGTGCTAGTTCTAATTTTATTATATGACTTATAGGAATCATCTAAATTTATTACAGTGCCAGTTGCTGTAACTCCACTAGGTTTCCATGTGGTAATATTCATAGTTGAACTAGCTGGCATTGTAGTATTGTATGGATCTTGCGATATATAACCACTTACAATATCACTTTTCAATCTATCATTAACATAGTTATAAGCTTCTAACCAAGCAGCACTTGTATAATTGCCTAATGTATATTTTTGCAAACCTACAGCGGAAAGAGTGTGTGTTACTGTATAACTATAATATGAACTCGGCAATAATAAATTATTATTATCAAAAGTTACATGGTCGTCTTGCTTATGAATTTCCCAATTTTCACTAACAGATTTAATACGGTATTTATTATATACATCAGAAGATTCTGGTTGTGTTGATTCAAATGCAAAAGAATATTCTTGATATTGAATACCAGCCGTATCATCTGGTGGCTCTGGTAAATTTAATGAAATTAATTGAGCATTATCATATTTTATAGTATTAGCGCCATCCCCAACAGGTTGTATTTCTAAAACTCCTTGTTGGTTTAAACGGGCATTATTTAAATTTCCAGTCGATCCCAATCCCAAAAAATCTTTAATTTTACCATATAAGTAATTTTGTCTAGCTCCTGTATTTGGATCACCAGAAGCTAAAATATGTCCTTTTACATTAATTGTATGTTTTTGCCCAATAGTTGTACCGTCCTCAGCCCTAATAAATTCTTTTGCTATGGAAGTATTTGGGCTAATAGTTTGATCTAAATCTTGTCCTCTCCATGAAATTCTAGGCATATGGTATAAATCCTCTTTGATACAAAGTCATAATTGATGATGGAGTATTGAATATATGTAAACTCAATTGTCCTGATGAAATATTTGCAGATCTCGTATATAAATTTAAATTATTCTCTTCTATGTTATTATACACAAATAGTGGCATTTCAGCTTTAACATCTTGACATTTAATAAATAAGTTATAAGATCCAGAAACCGATGTTCCCGGAATATAAATATAATCATCTGTTTGTAAATTTAATCCAATTGCAGAATCAAATGTTTGTGCGGTAACAGGATCTGGCACAACTGGAACTATTTCTCCATCTTCATTTTCTACAAGCGGCTGGCCAATAAATAAATCATATCTGGATGCATGGTCATCATAAGGAATTGATTGCATAAATAAGTTATATGAACTATTGATAGGTTCACCTCTTCTGATTGGTTCCCCTATATCCTCTTCTCCTCCATCGTCAGGTATTCCTCCGGGATATTCATTTTGCATGAATAAATCTTGAGCGCCTTCAATTCCGGTCGTTGGAATAATATAGCTAATATATAACGGATAATTTGCATTTTCACCACACCTAACAAATAAAGTTGTATCTTTGGCAATTTCAGCACGGGCTTTTGTATATAGAGTTGTATTTCCAGATGATTTTATGTGGCCCTGTATATATAATGAATGATTTGAATTTTTAGGAGTTCCCATTCCAAATGTATATAACCGTAAGCCAGTAGGAGTAGAATTTAAAGAGTTTTTTGTTCCTATAATTTGTTTTAAGAATAAAGTTTGATTATTTTTAGAAGGCTGAATATTTACTTTCAAGAATAAATCTATAGGAGAGCTATGCTTACCATTTTCTAAGAATAATTTTATTCCACTTGCCGTATTACCAGATCTAATATAAAGAGGTGCTAATTTATTCTGTCTACCATTTTCTAAAAACATCTTCAATTCACTATTTGAAGTTTTTTCAGATCTTGTGAACAAAGTAACTCCAGAATTATATTTAGCATATCCACGATGAAATAAACCCAATGTACCACTTTGTATATTGGGAACAGATATAAATAAATTTAAACCATAGTTTGGATCTTGAAAATCTAAAGATGTGCTGATATTATAATCATCAACATCAGTATTGGTAAAAAATGATTGCAAAAGTTCACCAGAAGATCTGTATACGGGTATTTTTCGTAAATAACTTGAATAGTCAAAAATTTGATAAGACTTAGAAAATTGACCCATGTCATAAACAGTTTTTGTGTCAAAAGTTGCTGGAGCGGCAGAACTTGCAATTTTTATCACAGAAGATTTAGTATCTATAATTCTTTTATCATAAGGGGTGCGATCTACTCTAGCAAATGTATGAAAAATAGATTTAAATTTACTTGGAGGATTATTTATGAATACAGAATATTCTAAAGGATCTCTTATTACAATTACATTTTTATATGTATCATATTTTCCAGTTAAATTATAAATATAAGTTGCAGAATTATTAGTAGTTCCATCGTATGAAGTATTAGTTGTTACTAAGTATGAGTTTCTATTAACTACAGAGGGTGGACTATATTTTAGATTAGATAAGTCAATTGTTGCTGATAGCTTTTGATAAAATGAAAAATTGTCATATAATTCATTATATCGATATATATATAAATAATCTAATGGTATAGTACTTGTGCCTGTGGATTCATATTTATTTGAAACACCATTTGTGATTAAATAATCTTGATCATAAGAAATAAATCTACCAAAATTAGAGTTATCATTGGATAGGGTGTCTTGTATTGTCTGAATAAGCGAATGATCATAAATAGGATCGCCTTCTGGTGTAACTATTTTATTAGGAATTTTATTTCTTTGATAGTAATAAAGATATGATTGGGCCTTTACGCTAGAGGTCCATCCAAAAAACACTTTACCATCTTTATAGATTATTTTATTTGCTAAATTAGAAATTTCTATTTTTTCGTTGTTAATTGTCGGGACATAATTAATTTGTAGATTTTGATCGTCAAATAATGGCCTTGAATAATACAAAGCTATTCTTCCAAAGCATACCATACCATATAAAATATTTGGAACTGTTGAACTTCTAATATTACAACCAATGGCAAAATTTATTATATTTTGGGATAAATCAACGCCAATTGATTTACCAAATTCATCTACATAAGGAAAATATGTAATATTATTTATTAAATCAGGATAATTACCTTGGCCAATTTGATACAAATAATTTTTAGTCCAGTGCATTGCAGCAGCACCATTCCAATATGTGTTTGCGTTTTCTATAAAATCTTCTAAACTTCTAGTTCTAAGTATAGCATTAATTGTAGAGTAATATCTAGGGTCATTGCCAAATTCATGAGTTTTATTAGACGCCTCATATGCTTTCCAAGGATGATCAATAGATGAACCTATATTATCATTTCTAGATATAGAATTAAGACGCTCAATTGATTTAATTCCACCATAAGTATTTTTAGTAATCTTATAAAAATGAACTCGTCCATATGGTAAATGCTTAGGTATAACTTTAACATTGAATGGACAATATTGATTATAATTAATACTTTTATCCCCAGTAATTAATTCAAACTCGTCAACAATTCTAAATGACTCAGACGCGCCACTTTCTCCAATGGCTAATATATATTCTAAATCTGATAATTTTTTAATGTCAATTGCGCAGCCAAATTTATTCCCGTTTTTTATATCTAAATTATTATAAGAAATTTTTTGATTTCTATCGAATGGATAATAATTTGTCCATGAATTACAAACCCCAAGTCCTAAATATGTTATACTATCAGGTCTATCATCAAGATCTGCATAATCAATTAATTGTTTAATAGATGGTTGATCAATAGCAGCAAATTTGATACTATAATCTTTAGGTTTAGTGTGGGATTCTCTTTTTTGTAATACGCCCAAATGTCCATTTTCTCCGCATGGAGAAGTTAAAGTTGAATAATGACCCCAAGCTTGATTATCGTTATTATAAACATTCCCAATACAACTCCAAGCTAAAGACGATTTAAAACTTACATTAAACGGAACCATTATAACTTTGGTTAAATCTTTATCTTCAAATATTTGAAATGAACTACTATCAATAACTTTTACATATTTTATATTATTAAGATTATTTTTAAAATCTTCTAGTAATAAATAATGATATTCAGTTTCATCATAAATAAAACCCTTATCCTCCATCCATATAGCTAAAATTTCATCAATATTAAAAGCCCCAGTGAATTTTATAATATCGCCAGTTTGTAAATTATGTTCCGGGCTTACAATTTTACCATAGCTAAATCCAAGAACTTTTCCAGTTTTTCTAGTGTATATATCTACTTTGCCAGCTCTAGGAAAATTCTTTATTTTTATAACATTCACAGATGAAATTGGAATCTCAACCCCATGAAATGCCCTACTTGCTGAAGTGTATCCGGGAAACTTTGTGTCTACTGGATAATATTTTGCTTTTGAAGTGTCAGTATGAAGAGCGGCAACAAAATCTCCTATGAAATTCCACTCCTGCACATTTTGTGGCAATGGTAAATCAATAGCACTGCTTAAAACTATACCAATTATTACCTCTGAGTCTATATCGTAAACTGGATAATAATAACAATTCTCTTTATCTATTAAATTTTGTCCTACTGTTGGCGTATTTCCATGTAAATATCTAGAATTAAGTTTATATCCTGCGAATTTATATATAACTCTTTCATTTCCAGATTCCACTACACTATCAGTGTCGCCTGAAGTATAATTAACTTCTATAAATGTATCGCTTAAATCAGTATATTCTTCATTCACGGTTCCAAAATTTAAAACTCCACCTATACGAGCATTTAAAAAGAATCCAGAAGTTCCCCATTTTGTATATATTGTTCTAGGATTAAAATAACAATCATAAATTTGTGGAGTCGTAGGTATAATGCTAGTAGTTGGAAATGCTAAGCTGCCATTGGAAGTGTCAGGGATACCAACATTTGCATTGCCGTCATCTATCACAACAGGGGCGGGAGTTAAATCAACATTAGTTCCCGGAGTAACAGGAGGAACAACAGGAGGGACGACAGGCTCTGGATTACTAGTGCCATATGACACATATCCCGCAAAACCCGCATACCCTTCAATATCCACAAAAGGTTTATCAACAATATCAGGAGAGCTTTGAACCACTGCAATTTCTATCACCTCAAATTCTGATGATTCACCAGCAGGAATAGTATATGACAGTGTTTCAGCGGGAGCGCCCATTGGGGTATAAGTTGTAACATTAACAGTTCCATATGAAAATTCATTTATACTAAGCTGTATTCCAAAATATTCATATCCACTTTCCAGATCGCCCGACTGATAATTCATAGCAGACGCTAAGAGAGAACAATTTAATCCATCTGGTATATCAATTCTACCATAAGCATATTGCGTAATTTTTGCATATGATAAATTTTGAACATATTTTCTAGTAGAGCAATAGTCTTTAATTCCAACAATAGCTATATCATCTAACATAGCTAATTCATTTGGTTCCCAGTTAGATTGAAAAGTGTATAATGACTGTCGGTTAAATGATACATTCCTATAAGTGTTTCCAACAAATAATTGATCGCTAGGTGGACCATTCCATAAACCATCAAACTTATGATAAGAATAGTCTGTATTTAAAAAGGTAATAGACGAAGAGCTAATAGCATTTAAAAATGATTTAGATTGAAAATCTGTAGAATTTAAATTAGATTCCCAATTAGTATTGTGAATTAAATAGTTATTTCTAACATCATTTTTTAGATTAAGAGCCAATCCAAAATTATTACCAGATGGACTTGCCATGTATAATCTACATCCGCTAACAGCATTACTCATCGTTTATCCTTTATCCGTTAGGGTTCATTTTTTTAGCGTCATTTCCAGTTATACGGCTCACTTCATTAGCCACTAGATTACTAACTTCTTGCTTAACAGCATCTGCGATTGTTGCAATATTTAAACCAGCTATATTTAATTGACCATCAACTGTCACTTGGTGTGTCATTGTCATACCATTCAAAGACTCACTTATATTAGTCATAGATTCGGTAAAAGAGGCAAATACTCCAGCTATATTATTAAGAGCTTCAAAATTAAACGCTGTAGCAATAATCGAAGCCCCTTGTTGAAAAGCTTCGCTAAGTGCAGAGATATTACCACTCATATCATTGTTATTACTACTTGCTCCAACGCTCATAGCTCCAACAGCACCACCCGTTGCAAATCCCTTAACTTTACCACCTCTATTTAATTTATTCATAAAGCTAGTGCCATGCTTTTGAACCGACGAGGAACTCATAACATACTCTCCGGGCGTTAACATTGCTGGAACTGAATCAATTAATCCACCCGAAGCTCTCCATTGAGCGGGTATATAATTTGGCACTGTGGTTTCGAAGCCTTTGCTTCCCGCAGCTGTGCTAGCGCGATTTGGATACAGATATTGCCGTCTCATTGCAGTACCTTCGGGAGAATATGGCGATATTCCTCGATAAGATAGTCCTTTTTCTGTTAAATTCTGATTAATATAAGAATTTGCAGTTCCAACTTTACGTCCGGCAGATACGCTGCTAGTGTTTTTAGGTACAGAAGTTGGATAAGAAATTGGATTGAATTTAAAATTTTGATTAAAAGCTGCGCCCGTTGGCCTATATTTTCCAGCTTGAAGCCTACGTGAAAATCTACGTGAAGATGCCATCTCCCTCAAATTTTGATATGATGGTTTTGGCGATATATACCGTAATGGATTTGGTATTTCTTTTTGGGATAAATTTTTTGCACCCCTAATTATTTTTGAACCCCTAGATTTTGCTGCGCCGATAGAACTTGAAACTGCTTGTCTTGCTACAGACGCACCTCTTTGTCCTGTTGGTAAGGCAGCTTTTCCAGCAGATCTAATTGACCCTAATTTTCCTGCCGCTCCTGCTAGACTGCCTACTATGCCAAGTGCTGTTCCTACATAAGATCCATATTCATCTCTGGGATTAGAACCAAATGCAAGATCTTGCAAACCGCTAACTCCGCTAGATGCATAATTGCCACTAATTCCTACTTGTCTAGCTCCAAAATCTAATCCTTCAGCAGCTAGATTAGCTATGCCAGTGACAGCTCTAAGCCCTGACACTCCAGCAGATCTAATGAATTCACCAGTAGTTCCTTGTGCGCCATCTGCCCTTCCAGCTCTATATTCCCAAAAATTGTTCAAGTCTGTATTAGTCGCAGCAGAGTCTTCAATACCAGCTCCACTAACTACTGTCCCTGCAAATGGTCTAGAGGCGCTAGGCTTATTTTTAGCCGCTTTTTTAGGGCCAACAGAATCCATTAAAGCCCCACCCATTTGCTGCTGAATAGATTGGTTATAAGAAATTCCAGCATCCTGTCTTCTATTTCTTACATCTGATGCAGCAGTTAAAGCCGCTATTTCAGTTTTTCTATCTTGTGATTCTCTTTCAAATTTTCTATCTTGTCCTCTAACATCTCTAATAATTCTAGTTCCACCCGCAGCAGTTGTTACTACACGTTCTCCCGGTTTTAATCCTCCGTTGGCATCTATATAAGCCTGAGTATAACTATCATACTGAGGAGATGCAGCTCCAGTTTCTGCTGACCCCATTGTATCACCCTGTGATTGCAAACGTCTTTGCTTAGGAGAGAGTCTAGTCATATTCATATAACTAGATCTTGCTGCAAACTGATCACCCATAAAATTAGATCTCTGAGCGAATTGATTACCCATAAAATTTTGACGTGTTGCCATTTGGCGCTGGAATTGATTTTGTCTAAAGCCAGCAATACCACCCATTTGCAAGTAAGAAACTAAACCACCTCTAGCATACCCATTGATATGGTCTAATGTATCTACTCCAACTGAATCAACCGCACTCTTTTGAATGACATATTCACCCGGCGTTAACATCGCTGGGACCGTATCAGTGCCTTGGGGCTGGAATATAGATCCACCTCCAGCACGATAAATTAGACCCCCTTTAGCCCTTTTCTGAGCCTCTGCTTGCTGTCTTTCAGCCATTTTAGCCTTAGCATCAAATATATTAGCCTGTTGGATTGTTATATCTGCATTTGCTGCCATAACAGGCTGAACACCCTGATTATTTAATGCATTTTGAGCGGCCCCCGCTTGCATTTGCTGCATTTTGCCGCCGCTAAAAATTCCAGTTAAGAATTTATCAAAATTCATATTTAAAGTGTCAATACTATTAATCAATAAGTCTTGCTGATTAAACTGTTGCTCTGCAAGAATTCTTCTAGCTTCTTGCTCTTGCATAAACGTAGCTTGTAATTGATTAATTAATTTTTTCTCAGGAGAGCTAGCTGTAAATATAGATTGAGCAGCTTGTGGATTAACCCCGGCTTGAACTAATTGATTATATTGTAATTTCTTAGATACATCTTCTCCGGTCATACCATTGAACAATGGAACATCTTTAAACTCATCTAATAAACCACTTACAGCGCCGCGAAGCTCTTCTGGTATTGAACCAATATTTCCTGTGGCAAACACCTGTTGCAATGCTTGAATAGATTTAGTGATATCTCCACGCTCTTGGTCTGTGCCAAAGGTAAATCGTTTGGTTAAGCCTTGAACAGCTTCTCTTTGACCTCTAATTCGTTCAATTTCACTTAATATATCGCCAGTTTTCTCAGATTGATCGGCAAGTGATTCAAGAGATTTAACGGTTTGGTCAGTTTTTATTTTAAGATCAAACAAAGATCTTTGGTATAACTCAATGTCCTTACGATTAGTTAAGGGTGTTTGCTCTCTAGCCGAACGTAAATTCATCATCTTATTTTGAGACTCTGCCAATTGTTTTCCTAGTGTTCTAGGATCTGATATTCCTAATATACCAGCCTTTTGTTGACGGAATCCTTCTTTTTCACCCAGTGTAACTCTTCTGCCTGTAGCTTGAGCTAAAACATCATTAAACTTTTTAAAACCATCTGAGGTATCTGCTTGATAATTGATAAATGATTCTACGGTCTTGGCATATTTGGCCAGTTGCGAACTCAGTTGATCTTCATAGGTTGCAAATGCGCCAGCAATCGCTTGAGCTTGCTCTGTGATAATTTTAGAAAAATCATTAAATGTAGTTTCAATTTCTTTTCTTAATTCTGGAGTGATAACGCCGGGAACAGTTCCCGGCGTTTTATTTTCCCCAGTAATTTTAGCAGTGATAGTGTTAATAAATTCATTAACGATTGTGCCATCAGCGTTTGCGCCAAGAGATCCAAAATAATCTTTAAGGAATTTCTTAGTGTCGATTCCACCACCGATACCACGTCCTTGTAGCTGAGTAAATGCAGTGTCTAAATTTGCTGTGACTATTTGTAAATCTTGAAGTTTACCACCTAATGCAGCGCCTTTATCACCCAACGCAGACCCAAGAAGATTTAAACCTTGTTGGAATTCTTTAGTTGGCGTATTCAATTCAAATGACTTAGCGATTTTCTGGAAAAACCCAGATCCTTTAAAGTCCAAACCCTTCTCAAATATAGATGATGCAAAATCTACTGAATTTGATAAATTATCTACTGCAAACTGAAACTTGGCAGATGAGTCTTTAATTGCTTTTTCATCTAGCAGACTACCGATAATTGCTTTACGAGCCTCTTCTTCTCTTTTTAGAGCAGCTTCTTGTCTTAAAATTTGCGCAATATCAGCATTTAATGATCTCTTAAGTTCAAGAGTTGTCTCATTAAGTTCTTTTGTAGCGGCAGCTCTAACTGTATCATCAGCAACTAATTTTCCAGTTTTATCATCTAATTTAGTTGCTTCTAAAGAAGGTTTAAGTCTTTCTTTAGTGGGCTTAATAATAGCTTCAAATAATTTATTAAGATCTAAAGCTTCTCCAGATCTAGCGGACTGTTGAATTTGTTTTCTAGCACTATTATTTAATTGTGATACACTCTTGTCAATTGCAACTCCAGCATTTTTTAATCTTTCTCCCAGCTGACCAGATAGCAATTTTAAACTTTCATTAGTTGGATCTTTTTTTAGTTCGGCATTAACTTTTGTTAATTCGTTCTGAATGTTAACATATTGTAAGGCCGCAGCACTTGCGGTTGCAGCCACTTGATTAAAATTCATTTCGCCGAATTTTTCGGCTTGTTTATTAAACTTAAATAATGCACGATCAGATTCAAATAATGTAGTGTTCACTTGAGCAAATAAAGATCCCGCATCTTTAATTGGAGGGTTGAAATATCTATTAATTCCAGCTCCAGCAGCAGTGCCAATAGCTACTCCAGCTGCCGTTCCAATTGGCCCAAATGCACTACCTATCACACCTGCAACAGTTCCAAGGACTTGAGCTTCAAGACTTGTAACACTCTTTACAGCGCTAACATTAGACGAAGCAGTCCCTAATTTTTTAGATTCTTCTGTAATTTTATTTAAATCACCTTTACCAGACGCTGCTAACTCTAACTCTTTATTAATTTTATCGCTAGATTCTTTAGCTTTAGTTTGTTGATATGCTGAATAAGCTTGAACGCCAGCTTGCAGCCCAGCTATTGCAAATCCAGCTTTTGCTAAGCCTTTACCAATTGTAGCAGCTGTTCCGCCAAAATCTTTTAATCCATCAGCTGCACTTTGAGTAATTGTTTGATAAACACCAAAAGTAGTTATAAAAGAAGTTACAGCTGTTTTATATGCATCACCCAAGCCAGTAAAATCAGTAGCTACAGATCCAGCAACACTAGATAATAGCAGTAAACTAGTGCTTAATTGTTTAGGGGCTTCTTTTCCTGCTGCTTGTAATTGATTTTTAAAATCTTTAGTGACTTTTAATTGACCGCCAGAGGATTGTTTAATTGCGGCATTTAATAATTTAAGTGCGGCAGAAGTATTCCCTCCATTAAGCGCTATTTCGTCAAATATTTTAATAAGAGCGGCTCCGCCTTTAGCACTAACAGTAGTTTGAGAACTAGATATTGAATTAGTAGCTTGTTGACTAGCTGAAACACCCCTATTTTTTAATCCCCCGAAGAACATTCTTTGAGGATCTACTGCTCCACCATTAGCGAACTTGCCAACCTTATTCATTCTATTAAGATTAGTGTAGCCAATAGCTTGGGCAGACTTCTTATTGATAACATATTCGCCCGGTGTAAGCATGGCGGGAACAGTATCTGTGCCTGAAGCAGCTCCACCAGAGGCTAACCAAGCAAGATCAGCAATTAGTCCACCATTAGCTTTCTTTTGAACGGGATTTCTTACAATGAAAGTTTTAAGTAATCCAAGGACTTTTGCTTGCTGTGCTGGCGAACCCATTTGATCTCTATATGATCCACCAAGAGCTTGATTAAGGTTAGCAGCAACATCAGGATGCAAGTTACCTTTTTCTGTAATGGGGCTATATTGTTTACCGCTAATAACAAACCCAGAACCAAAATTATTTTTTACTATGTCTTGTAATTGCTGTTGAGCGTTAACAGAAGCCATTTTGCTCTGCACTTTAGCTTCCTTAGCAGCTTCTTCTTCTGCATAGCCCATTCTAGCTTTTGTATTTACAGCAGCTCCCAAGCCCCTTGTAACATCCTCAAATACAGTCACCCCGCCAATCTTGATATGATCTTCCTTTTCTGTAAGATTATTAGCATTAAATCTAGCTCTAGTTAATTTTTCAGGCTCAGAAATACTATCAACAATTGCTCCATAAAGTTTATCTTCTAGCTCGCCAGCACTAATAGCGGTTTTTCTACTCTTGGCTTCGAAAGGGTCTCCGCCCTTCGTAACCCCATCTAGACGAGCGTTTGACAGCATAGACACGGATTTAGCCATTCCTGTCTCTAGAAGAATGTCTTCGAAGCGAAAGCCCCTATTCTGTTCGTCCCCCGTTCGATACGACTCAAGCAAACCCTTGCTCACTTTTAACTTGTCAACATCAACA
>B570J29032_109958430_pt1 | contig 12872 bp, 14 predicted proteins | sample LakMenEpi16Nov12_FD_29032 | JGI IMG/M metagenome (IMG submission 29032)
AGTTCAATGATGTCAGGTTTTAGTCCAGCTTTACTAAATTTGTTCTGCGATGAAGGAATAGAGTCATTATCTCAATGCAGCCCTTGGTCGTTATTCATGAAGAGTCTGAATAGTGACAGATACAAAATTTTGGATGAACATATAAGAAATACACTGTAAATTAGTTTAATATATATATTTTATTTGTATAAATTATATATATGAATTCCATGTTATTTAATAATAATAAAAATAATAGAAGTAATATTTTTAATGAAAAGAGGTCGTTCACTAAGTATTTTGCACCTTACAAAAATAAAACAACATACGACATAAAAATACCGGCTAATATTTTTCAAACATGGCATACTAAATTCTTACCTTACAAAATGTATAAATCTGTACAAAGAATAAAAAATGCAAACCCTGGTTTTAAATACTATTTATATGATGATAATGATTGCAGAGAATTTATAAAAAATCATTTTGATGCAGATGTGTTAAATGCATATGATAGGTTAATACCAGGTGCATATAAAGCAGATTTATGGAGGTATTGTATTTTATATAAATTAGGGGGTATTTATTTAGATATTAAATATATTCCTGTAAACGATTTTAAATTTATAAATTTGTTAGAAGAAGAACATTGGACATTAGATAATAACAAAATAGGAATATATAATGCATTAATGGTTTGTAAACCAAATAATGAAATACTATTAAAGGCAATCAATCAAATAGTTGTAAACGTAAAAACAAAATTTTATGGAAACGGTTTTTTAGAACCAACAGGACCCAGATTATTGGCAAACTATTTTAAAGATGATGAAAAACGCAAATTTGACACTAAACATATTGTTATGGGACAACACGATTATGATAAATATATTTTATTTAATGGATGTACTATATTAAGATGTTATCCAGGATATTTAAATGAAAGAGAAAAATATTCTAAAAAAAAGCACTATAGTGTTTTGTGGAGAGAACGAAAAATTTATTTATAAATCTTTCTCTCTCTCCACATAATGTCATATCTTTTTATTTTAGTTGAACTATAAGCTTGACTCCTCTCTTTATTATATTCTGGATATTCTGTAGAAATAACAAATCTATTTTTATAAATTATATATCCACCCTTTTCATAATGAGCCATATCAATATTTGTACGTAATTTACGTCTTAATATTATATTACCCAACATACGTGGTCCAGTTGGTGATAATGCGTCAATTCCATAAAAATTATTTTTAACATTCATAATTATTCTACATATACCCATCCATAAAAAAGGATTACCTTTTTGACTTACTATTAGAGCATTATATACAGTTAATGGTCCTGGTCTATCTTTTACAAAATGGTTGTTTTCTGTTAGTTCTATAAGTCTAAAACCATTGATACATTTTAATTTTATATCCATATAAATTCCACCATGTATATAAAGAACACATAATCTCCATAAATCTGCTTTATATGCGCCTGGAATCAATTTATCATATGCATTTACGACATTTTCATCAAAATTATTTTTTATAAATTCTCTGCAATCATTATCATCGTATAAATAATGTTCGAACCTTGGATTATTTTTTTTTAATTGTTCAACTCGGTTATTCATATGTATGGGTAAATTTTTGGTATTCCATGTTTGAAAAATTTTCAAAGGAATAATTGGGTTGTAATTTTGTTTTAATATATATGGCTTTTTATATATTTTAAGTAGCTGTTGTTTATAATTTTCATTTATCATATTATATTATATTATAATAAAATATAAATTCTTACTAACTTAGTCTATAATTATATCAATACAATATTTCATTATATATTACATATAAGTATTTAAAAATAAATACTTAACTACTTATTATTGATGAAATATTTTATTGATTTAGATAATACCTTATGTTTTACTGAAAATAGTGATTATACAAATTCAAAGCCGATTGTTGAAAGAATTCGGTATATTAATGAGCTTAAATCAAAAGGTCATGACATCACTATATGGACTGCCAGAGGTTCGAATTCTGGAATAGATCATCGTGAATTGACATTAAATCAATTAGCTAATTGGAATGTTCAGTATGATAAATTATTAATGGGTAAACCTAATTACGATATTTATATAGATGATAAATCATTTAACGTTGATACTTTTTGGCCTGTACCTACTGGACCTGTTGAAAAAACAAAGAAATTACCGGTTGAAATTGTAAAAAAAGGTTGGGGTAAAGAAGTGATTTTTGTTAATAATGATGAATATTGTGGAAAACTATTGTGTTTTGAAAAAGACAAAAAATTCTCTATGCATTATCACATTAAAAAGAAGGAAACATGGTATGTATCAAAAGGACGTTTTATTTTGATATGGGTAGAAACGGATACAGGTACTACTCATACGGAATATTTAAAGGTTGGCGACGTTATAACAAATGAGAGGGGAGAACCGCATCAGTTAATAGCATTGGAGGATTCAGAAGTTTTTGAGGTTTCGACGAAACATTATGACGAAGATAGTTTTAGAATGTGGAAGGGTAATTAAATTAACAAAGATATTTTTTACAAATCTTATTTGCTTTTTTTTGACTTTTTTCTATATTATTCGTCAATAGAAATTCTTCATAATCAAGCATAATTTTATATCTATTTGTTTTACAAGAAGGATGTATTGGACAATATGTAAACCTAAAATCTTCTAAGCTGGGCCTTCCTTGGCAATTTACAATTAAATCATTTCTAACAAAAAAGGAGTCATAATGTGTTGATATGTTACCAATACCAGCATAAATTAACGTATAATCGTATTTTTGTCCTACAATATTTAAAGCTTTTAATGATGCACCATAGATTTTATCATAAGTCCAACCATTTTCATCACTTGGAGGAAATGTAATGGCATAATCAATAGGAATGTTTGAATTAAATTCTACGCTTAAAAACGATGGTTTATATTTTTGCAAAATAGCATTCATTAACCATAAATCTGTTGAATCAACATCGATAGATATGTATCCTGGTTCTAATGGTACATTATATTTTTCAAAAATATCACAAATATTATCTTTTGTTAAAAAATGTTTATGTAAATTTATTTTTTCATTGTTATTATTTCCATCTAAAAGCAAATAATCCCAATTATGATTTATTATTAAATTGGTTGTGTTTGGACCACCACCACCCGATAAAGTATTTGAATCGTACCCAAATTCAACACAAAATGTATTATTTATTTTTATATTATTAATAATATATTCTATTATACCATCTTGTTTTCCTTGCGAATAAATCCGTTTTTCATTTTGATATATTTTAGATATCCAATTTTTGCTCATAATATATTATGCATATAAATTAAATTATTATATTTTTTTGAATATTCTTTACTCTTATATTTTAAATTTATTTATATTTATTTATATTTATTGATTTATTAAATTAAGATAATTATTAATACCCGTTTTTAGATCAAATATGGGTTTATATAATGTTTCATCAATTTCACATAAAGTATGATTTTGATAAAATTTATATGGGTTTTTTATAAAATTAATATTAATATTTTTATTGTAATATATCTCAAAAAAACGCATAACGTCATTAAAAGAATAAGAATTACCATATCCTGCATTAAATATTCCTGATTTATTCGAAAATGCACTGGAAACATTATAACCTACAATATCATCTATATAAATAAAATCACGTTTTTGTTCACCGTATTCAAATAATTTGACAGAAGAAGCTCCTTTCTTTATCTCTTCATTAATTCTATATATCATAGAAGACATGTTACCCTTATGGGATTCACCGTTTCCATATACATTTGAATATCTTAATCCTACTATTTGAGCTCGGTTTTCTGGATTAATTAAATAATTTCTTACTATTTGGTCTTGTTGCAGTTTACTTTCACCATATTTATTTAAAGGAAACTCTTTACAGTTTACTTTATTTGGGATTGCAGTATTTCCATATACAGCACAAGAACTTGCATACATTAATTTTCCGTCTGATTTTTCGACCAGTTTTATTAATGAATTAATAGCATTCGTATTTATTTCAAATATGTCGTCAAAATCATAAGTTGTATCTACAATTGCTCCTTCATGAAAAATATAGTCAAAATTATAATCTTTTAAAAAAACATTAAGATTATTATGTTCTTTTAAGTCAAATGTTAAATATTCAACATCTGTAAATTTGTTATATTCTTTTATATTTCTGTCTATAACAACAATATTATAATTTCTATCCTTAAAATACTTTACAATATTACTCCCTATAAATCCAGTTCCACCTGTAACTAATATAGTTTTTGACATATAAATAAATATATAAATAAATAATGTAGTTTAATCGTAATTATTTATTTATAAATTATAATTTTTTGAATATAGCAGATAATATATTAGGGTTTTCATTACTGGTACTATTCTTTCTTATTGTATCTTCTACATTTCCTAAATAAATATTTTTATAACCATTTTCTTCAAAAAAACGAATCAAGCTTTCGGAATTAAAATGCCATAAATGTTCATTTGGTTTACGATGATACCAATTTAAAAACCATTCATCCGAAAAATAGTGACACCAAGGAAGAGAAATATATACATAATCACATTTTAGTTTGTCAATAACATTAATATCATCAAAATGCTCTAAGCTATCAAAAAAACAAATGACATCAAAATGTTTTTCATAAATGCTATTTTCAATAGTAATATCATCTGGTAGTGGAAATCCTGATATATCGAAACCTGAACAATTTTTTATAATATTTTTAGATGCATTAAGAAACGCACCATTTCCATAACCAATGTCTAATATAGAATTAGGTATTTTGTTTATATTTCCTAATAATACACCCAATCTTAAATATGATAAATAATTTGCTTTTTCTCCATGATCATTGTATTTATTTGAATATTCATAATTATATTCTATTTTATTTACATTTTTTTGTTTAATAACACCATTCTCTAATTTTACGTAATTTTCAAGTTCATCTAAACTCATTTTAATATTATATTACTTTATTAAAATAAGTTTATATAAACGAATAACTTTTATTATTATAACATATAATGGACTTGCATAATGATATTAAGGATATATTATCAGATATAAACACTTTTGGACATAATCAATTTATAATTATAACTGGCGGCATTGGTGATTTTTTAACTATTGATTATTTTTTTTCATATAGTGAAAAATATAACATAATTTTTATAACAAAACAATCATTAAAACTTAAAACTATATTTACTTTTTACAACAAAACAAATAAATTTTATTCTTTATATTTTGATTTTTCCTTAATAGGTAAACTAGGTTTTGACAATACTGATGAGATGCTGGATTTTTTTCCAGAATTAAAAAATATTAAGACTATAAACATTTCTGAATATTTTCCTTTAATTAGGAATTTAATTAATTCTAAAACAGTTACCGGTAATAATATGTTGTTGAATAAAACGACAACAGATATAAAAAATAAATTTAATATACCAGAATATTTTGCTTTGATTAATCCTTATACAGAAGATAATAGAATAGGATGTATTAAATGTGATAAGACTCATAATGGAAAACAAAAATGCAGATTAACTAGAAATTTTGTTAATAAAGATTATTCAAATATTTTTAATTTTTTAAAAAAAACACAAATTATCGGAGTTATTATTTCTATTAGTCCTATAACTATTCCTGATATGTATAAAGATGTTAATATCATTAATTTGTCATGTAATAAGTTATCTATTATAGACTGTATTGAATTAACAAAACAATGTAATTATTTTTTTGGTATAGATAGTGTATTTTCAGTAATAGCCAGTAAAATTTTACCATATCAAAATATTTATATAAAATGTAACAACAAACATGGGTATAAAAATAAAGATATATACTGGTATCCAAATAACAATATACGTGTTGAGCGTTTTATAAATATATAATATTGATATTTTATATGGAAACTAATAAAATTATAATTATAGGCGATATATTATTAGACATAAATAACACTGCTGAAATCAAAAGACAAGCTCCTGAAGCTGACATTCCAATTTATAATATTTTAGATGTAAATTATATTTTAGGAGGAGCCGCAAATGTTGCAAAAAATTTAAAGTTTTTAGATACAAATGTTGAAATTGTTAGTGTTATTGGTAATGATATATATGGAACCAAAATAAAAGAAATGCTTGATTCAAATGTAATAAAAAATAAATTATTTGTAGATGATAATAGAAAAACTACTCAAAAAAATAGAATATTTATACATGATTCTATAAAGGTCCGTTTTGATATTGAAGACACAAATGATATTTCAGATAGTATGGAAAATGATATTATAGATTATATTACAAATAAAACAAATATCAGTGCCATTATTATTTCAGATTATGATAAAGGGGTTATAACAGAAAAGCTATCAAATAATATAATAGAATATGCAAATAAAAATAATATACCTACATTTGTTGACCCCAAACTAAAAAACTACTATAAATACAAAAATTGTTTTTTAATAAAACCAAATCAACAAGAATCTGAAGTTATTTCTGGAGAAAAAAATATCGCAAAAATATTAAACATTATTAAAGAAAAAATAGGATGTAAGAATATTTTATTGACCCGAGGAAAAGAAGGTATGATTTTAAATAATATGTATAATAAAATAGAGCATGAAACCATTATTAATTTGGTAGACGTTACCGGTGCCGGAGATACGGTATTATCAGTGTTAGTATATTCTTATTTAAAAGACCATGATTTGTTAAAAGCTTCTAAAATGGCAAATTATGTTGGTGGAAAAAGCGTTGGTGTTATAGGAAACTATAACATTACAACTGACGATATAAATGACTATTATAAATATGAAATGACTGAAAACATTTCAAAAATAATATATGATTATGAAATCGATAAAATAACCAAAATTTCTAAAAAACACAATATCGTTTTTACAAATGGTTGTTTTGATATATTACATTCAGCGCATATAGAATTGCTAAAATTTGCAAAAAATCAAGGTGATATATTAATTGTTGGATTAAATTCAGATGACTCTATAAAAAGATTAAAAGGAGAAACCAGACCCATAAATAATATAGACGAAAGAGCTAAAATCCTGTCATTATTTGATTTTATTGATTATATAATAGTATTTAGTGATGATACACCTTTAAATATCATAACAATGTTGACACCTGATGTGTTAATAAAGGGGTCTGATTATAATAAAGAAAATATAATAGGAAAAGAATTTGTCAAACAAATTATATTATTTGATTTTGTTCAAAACAAAAGTTCTACTCGAGTTATTAATAAGATTAAAAACTTATAATTTATTTTATATTTATTTTATATGTATAGAACAAATATAGAACAACAAAAAATAGAACAACAAAAATTAGAACAACAAAAATTAGAACAACAAAAACGGGAAAAACAAAAACGGGAAAAACAAAAAATAGAAAAACAAAAATTGCAACTACAAAAACAGGAAAAACAAACATATATTGATTCTTTTACAAAAAACAAGGTTTATCACTTACATAATAGTTATCATTTAGGTGATAATGTGTTTAATTTTATATTGTTCTATTTAATCAAGGATTACATTGAGGCTAATAATATAAAAATATTTTATTATGCGAAAAAAGAATATTACGATCAATTAAAAGAGTTTATTTGTTCTGAAAATATATCTTTATCTTTTTTAGATATCAAACCAAATAACTCTATAGAAATATGGATAAATGATAAACTATTTGATAATATACATGAAAACCAAAAAAAGCCTTGTTGTTTTAATGTATTTTATAAAACATTTTTTACAGAAGTTTTAAAAAAACTTAGTATAGATATATCAATTCCAAGGTTTTATTATGAGGACAATGATTTATTAAATAGGTATAATAATATTGATGATAAATATAAAAATTTTGATATATTAATATTAAATTCTCAACCTCTATCTAAACAATTTAAATATAACAAAATACAATGGGATGATTACATTATTAAAATGAATAAACAATTCAATATACTAACAACCACAAAAGTGAATAATGATATATTATGTACAATGGATGATAACTTAACAGTTAAAGATATTGCATCTTTATCAACTAAAGCAAAAGTTATAATAGCTGTAAATTCTGGTGTAATACCAGGATTATTCAATATATATACTCTTACAAATGTAAAACATGTCTATGTTTTTGATTTAAGAAGTTTTTATTCATATCCTAATTTTGAAAACAGAGAAAATATTACTGATATTTCAGTAAATGAATTGAAGAAATATATTATCTAAATATGATATCTGGTGAAATCATTATTCTTGCATTATCGTTGTTTATTGCTTGCACGTGAAATGCTCTGTGTTCGCAATCTTCATATTCTCCTTTTACATGTCCATAATCGTGAAAAATTAACCCTGATTGCGCTACTTTACTATGTGCTTCAATATAGTGTTTCGGTATTAAATCTATTCTAAGTCTACCATCATATCTCGTATTTAAAAATTTGTTAGTTCTATAGATTGAAAAACCATTAAAAGATGATATACATCTCAGTAATTCGCCCTTTTTAAGTTTTTTTAATCGGTTTGTAATATCGTCTTGGATGGTATAATAGTTATGCAACTCTGAGTTTTTAAAATGATTATAACTAAAACAATAAGGATAAATTGATAACGCCCAAATATCATAGTATTTTGGCGTTGTATTGAAAGATAACCCATCCCAGTCATTTCTTGACAAATACGGTTTCAACACTTCTGGGTTTACTCTTTTACTGTTTACATCATCAAAATCCATCATTATAAAAAATGGATACTCATTTATATCACAATTTGTTTTAATATAGTCTAAACAAAAATTACGTGCATACGCTAATCTATGAGTCCTATATTTTGATACCAATGTTTTATTTACATATAAAATCATTTTATTATTCTTTTGCTGGTACTGTTTAAGTTTTTCTAACGATTTATCAGTTGATTCGTCATAAAATATAAGTATTTTATAGTCATCAAATAGTGAGCCTATTTTCTCTATATTTGATAACACTTTGTCTAAAAATGGGCCACAATTTCTAACAGGTCCACATATACAACATTTCATTTTATATAAAATTATAATATAAAATTGATTTATAGTTTTATACGAGTTAAATATCAATAAATTGTAAATATATTAATGTTTTATATAGCTTGTACTCGGTTTAATAATACTACTTATAAAGAGAATATTGAATATAGGGATAAACATGAAGAAGATGTCATTTATGGTGCATCACTAAAGATACGTCATATTTATTCTCCAGGTTCTTTGATATTTGTAGCAGAAATGAATAATGAAAAAAATAAAATAGAAGGTATTGGGTTAATAAAAAACACACAAGTTTTAGATAAACGCCATAAAATTTATGATAATAGTGATTATAATCGTTATATTTATCGCGGTAAGTACTGGATAAGTAGAGAGGAATTAGACAAAATAGACACAGAAATCACTGATATTTTTGACAACATTTTATTTAAAGGTAAGTCTCATCTAAAATGTCGGTTAGGTATAACAATATTAACGGACAAGTTATTTAGTCATTGGGATTATGAGTTACGTATTCTGAAAAATAAGGTAAAATGTGCGTTTTTACAGCATTTTAAGAATTCTATAGATTTTGAAGAAAAAGAAATATTTGAAATAATTCCAAAACCAAAAAAAATATATAATAAAGTTAAATTATAAAATATATAGAAAAATAACGATAGTTATTATATGAGTACAATTGATTATAATATAAATAATTACACAATTACAGAATTATTGGCTATTTTAGACTTGGATGACCCTGATTCTCAACAAATCATAGATTCAACAAATAATTATATACAGAAATATTCACCTTCTCAAGAAAATCAACCAAATCTTGCCACTTTTTTTCAAGAAATGCAAACCAAGTTGCTTCAATATATGAATAGCTTAGAAACCTCTGGAAGTGACGCTGAATATGCACCAGACAACGAACAAACAGACAATTGGTATCAAAATCAGGCTTTGCCTCAGAATAATAATCCAGTTCAAAAAGACAAAAATACTGAAAGAAAACAAAAGATTGACGTATATGACAATAATCATGTCCCAATGAACCGTCAACAATTGGGTGTAAGTAATAATTTTAATGTTCCAGTTTCCCAAGATACTTTAAATCCAAATTTGGAAAATGTTACAAGTCGATTTATTAATTTAGATAGTCAATTTCGTCAGGCATCCGGTGGTTCCGAATCAATATCTACTGATTATACATTGGATTTATCGGATCCTTTAACAAATGTTTTAAGTCTTCGTTTATATTCGATCCAAATTCCATACACATGGTACACAATTGACTATATTTACGGAAACACATGTTTTTGGGTAACAAATCCAGATCCGTCTGGAACTAAAAATACATTTAAAATATTTATTGAACCAGGAAATTATACTAATACGAATTTTTGCACTGCAATAAATAATGCTTTTACAACCGTTTCAAACTTTATGCCCCCTTATTCTGATACTGCTTGGGGAAATGCGTTTACATATACTGGTGCACCGCCAGTTCCAGATATAGCTACTTATAACTCTAATAATGGAAAAATAACGCTAAGTTTAGAGGGTTGGACTGATCCATCTGGAAAAGCAGTTATAACAACAGAACAATACAATAGTGACTTTAATTCGGATACAGACGCTTATTATACATTTTTTGATATAAGTGGAACCAAAAATTGTTATGAATCTGGAACATATCCTTGTTCTTCTGCTGGACCAGGTCAAATAATAAATAGCACATTAGGTTGGGTAATGGGGTTTCGTTTACCTATTCAACCTATATTTACCGGTGGCAATACTCCTACAGCAGTTATGAATTTATTCGGAACAAAATATTTTATTTTGGTTTTAGATGATTATAATCAAAATCATATCAATAATGGATTAATTACTATAACAGAGTTATCTAAAACATTACCTATACCAAGTTATTATAACTTATCTCAACCATACACGTGTATTCCAAGTATTCCTTCTTTTTTGGATTTAAATATAATAGGCAACTTGTCAAATATTAATGGAGAGACAGCAGCTGCATTGGGAACAAATCCCAATAATTTTTTGAACAGTATTCAAGATAAAATAGATTTAGGATTAGGAAAAATACAACAACTTTTACCGTCAGCTCCCAGAACATTAACTCAAGCTCAGATTTATACTGTGAATGAAATTATTAAAAACAGGAGTAAAACAATTTCTTTTAAGGCAAAAGCACCTACAAATTCTGATACATTTGCACTTATACCTATAAAATATAGTGGTCTGGCTACTGGTCAATTATATGTAGAAACGAGTGGTCAATTTCAAGACAATAAGCGAAATTATTTCGGTCCTGTAAATATAGATCGTTTAAGAATTCGGTTATTAGATGATAGAGGAAATCTAATTGATTTACATGGTGCCGACTGGTCTGTAACGCTGATTTCTGATAACTTGTATCAGTATTAAAGCATTTATTTATTACAATTTATTTATTACAATTTATTAAAATTTATTATTTTAATAAAATATAGTTTAATTCATTATCATTTGTTGTCCTTTGGAATACCATAAAGCGATACTAATTATACTAAATACAACAAATCCAGTGCCCGCATTTTTTAATGTTTTATTGCCTAAGTAGTAAAATATGAGTGGACCAATAACAGAAGACAATACCGCATAAAAAAGCATAATCATTGAAAATGTCATTAATTTCGTCATTATATAGTACGCATAGAAAATAATTGTAATTATATATATTAATGGATTTATATTTGTTAAGAGATACTATAGGATTTTTTGCACCAGCCATTTTATTTATGTTTTCCGTTTTACTTTTAAGACATATGAGTAATTATTTATTGTTTTACGTTGTTGGAACAATTTTGAATAATATTTTGAATATTATACTTAAATTGATTATAAAAGAACCAAGACCCTCTAAGGAGCAAAAATTTATTGAAATTGGTGTGACAAATGGTGCATTTATTAGTTTTGATAAGTTTGGTATGCCGTCTGGACACGCTCAAAATTGTGGTTTTGCACTTTCATTTATAACACTCGTATTTAATAACCCATTAATAACTACAATATACCTTATTATATCATTAATCTCAATAATGCAAAGATATATGTATAATAATCATACTATGTTACAGTTAATTATAGGTTTTATAATTGGATTAATTGCAGGTTATATAACATATTTATTCGGAAGCAAACATATTATGGGTAATATTAAAACAAAAAAAGATGATTATTTTTATAATTAGGGTTTAAAACGACACAAAACACAGTAGACAAAACACAAAACACAGTACACAAAACAAATTACATTATTTTTATAGCTTTTTTAATATCTGACTCTACATTTTTCATATGAATATTTTCATCACTCCAGCAATAACTGCATCGACTCTTGCTCAAATTCCAAACTGGCTCCAACTCAGGTAAAATACCTTTAAATATCCGTTCAGCCCTATTTTTGTGAAAATCAGACGTTGAAATAACAACATTCGGTAAATTGTCTTGAGAGAAGTTATCGTAAACCCACTTTTTCAGGTAAACAAAGTTTTCAGCGGTATTTTTTGCGAGTTCATCTAAAACGATTTGTACGTTTTGAGCATTCGATGTAAATACTGACGCCATTTTTGTTGCTTCCGATGCTTCTGTGGAGAAAGAATGTTTAACTCCTCCACTAAGATACAGAGTACATGGCGAATTTGCGTTATTAATAAAATCAATAGTAGATGTAACCCGTTCATTAAGGATGTTGTTATCCGCAGAACCAAG
>B570J29032_109958427_pt1 | contig 12871 bp, 18 predicted proteins | sample LakMenEpi16Nov12_FD_29032 | JGI IMG/M metagenome (IMG submission 29032)
AATTGCTCTATAGTTTTGTTTTCTAATTGCAGTCTATATACTAAGGTGTAAAAAATAGCAGTTGAATGATAACTAAAAACATGGCTGAGATTAATTAATGTGTTACGATCGTTGTAACTAGGATCGATCCAATTATGTCCAACTTCTTCATGTAAGAAATCCTTGTAACAGAATTCAAAAGAAACTTTCTGTTTGATTTCAGGCCATATAGAATTCCAACCCACCGTCTGTTTAAATTCTTCCCAACGCTCTTGTAATCCGGTTTTTACACCATACCAAGTATCACTAGGCAAACCTAGAAACTCTGTTTTTTCACGACCAAATGTTTCTAAGAATTTTATATAATCGATGCCATCCCACTCTAAAAGACGTTTGGTGAATTCTAAGAACATCATATTGTAGTCTACAAACTTAACTCTAGTACCTTGCTCAAACCCATATTTCTTTAGATAAAATATCCAATCAAGACCGTTACAGGTTGTAATTAAATTCTTTAAAGGACCATCTAGATCATATTCTGGTAAACTAGAAGTTCCAAACGGATTGATCCAATGCCTTGCCGCCACTGTTGTTTCTAAATAAAATTTACTTTGATGCTGAACAGGATTTCCGTCATCGGGATAAAAATATCTTTTGGAATTTCTAAAACCTTCATCAAATACCAAGACTGATAAATTATTTTCAAATGCCAAACTTAGAATATTCCATCCATAACACTTATGTTCAAAGTTTTTACGTTCGTGTCCTGATTTAACCCACAACGGAGTATAATCATCATGATAATTTTCTTCACTTCTAATAGGAACGATTTGTTCGTGATTAGTATATAAGGTCTTTTTTCCAATGTCGGGACAATCTAATCTTTGGTATTGACCTAAATTAATTACATAACATTGTGGATGTAATTCATAATAGGCAATTTTTTTGTCTAGTATATGCCCCATTAGGAACCAGTCTTCTTTGACTTTTTGGTCTAATAAGGGATAAAAGTCTAAATAATCTCCCCAGATAGTTCCCATTAGAGCTACCACAGCATGATGGTATCCATTTACCGATGCAATTCTTAGTAGTTCATCTTCGTTATCACCAACTAGAACATCATATCCGTTACCTGCAAGTGTGGCTATTTCAAAGTCAGCACTATTTTTAACCAGCTCAGTTAACCATGGGGTAGGATATTGATCTGTGCTATCTATAATACAAAAAACTGTAGATTTATTTGTATCTTTAATAGATCTAAATGTTTGAAATGACATTTTTACCTTTTAGACTTTTGAATATTAAATTAGAAAAATCTTCTAATCTATCTCCAATTATACATTCAGCAATCATATGGATCCTTGTTTGAGAACTATGATTTATTATAGCATGATTGCGAGTATTATTCAAGATATAAATGCTACCTTCTTGCCAAGGTAAAACCCCACACTCCTCGCTAATCATTTCGCATCCGGTTGGATGAGTAATAGCTAGATTAATCGCTATAGTTTCATTTAATACATCTAGATCTTTAAGAGATAAATGTCGACCCCAGTCAGGTAGATCATTATGAACATCAATATATCCGCCTGGATCGAGCTTCATGAATCGTAATCTTTTAAATCCCTGTACAGGAAAATTCTTCCAAAAGTTTACAATGGTAGGAACACTATTGGCTAACTCAGTCCAATCAAAATGTTGTTTAGTAATATCATCGTGATGTGTAGTTTCTGAGATATTGACCCCATGAACACAACAACTGCTCCATCCTTGGTGTATTTCTCCGCTACGATGTGTAACATAGTAGGGTTCGGCAGCAGTCATTTCTTGTTTAAAACTGTTGAGATCAAAATCTATATCTAATTTTAACCAACCAATTGTATCTTGTTTAAACAACCATCTGGTGGTATTTACAGGATCAGTAACATTAACATCAACAGCCCAATTTAAATTTTTATTTTGATCGGCAAAGTCTAATAAATGCTGAGGAATCATTGCGATAATGCCCAATTACGTTCTTGGCACCAAAAACATTTTCCACAAGTTGGTATTGTTTGTCCCGGAACATAGGTTCGATAATCAATTCCTTCGAAGACGTCTGGAAAGGTCTGAGTATCTCCCTCGCAGGATCTCGTCTTGCTCAGTAAATTTTCAAGATTGAAATTTTTATATTGTCTGATAATCCAATCTTTAGATGTGAATCTAAAGGGATGACAAACATATATTCCCTGTTGAAAGTCAACCAACAGATGAATATTTTCTTCAGTAAGTTCGTTATTGCGATCGTCTGGTTTAAAGGTAATACTATCCAGCGGCGGATTTTTGGTTATTCCGGCAAACCAAGCATTGATTTTTTGAGTGAAACATACATATTCAGCATGACTTCTGACACTGATTTGATCACCACTTTTCATATGACCATATTCGTCTTTGATAATCGGTCCGATATTACCGTATTCAATATCAGGAGCAATAAAGTTTTCGTGTCTGATAAACTCTATAGTAGGAAATCTAACACATAACTCATAATAGACATTTAGTGAATCCCACTTTTGCCAAGGTCTCGTTTTCCACATACGAATGTTGCTGATAATGTGTACCTGGATTTTGAGATTATTTTTAACAATCAAGTCACAGAGTATGTAGGCCAGCATGGCCGAATCGGCACCACCGCTAATACTAACAGCGATCTTTTTCCATTCAGGATTTAAAACAAATGCTACCCCATCAATGTCATGGGTATAGTCTTTATAGGCCCAATTTTTTATTAATGTATTCACTCTTGATTTCTCTAGCTCGTATAGTTAAATTATTTTGCACTTCCCAACCATTTTCTTGTTCGTGTAACCCCAAGGCAAACTCGATACTTTCTGAAACAGACAGCATAGAAAACAATTTCCATGAATCTAGATATCCTGGTCGAAATCTACGAATCTGTTCATCAACAGCTTCTATAGCATCATACATATTCATATTTTCATTTTCCCAGATAGTTAGATCATTAGAAAAGAAATTATGTCTATTGTATAATTCTCTTTTTTCCTGTTTCATAATTTTATATCCGTATTTTTCATAATCTTCGTCAATGGTGGATTTTTTTCCGGTAAGATTAATATTAAACGGAAAAGCGATGACATTTTGATCACTCCAATTAGTACACAACCAATCAAGTGCCAGTGCTATACTTTCCTTAGTTTCTTTTGGTAAACCATATACCAATGAAACGGTTCCACGATATTTTTTTATTGAGCTAAGGAAGTAATCTCTAGTATCCAATAACCCTGCTTTAATCTTGTCAGGGTGCATACCCTTACCAATAGATTTACCAGTATCGTGGTTAAATGTTTCAATACCAAAATAATGAGACCAGACTCCGGCGTCAGCTAACAATTCTTTTTGTTGCGGACGACTGAATAAAATGTCCCCACGTATAAAAGCACTAAAATTAGGTTCAAAAGACAAACGTTTAGCTATATTGCCCATCTTGACTAATTTTTCGTCACGATCGTTTAAAGTTTCATCTGCGACCTGGTAGTTACTAACACCATAAAGATCATAGTTTCTTTGTAACTCGGTATAGAATCCGTCTAGGTCACGAGTAGTATCTTCTTTCACACCTAACACAGGAAAGTTACAGAAGGTGCAAGCGAATTTACAACCTCTGGATATTTCTGTAGATAAGGTTTCATTAGGATAGATAAAATCTCTAGGTTCATAATCGATGCTAAGATCACTCATCGGCCATGCTGGATAGAAAGCATTGGCATCGATATACCATCCGTTTTTTCTTGGAACGCCTTTAGGGAAAGTTCCATTGCTAAATTTATATTTTAACACTGTTAATACCGCATGTTCTCCAAATCCTCCGATAATATAATCGATGTCATCGTAGATTGGAAAATGGATACTAGGATTTTGTCCGCCTGCTAGCGTCATTATATCTGGATAATTTTCTTTGATATGTCTTAATAAATCAATCAATATTTTTTGGACTGGATCTGATGAATAATTGATCCATGTCGCACTGAAACCAACCCAAGATAGTTGCCCGGCTTGGTGTCTTATTTTAATCAGCTCTTTAAGTTGATCCAGAGTCCAATGATAGAAAAAGTCGACTACTTCAATGTCCCATCCTTCTTTTCGTAATACCGTGGCGATCCGATATGCACCACCAACACGTTCTAATCCGCCGGATCTTTCGTAGCCTGTAAATATGATTGCTTTCATACCAGTATTTAACTATAGCTATAACCCCTTCAAATAAATATGAAGCTATGGAAAACTTTGAATACTATTACAATAATACGCCAGATCACGGATTGGTTAGGAATAATCTAATCTATACCAGCTTAATATCCAAAGATAAAAAGACATTCGTACAATGGTACTATAATGATACTGAATATCATCAAGGTAAAAATCAAATAATTGATAAAGATCTTATGTCCGAAAAATGGGCAAAAGAACTCTATTTTTTAAATCAAATGTCTACAAATAAATCCGATCTGGTACCTAAGATTTTAGATATAGATCTCAATGAAAAGAAAATCTATTTAAAGATAGACGGTGTAGATTTTTGGCAACGCAGTTTGGATAACAATTGTAACTTTGATCAAGTATTACCAGATTGGCAAGATCAAATGTTAGCTATTTTACAAGCACACAAAGATCTAGGATTTTACAAATACAGTCTGCATCCTAGCAGTTATTTTATTATAGATGGGCAACTAAAGAGCATTAATTATTTCTTCTGCCATACCCCCGACGAACCAATGGTTCCGTTGAATCATTTCCGTAGCCATATTAGTAATGATCGTCAGGCTAAATTAGAAGGATATTTTACTGCCCACAATCTAAGTTGGGATAGCGTATTATCATATGATATATTACAGCAAATGACTTTTGAAAGTTTTCGAAGTAACTACTCTAGTGATTTTATAGAAAGAGCAAAGAAAATTTATGTATCTTAAGAAACTAGATTATCAAGTTGATATACAACCATTCTCAAAGTATCTTAAAGATATTAAATGGGATAAAGATGGTAGATGTGCAATTAACAAACCTACCGGACATTTTTTATACGATCCATATGAGTTTCTTCCTGAATGGAAAGATACAGAATTTGAGAAATTGTATAATGATATCCCTTACGAAGTTAGTGAACTAAGATTAATCAGACTAACTCCTGGAGAATGTTATAGGTCACATAGCGATATTGATGATCGAATCCATTTAAATTTACAAGCCAGTGATCAATGTTATCTGATAAATCTCAACGATCAAGAGATGCACAAATTAGAAACAGATGGTAACTTTTATCAAATGGATGGTTCTTATTTGCATACCGCAGTAAACTTTGGCAGCATAGATAGAATCCAATTAGTAATGCGTATACCTTTGAAGAAATATTCTGGAGAGGATTTTATCGCAATTAAAATAATCTTTAAAACTATTCCTTACAATCTTAGATACGTTGTAGATCAAACAATATCTCCATTGCTAAACAGATATGTTAAAGATGGTAGACTAGGGTCATTCGAGTGCCCTATTACTACTGAATATGATTTATTAATAGAACCAGAAGCATTGGCCACTATTGTACACACGCTCGATCAAGTAAACTTAGATTATGATGTTGTGAGAATATAATGATTAAAGGTATCAACGGATCCCCCTATGTAAACATCGAACCCCATATAGACATTGAGGGGTTCAGTAAACTGCACTACAAGATCTGTAGAGGATTAGTGCAGTCAAAATACAAGAAAGAAGGTAATATGGTCAAGCCAGGTGGCTGTGAAGGAGCCTACGAGTTAACATTTAAACCCCTGTATCAGGCACTAGAAGAATATCACGCTTTGCCAGAAGACCATGAGATACGAGTAGAAGGCCGTGCCATAGGTGAATACAAGAATCGCGATGATTTTATGTTGTTCTTAAAACTAGCACTTGGTGCCTATGATCCGTATCAGTTTGTGTTCTTAAAAACAGAAGCGGGCGGTTGGGAATCACGTTTTGATGAAAAGACCTGGACTCCAGATGTGGAGCTATTTCCGGAGCTTAAGATATGGTTAGAAAATCTAGTAGAGCAGAAAGTATTCAAACATCTTGGCCGTGTTATATTCTTCAAAGCAGAACACGATTGTCTAATGCCCTTGCATCGCGATTTGATCTTACCCGACGAACACAATTACTTCCCACATAGGCACGAGTTTATACACGTGCGTCCTAATTTAGATAAACCTTTCTATATATGGGATTCCGAGACTGATCAAAAAATACTGACAGATAAGCGTGCTGTTTGGTTTAACGATCAAGATTGGCATGCCGGTGGTAGAGTAAACAAGCAAAGTTACAGCCTAAGGATCGATGGTCCGTTCACAGATGAATTCCGTGAGCGTATTGGTGTTGCTCATCTAGACAACTATTAACCTCTATCAAATCCAATATAGTGAAACATAAACTTCTGTGTTAATCCACAGTTAAATCCTAGATGCCATTCATCCCACTTGTTCCATTTATACACAGCACCTTGTTCTGTCATATGAAATGCTTGATCTTTTAAGATAAAGATCTTGCCCATAGCAGGTGGTTCAATAAAGAAACTGTAGCGCACCATACGAGGATCGTGTCTATGTGTTTGATACTCTTTAACAATATCCCAATGTAAAGGCACACACTTACCCGGACGCATAGAACTGACCCAGACATTGTAAGAATCAGCATTGACTAGATCTCCAAACAGGTCTACAACATTAGTATCAAAATGTGTACCCGGATAATAGTTGATCCATTCCACAGTATCAGACCCCATATACCCAGCGTTGGTCCAAATATCACGCATCTCATATTTTTTCTGTAGTAGCTCTTCATCGAGTTCTACAGCATTTCCATAGGGTGTTTCTGATGTGCGAACATCACCTTGCTGTACTCGTAAGTGTTCTATTAACGAATCACAATCTATTTGATTTTTGAAATTTCCTACGTAAGTTGCGTGCATCGGATCTTTATACCTTTAAAGTTCTAACCTATAAATAAATTCATGCTTACACTCAATGGTAAACCTTTTATTACACTAGACCCTTATTTAGACATTCCTAAGATGTTAAGTCTTAGAGATGAATGGGAATTTCTACTCTGCAAAAGCTGGGATAAAATACGCACAGGTGTTTGGAATGCCGGTGGACATGCTCCCGAGGACATATATAGTCCATACGAAGTATTCCGCGAAAAAGGACTCTTATACTACGTTTACGAGCGTGCTAATGAGGAGAGAAAGACTAATCCTAAGTTAGATCAACAACTAAGATATTTTGAAGATAAGGATGATAAGCACGGATTAAGTAGACTGCTTAAATTAAAATATGGAGCATTTGATCCATATAACATCTTAAACATCAGAAAAACTGTTAGTAGCCATTATGCGGCCGATGCTTATATTTTTACAGAAGAAGATTGGAATACTTATAGTTGGGTGGATTATGTTGATGAGTTTCCTAATCTTAAAAACTTTGTAGAAAGTTTGCCTATGGACCGTTTGGGAATCGTAACAGTGTTCTATAACGAACATTATATTCCATTAGGTCATCATAGAGATTTTAATTACTTTCCAAGAGAACGTGGTAATAAACCAGAAACATTCCCACATCGCCAAGAACTTATATGGTTCCGCTTTGACATTGATCGTCCTTTTTATCTATTTGATCTAGACGAAAAACTAGGAACAGTTAAAAACGCTGTACCTGTTGAAGGACATGCAGCATTTTTCAACCATCATAATTGGCACGGAAATTTTGATTCTTATTCCAAGAGCAGTATAACTGTTAAAGTTGAAGGTAGATTCACCCCGGAGTTTCGAGAACTAATCGGGGTGAATAATTTGGAATACTATTTTAAAGAAGATTAATCGTAAAGTGGAATATATTTTGTAACTCCATTAACAGTAACTTCTAACCAGCTATCGACAGTAACAGCATCTACAGGAGTATTTCCAGTTTCTCCTATTAGGTTTATATTAGCTGTCATTAATTTACCATCTGTACCATCGAAAATCATAGTACTTGCGTCACTGAATAAGGAACCTGTTAAATCAGCTCTTAATCCACCACGTATTATTGCATCGCCATTTACGTCTAAAGTAGCTTGAGCGTTCTCTTGATTTACACCTAATTGACCAAAACAGTCAAATGTTAAATAGTTAGCTGGATCAATTGCATCTTCACCTACAGTAGCTACAAAGAATTTTCCTGGAAGGTGGGTTGCTGTTGGATTACCAGTAGGATCTACTTGACTACCAATAAGAACTACAGATGCGTCACTATCAACAGACGATTGATAACCTTTAAAGATTATAGAACCTAAAGATTCACCACCATCGAAGTCAATGGAATTACCACTTATATCTTTCTTAGTAGTATAAATGTCAACATGATTCGAATCATCAATGATATCATCTATATCATTGGTTACATTTTCAGTACTGTTTAATACTATTCTAAACTGTGGTTCATCAATAAGACCATTACCTTGAACGGTTACAGGAGTAAGACCAGTAGCAATAATAAAATTGTTATCAACAGTTAATCCAACAGTTGATAACGTGTTACCAAATAGAGTATTACTAACACCGTCTACCAACACAGTAGAATCGTCACCAAATACTGATCCAACTAAATTTCCTTGTAATGCTTCACCTACATCAATACCAATTGGAGAACCACCAATAGTTGAACCAAATGGAAGATTAACGGATGAACCACTTGCTGTTAGTACAGCATTACCTAGGTAAAGAGAAGTACCACTTAGATATAAATCTTTGAATCTTGCTGTTGGACTACCAATGTCAAATACTAGGCTAGAACTAGGAATAATGTCGCCTTTAACTGTACCATCAAGGTTAATTTTTCCTTCAATAGCATCTACCAATAAACTTGAATCATCAGCAAATAATGACCCCTGGAATCCATCAGCTTGTATAACTCCACTATAATCTGGTAGACTAACTGTGGCTATAATTTGATTACCGCTATCATTATATGTGAAAGTAATACCGGAATGACCTGCATGTGTAAACAACGGTTCTACAGCATCTTGTATATCTTCATCTGAAAAACCAGATACTGGAGTTAGTGCATTTGGCAATGTAGCACCATCACCAATATATAATTTTTTATCGTTGGTAGTCCATAACAGCTCACCTTGAGCTAATGGCACTATCATGGCATTTTTTTCTGCTTCAGTGCCTCTGCGAATTTGTAAGGGCATATCTAAAACTCCTGGAGTATTCTTTCCTAACTCATATATTTATGTCAAGAGAAACAATCCATAATACTTAAAAAGTTACTATAACAGCCTAAATATCGCCTTTAACAGGCTTTTCATCCCAACGTTTTTTCTCAGGGCTAAACTGATTAGTTCTAAATGTAGTGATCTGCTGATCTTCTTCCCACCATGTATTTACTACAGGAATAATACGAATTCCTGGGTGGCTTGGTGCTTCCGCTATGCTTGGGCTGTTCCAGCATCCTTCATGTAAGACTCCATTAGATTCTGATGATGTAGCTCGATGCAGAAGCCCTAGATTAACTGCTTGAGGAAATTTGCAATCTTCAAGAGTTAGCGTAATAAATCCGCCTGCCTCTGTAGGCATATACATTTCTGTAGGAATTTCAGCTGAAGCTAATGTGGTGAAAAATAGGGCAGAAAACATGATATTTTTAATCATCGTTACTCCTCGCGGTCGAAGGTAACGATCGCTACAACTATTTAACTTTTATGATGTTAATAAATTGTAACTATTTTAACGGAGGACCCACTAACCAAGTAACAATACTTTTTCGTTCACCTGCGGTTACTGGTTCAACACCGTGCATGATGTGGCATGGAAACACTACAACCGAACCAGGCTTAGTTTCTATATATTGTTTGTTTTTTGCATCGTGCATAAAGTAAAAACGTCCGCCTTCGTAGTCGTCATTAAGAAATGCTATTGCTGTTAGCTTACGTACTATTCCCGGCGAAACTACCTGCGTGTCTACGTGGCCGTCATACTTGTCGCCGGTACCTTCATAGGTTAGTAAATCACACTGTGATACACCATAGATGTCATATTGCCAACAACGCATATTAGCCTTCATGCCAAACGAATGAAGCATCATTGCCATAAAGTTAAACTCTCCAGGATACTGTGCGGTGACTTTTCTAAACTTTTCGTTTAAATTTCCATTGCCAACATAGCCCGGAAACTCCTCTAGAGTTTCTGATTCTTTAAGAAATAGTTCAATTAAATTCTTAGGTATATGTTCTGGAAACTCCCAGTACATAAAATCATTGTGTACGTTGTTTTCTTCCATTTAAGAATACTCCACATCTGCAGCCAATACAAATCTATAATTGTTGCTTTGAACAATACCGGGTCTATGATAAACATTGCTAGGATATACTACCCAGGTAAAATCGCTTGGACGTATGAAAAATTTGCCTTCTCCGTTAGGACCATTTGGTGCCATCTCTGTTCCACAATAATCTCGATCGTTAACATCCTCAGGTATGTGTAGATATAAAACACCACTCATCATACTAGATCCCGGATTTTTAGGATGCCAGTGATCGTGCCACAGGTTTTCGCGATCTTCAGCACCCTCAAGATTAGTCATATAACTCCACGCCATCATGTTTGATACTTTAACTTCACGACCTAGATACATGAACACACTAAACAAAAAGCTCATACGATACTTTAACCATACTTCTTCTGGTCGTGCAAATATATTTTCTTTGGTTTGATATTTTGGACTATTGGTAAAATAATTACCGTCAGCTATTATATCTTTGATAATTTCGCAGGCTTCTTGATTATCTTGAGATGTGATAATGCCGCTGAAATCAAATTTGCGTACCAGTGAGTTTTGATCGATTACATTCATTTGAAATTAAATGCTATAGAAATTCTTACATCGTCGGACATATTTGCTTCAACGTAATGACGCATATATGCTGGAAATATTATCAAGAGTTTTTCTCTTGGGATTTGTTTTATCTTGGTTACATTATTTTCATTATTTTCGTATTCATGTATCCAATCAACAAATGAGTCTGGTCGTTCGATAACTAAGTCGCCGCAATCTTTAGGTGCTTTAACATATAGCACTGCTGATATATACGACCCTGGATGATTATGAGCAGTATTGTAATGGTATTTTTCGTTTACATTGAACCAATAATTTCCCAATGTAGGTTCTTTGGTAATTCCTAGATCGTTATAGACTTCTTGAACTTTTGTTGTAACAGAATCGATAAGGCCGGTCATAAAAGGTTTTTCATACCTTGTGTAACTCTTACTTTGCCATCCCCCTCTGTTACTGTACGTTTCACCTGGGATTCTATTTTTTAAGTCAATTATGGCTGACTCTATACTGGTTAGCACATAGTCTAACTCTTCTACAAATACAGCATTGGTGAAAGGTGCGATTTTAATCATTTGATTGGAGCGGGATAAGGGGATCGAACCCTCGCTAAAAGTTTGGAAAACTCTTGTGCTACCATTACACCAATCCCGCACATATTAACTGTGTCCTTTGTGAATTTTATCAAAGAAGTCTTTTCTGGTATAAAGGCCTTGTTCAACTTCTAATAATGCTGTTACTGCCGGACCGTAATTGCCACTAACTTTTGGAGTTGAACCGTGTTTTATTTCACGAGCTCTTTCTGCGGCTATTAAGATTAGATCAAATTGATTACCACCTACTACTTCCACTGCTTTTTGTGTGTCATTTGGTGCGCGATTCCTATCTATTCTTGTTAACGGCATTTAATTCTCCTAGTATTGTTGTGGTGCCGGGTATCGGAATTGAACTGATGACCTTCGCATTACAAGTGCGCTGCTCTGCCTGCTGAGCTAACCCGGCGTTAATTTTTAAACAGTTGTTACAGTTGTTCTTTCTTGGACCAACGCAATTCTATTAAGAATCTTACGTTTGTCTTTTTTCTTAGAAGTTTTTTCTAACATTGTGTTTAATTGATTTAAATTTAATGGACCTAGTCTAGGTTTACCTGTACGGGTCTGCATTGGGTTTGCTGTTTTCTTTGATGCCATAATAACTCCTTAATCTTTTTCTATGAATGAATGACTACCGTCGCAGTTGCCATCTGGATCTTTTGTTCTACCACAAGTACAATTACCTTGTGTTGCTTGAAGAGTTCCCTCAGCGACTAATCTAGATATTTCACCAATAGGGGTATCTGCTGGATACACTTTTTCAACTTCGCCTGTAGATTTGTTCAGCTCAAACTCTGGTAATATTTCTTTTTTCTTTTTGCCAAAGATAGCGTCAAATCTATTGTCAAACTCATCCTTGCTGACACTAAAAGGACGAGGGCGACTGCCTTTTCCTGCTTCGTGTGCCATGGGTTACTCCTTATTATTTTCTTTAACACGTGGTCCGCGGAAAGGTTGAGATGAAGCTAACTCTGCTTGTATAAACATCTTTTTGACAAGATTGCGGTTTTCTTTAGGGGTGTTAGCGATCATCTGTTTTGCTGATTTACTTAAATTGAAGTTTGCGTTTGGTTTCATGATACAATAATTATCCTTTTATATTAAGCGGTGCGCTGAATTAGATGCCAACCAAACTGTGTTTGAACTGGCTCACTTAGACTACCAACTTCTAAACCAAAAGCAGCATCTTCAAACGGTTTGACCATTTGGCCACGACCAAACGGTCCTAGGTTACCACCATTACTGCCACTAGGACATTTGCTGTGTGTCTGTGCGAGGGAGGCAAAATTTTCACCACTTGCAATCTTTGCTTTTAATGTATTAGCTGTGTTTAAATCTTCTACTAAAATATGACTTGCTGTTACCTGTGACATCTGCTTCTCCTATTAAATTGGT